>Ga0181595_10001268_pt1 | contig 27605 bp, 29 predicted proteins | sample 041ome_7_FD_145604 | JGI IMG/M metagenome (GOLD analysis project Ga0181595, IMG submission 145604) | Coastal salt marsh microbial communities from the Groves Creek Marsh, Skidaway Island, Georgia - 041401AS metaG (spades assembly) | ecosystem: Environmental > Aquatic > Marine > Intertidal zone...
TGGCCAGCCATAATTTGCGCCCTTTTGAATTAAATTCAACTCATCTCCATCTTTTGGTCCCATCTCAGTAGACCAAAGCTGACCGCCTTTGTTGAAAGCTATGCCCAGCACGTTTCTGTGACCTAGCGTCCAAAATGATTTGGCAAGTAACCCTTTATTCTGAAACGGATTATCTTTAGGCACCTTGCCATCTTCTGTTAACCGGATTATCTTCCCTAAATTTGTATCCCAGCGTTGGGCAGGGTTCATTTTTTGTCTATCGCCAGAGCTTATGAATATATCTCGCTCATAATCAGAGCCTGCTGGCCCAAACACCATTTTATGAGAAAAATGCCCACCACCGGTTGTCGCTGGTATTTGTTGCCAGATATCAGTTATATCGGTTAATTTTGGAGTATCAGATATAGTAAGTTTAGCCCGAATTACCTTAGCAAATTTTGTAAGGCCAAAATTATCCGAGCTAACATAGGATATATAAATAAGGCGGTTTTTATCAAATTCAGGGTGAATGATAACATCACCAAGCCCGCCTTGTCCGCCAAAGGATACCTCAGGGACATTGCCAACTGGTTGTTTAAACCCTGAGGCATCAACAAGCCATAATGTGCCATCTTTGGAAGTGATAAGCATCGTATCATTATTGATAAGCGATAATGCCCATGGCTTGTCAAAGGTTGCTATTACCTCGCCAAAAATCTTGCTTCCGCTGGTTCCAATAATTTGCATAGCGTGCAGGTTATTAGCAAAAACACCCCCAAAGAAAAGCGCTAATAACATTGTGCTAACAAGGTTGAATTTTAGTTTCACTAGCTGCTTTCATCCCTAAATTTTTGATCTGGAAACTTGGCCGCAAAATCTTCGAGAGCATCCAGTGATAGCTTTCCGACCGCATCCCACTGTTTCCTGTTATAAGTTTCACTTTCTAATTCTGACACAAAGGAATCATTCAACCTATTGCCCAGATTAAACAAACCAGAAGCAAGTGTGATCTCAATAACCTCTCGATCGGAAAATTCAACTTTCATTCTATCTGCTAATTCCTGATTATCACGCGAACGGTTGAGAGTGACAGCTTCTGCCCACTCAAGAGCTAATTTTTCTCGGATTGTAAATAAAGAGGATGATTTATAATCATCTGTTGATAGTGCTATTATCTGCTCATCGCTGAGGCCAATGCCTTTGGCATAGATTCTCGTATGAGACGTGCAATAATTACATTCATTAGTCATTGATGTTTTTACACAAGCCAACCCACGCAATTTAACATCTGAATTAGAGCCAAGACCGTCCTGACGGATAGAAACCAAAAAGCCAAGCCACCATCTTGCGATCTCAGGCGTGTGGGTAATTAATATTTTCATAAGGTTTGAAGTTCTACCCAAGAACTGTTCTGCTGCGTCAAAAATCTCTGTTTCTGACGTTGAATAATCCTCTTTCTCTAAATTGGAAACGCGTTGCATATTTTTTCCCCTCACATAATTTTTAGTACAGAGTTGAGCAAAATGGCCGTATCGAGTCAATTACTCAAAAATGGCAGGTCTCAATGCTCTCAATCTCCTTTATATTAAATTAGATGGGTTATTGAAATTGACTTTCTGCGCTCACCATATAACAGTTACTGATAAAAATAAACGCTTGGAATATTTTAACTTATGACAAAAATTACGTATAATGATGGTATGAAAATTTATTGGGATCATCCTATAAAAATGGAGGATGGTGTTATTCTAAGGGCTGATATTTTTTGCCCCGAAGCAGCAGGTAAATATCCTGTTATTATGACCTATGGTGTCTATGGAAAATGGCTCGACTTCAGAGATGGATATAAGCCGCAATGGGATATTATGGTAGAAAAATTCCCTGAAGTTATGCATAATACGTCTAGCAAATACCAAAATTGGGAAGTCGTGGATCCCGAGAGATGGGTTCCAGATGGGTATGTGTGTGTGCGCATAGATTCCCGTGGGGCTGGTCGCTCCCCTGGATATTTAGATCCCTTCTCCCCGCGTGAGACCAAAGATTTTTATAACTGTATTCAATGGGCAGCCGAACAGGATTGGTCAAACGGTAAAATTGGTCTTAACGGAATTTCATATTACGCCATTAATCAGTGGCAAGTTGCTGAATTACAGCCACCTAATCTTACTGCTATTTGTATCTGGGAGGGTGCGCATGATTTATATAGAGAATGGGCCTATCATGGCGGTATGTTTTGTACCTATGGTGGAAACTGGTATAAAGGGCGATGTATTCCAAGGCAGCATGGCTTAGGCGTAAACGGATATAAAGCGCGGATTAATGGTGATTATGTCTCAGGACCTCCTACTTTATCTAACGAGGAGCTAGGCTTTAACAGAACCAATATGAACAGCGATATGTTTCAGAATAAGCTAGTGACAGATCAATATTGGCAAGAAAGAATACCTGATTTTTCAAAAATTCATGTCCCTGTGCTTTCTGCAGCTAATTGGGGTGGGCAGTCGCTTCATTCTCGCGGAAACTTTGAGGGGTTTGGTAAAATCGCTTCGACGGAAAAATGGCTTGAAGTGCATGGTTTGGAGCATTGGACAGAATTTTATACCGATTATGGCGTGGATATGCAGAAAAGATTCTTTGGGTATTATCTCAAAGGAGAGGAGAATAATTGGGAAAAGGAACCAAGAGTTACACTTCAGGTAAGATACCCAGGCGATAAGTTTGTCGAGCGAAAAGAAAATGAATGGCCACTTGCGCGGACAAACTGGACTAAATTATATCTAACCCCATCAGGCTCACTCGCAACAGAGGAAAAATCATTTGAGGAATCAAAAATTGACTATAATGGTTTTGGCGAGGGCATAACATTCTTAAGTGAGCCACTAAATGCTGAAACTGAGATAACAGGTCCAATGGCCTCAAAATTATTTGTATCTTCGGAAACGCAGGATGCTGATTTATTTTTAGTAGTGCGGGTCTTTACCGAAGATTTCAAGGAAGTAACCTTCAAAGGGGCGCTTGATCCAAACACGCCTGTTGGTCAGGGTTGGCTGCGTGCCTCTCACCGGAAGCTTGATCCAGAAATGAGCAAACCTTACAGGCCTTATTATGCTCATGATGAGATTCAACCACTTGAGCCTAAAAAAATATATGAATTGGATATCGAGATTTGGCCTACTTCGATTGTAATTCCAAAAAATTACAGGATTGGTTTGACTGTTAGAGGCAAAGATTATGTTAATCAGTCTGTTGGAGGTAGCACACTCCCCAACATGAATAAATTTTCAGGTTGCGGCCCGTTCTTGCATGACGACCCCGATGATAGACCTATGGATGTGTTTGGCAAAAAAGTATCCTTACACTTCTCTAAGGAGCAAATGCCATATTTGCTTCTGCCAGTGATTTAACCAAGGCAGGTAGCATATTAAAAAAGAATGGCGCGCCCGAGAGGATTCGAACCCCTGACCCCTAGATTCGAAGTCTAGTGCTCTATCCAGCTGAGCTACAGGCGCAAAAATTTTTTTCAACTTTTTACTGTCGTATAATGAAAATAAATATATGAGTATAACTCTATTATCAAGTGAGGATTAAATTAATAGGTTTCGGATAGTTACATTTAAAAAACAGAAAAAGATAAAATTATTTTCAAATGAATACAGAAATTTTTCCACCAGACCGAATTGGCGCAGATATCTTAAATGAATTCATATTAGAAAGCTTGAGTGCAATGAAGCTTCCCGAAGATACAGCTAAACTTCTTGCAGATAGTCTTATTCAAGCAGACCTATGGGGCCATCCTTCACACGGTATCATGCGATTATTCTGGTATGGTGAACGAATCAAATCAGGTGCTATTCAATGCCTTAACGAACCAGAATGGGTGATAGATGCAGGGGGTATTGCTACCCTTGATGGGATGGATGGAGTGGGGCAATCAATTGCAGCTATTGCTATGCAAACCGCCATTCAAAAGGCAAAAATATATGGGATTGCAGCTATTTCAGTTCGTAATTCAGGCCATTTTGGAACAGCAATGTACTTTACTAAAATGGCAGCAGATGCAAATTGCATCGGATTTTTGTCATCAAATGCAAGTCCTGCTATGGCCCCTTGGGGAGGGATAGAAACTCTGGTTGGAAACAATCCTTGGTCATGGGCAGCGCCTGCTGGTCGTTATCCATGCTTCATGCTTGATATTGCAAATACAGCTGTTGCCCGCGGGAAATTATATCATGCTAAAAAAACTGGTCAAGCAATACCGGAGGGGTGGGCGCTTGATGAGCATGGGAATATGACAACTGATCCAGTGGCAGGCATTGCAGGCCAAATTCTACCAATGGCAGGTCATAAGGGGTATGCTATATCCATGGCAATGGATGTTCTATCTGGCGTTTTATCTGCGGGACAATTTGGTAGTAGCATTACAGGCCCGTATAAAAAAGAGGGTAAGAGTGGAGCGGGGCATCTTATTATTGTTATAGATATAACAAAAATTCGCCCAATAGAGGAGTTTTGTGAGGATATGGAAAGTCTTATAACATCTCTTAAGGCATCAAAGCTAGCGCCAGGGAGCTCAGAAATTTACTACCCTGGAGAAAAAGAAGCAAAAAATCACGAAATAGCCTCTGATATCGGAATCCTTATTAGTAAATCAGTACAGCATGAACTTGCATATGGAGCAAAACTGCTCGGTATTAAACATCCTTTTTGATAGCTTCCGGATTATTCTGCTAATAGTCCACCATCTATTGCGAGTGTATGTCCAGTAATTGAAATGGCATCATCACTAATTAAATAAAGGACTGCTGCTGCCACTTCCTCGGCTTGTGGAAAACGATTTAAGGGGATTCGTGATTTGGCTTCTTCCCTTTTCGGGCCCTCTGGCAGGAACTGAGCTCTCGAAGGTGTAATAATTGTAGTCGGCGCTATTGCATTTACTCGAATACAGTTTTCGGCCCATTCAATAGCTAACATTTTGCTCATCTGGATTAATCCGCCCTTAGAAATGCCATAAACAGACCTTCCTGCTAAGCCAGTTAGTCCATGAGTTGAGGCTATATTTACGATTGCACCAGATTGGTTTCTGCTTAATGCTTGTTTTGCAAACAGGCTAGAGAGGAAATAGGCGGCCTTCAAATTTACGTTTATTACACTATCCCATTCTTCCCATGTCACATCAGTAGCTGGGCGTAATAAAGGCCTGCCTGCGTTGTTGACTAGGTGATTAATTTGTCCAAATGCCTCTAATGCTTCTGAAAAACCTGCCTCTAAGCTATTTTTCTCACTTAAATCCATAGGAACTGATTTAAAAGTAGCACCTGCTTTCGAGAGCTGCTCTTTTGTTTGTAATAGTAAGTCATCATTTAAATCAGAAATTAGTATTCTATTTCCTGCAGCAGCAAGTTTAACCGCTGTTGCTCTTCCTATTCCTGTAGCAGCACCAGTAATTAATGAAACAGAAGCGGAAGATTGAGAATTAGAGTTTATCATTCTTACCCCCTTTTCCTGTCGAGATTATAAATATATCGAATGGTTTAGAATTTTACCAATTATAATTTTTTATCAAACTAATTATGGGAATAAGATTTTATCGGTTGATTGCAAATTAGTAAATCATTAAAAAATACGTGGCGCGCTCGAGAAGATTCGAACTCCTGACCCCTAGATTCGTAGTCTAGTGCTCTATCCAGCTGAGCTACGAGCGCGTAGTCGCAATTGTTATCTAAGTTTGAGTCTAAAAACAAGCTATCTGCCCGAAATATTTTTCTTAATAACTGTGAGTGATGGATAATTTGGAATGGAATTAGGATTTCTTTTCGCTGAGTTTAATAATTACGTTCAAATTTAAACATGAATAGGGTATCGTCTGAAGACATTCTGCTAACTGGTAAGCTCACACTATGAAACCAACACAAAAATCGTTCCCTGTATCTTGGGAAGAATTACACCGAACCTCAAAAGCGCTTGCATGGCGAATGCTTGAAATTGGTCCATTTGAGGGGATTGTTGCGGTTACAAGAGGGGGGCTTGTTCCTGCTGCCATAATTGCACGCGAATTAGAGGTCAGGTTAATTGACACAGCATGTTTGGCCTCTTATCACGGAAATTCCCAGAGCAAGGTAAAGGTATTAAAAGCACCTGCGAGCACTGGTGATGGCACAGGTTGGCTGATTGTAGACGACCTAGTTGATACTGGCGAGACGGGCAAAGTGCTACGGCAGCTTTTACCAAAAGCCCATTTTGCTACCGTTTACGCAAAACCCCTTGGACGGCCAATCGTTGATACGTTTGTAACTGAAGTATCTCAAGATACATGGATATATTTTCCATGGGACCTTGAGCCACAACCATCACAGCCAATCGTTGGATTGAATAAATAGCTGAGATGAAAGTTGATTTCCTAAAGTCAGGTCGTTTTCATCTTTTGGCCGCCTCATAAATCACTTGAAAAAGACAGTGACTAGCTTTTCCAATCTATTAGCGTTAACAGAAAATCAAGTGTAATTTTATTTCTAATGTAGTGTATAGCTTTATAAGCTTCTTATTTTTTGAATCATATTGGAATTTGTCTGAGCTAGTAAAAATTTTTGTTTTAAGAATGCGCAAGATAAAGAAGTTAATTTGTTCTTAAAATAGATATTCTACCGATTTTGCTTGTGCGAGTGGTTAGACCATAATTTGATTGACATTTTTGCTAGAACGCCTTAATCAACCTCTGCAAAGCAGAAGAATTTAAAAAGGACAAAACGAGTTATGAAACGCACCTATCAACCAAGTGTACTCGTTCGCAAACGTCGCCATGGATTTAGGTCCCGTATGGCCACTGTTGGAGGCCGCAGAGTTATCCGCGCACGACGTGCAAAGGGTAGAGCGCGTCTTTCTGCGTAAGATTGGTGTTTCTGCTTGGCTGTTTTAAAAAGGCTGACAAAACGCTCTGATTTCCTTCGTGTACAGCGCGCCAATATAAAACAAGTAACCGCTAGTTTAGTCATTCAGAGCGCATCTAATTTCAGTTTAGGGCCAATGGCAGCTCGAGTTGGATTTACAGCTTCAAAAAAAATTGGAAACGCTGTTAGCAGGAACTTTGCAAAGCGAAGAATGCGTGCGCTAATTTCTCAGCAAAGCAATGCGCTTGTTGAAGGTACAGATTATGTGGTAATAGCGCGTCAGGCTATGCTCGTTAAAAAATTTTCGGATATAGAGGCTGAGATGATTGACGCAATTTACGCTTTGAATAAAAAAATGCTTCTTCAAAAAGCTGATATTAAACCTAATTCTAGCAATTAATAGTAGCGCTATTAAACGGAGGTGCAGGTGATAAAAAAACGGCCAAATATATTATCTTATTTTCTAATTGCGCCTATTTTTGTTTATCGTTGGATTATTTCTCCGATACTACCTGTCGCTTGCAGATATCAGCCTACATGCTCTGCCTATGCAATCGATGCAATTAAGTTGCGCGGACCATTGCAAGGAACAGCATTAGCCGTTAAACGTATAACATCGTGTCATCCATGGGGTGGCCATGGGTTCGACCCCGTTCCTGATGCGGTGGAAATTGATGAAAATACTAAAAATAAAACCAACGAGTTAATATACAAGTAAAAATAATAATACGCTTTTGAAACACATTGATTGACCTTGACAGGAATAGATAATGAGCCCCGAAAATCGTAATTTAATATTGGCTATGGCCGTCTCTATGGCGATACTTGTTTTATGGCAAAGCTTCTTTATCGAACCGCAAATGCAAGCCGAACAACAAGCCCAGATGCAGTCCCAGCAATTAAATTTGGATGGCACACCTCAGTTAGATCAAATTGAGCGTAATGGCCAGCTTCAGTTAGAACTGCCTGAACGCCCCCTTGAAGATGTTCCGCGAATAACAATTTCTGGACCGTTATTAGAGGGTTCTCTTACTAGCCGTGGGGCACGAATTGACGATTTGCTTTTGAAAAATTACCGTGTTTCGCTAGATGAAGAATCCGAGAATGTAAGGCTTTTTAACCGTGTTTCTTCTCAAAACCCGTATTTCTCAGAATTTGGCTGGGTAAGTCAGGCATCTGATCAGCCTATGCCGTCTGCAAAGACAGTATGGACTTTATTGGATTCTGAACTCACGCCTCAGAAACCGGCAAGGTTAAGCTGGGATAACGGTAATGGGCTTACATTTTTGCGCACCATTAGGCTTAATGATGACTATCTCATTACAATAAATGATACTATTACCTCTAATTTAGACACATCCATTTCGCTTAATCCATATGGGTTGGTAAGGCGCACCGGAACACCTGCTACACAAGGCATGTGGATACTTCATGAGGGTCTGTTAGGTGTGTTTGATAACACCTTAAAAGAATGGACCTATTCAGAGCTGCAAGACGATAATCAAGCTGGCTTTAATTATGATTCTGAAGAGCAAGGCGGATGGGCAGGCATTACTGATAAATATTGGCTTTCCGCAATCATGCCTCAGCAATCGGAAAGCGTTAAATTTAGTATGAGGGCGCTACCAGGTAGCGAAGATAGATATCAAGCAGATTTTTTAGGTAAAGCGATTATCGTGCCAGCTGGAGGAGAAGTAAACTGGTCAGGATATTTGTTCGCAGGTGCTAAAAAAGTTGATTTGCTTGATAAATATGAAGAAGAACTTGGTGTTTCGCATTTTGACCTTGCGATTGATTTTGGCTGGTTCTACTTCCTCACCAAACCATTCTTCTATGCCATAACATATTTTAACGGCCTTCTTGGAAATTTTGGTTTAGCTATTATCGCCTTTACAATTCTTGTCAGATTAGTCTTGTTCCCGCTGGCAAATAAATCCTACCGCTCCATGGGAAAAATGCGCGAGTTAGCACCAAAAATTCAGCAACTTCGCGAAAGTGCAGGTGATGATAGAGCAAAAATGAATCAAGAGATGATGGCATTATATAAAAAGGAAAAAGTAAATCCTGCTGCTGGTTGTCTGCCGATTTTATTACAGATTCCGGTATTCTTTGCGCTTTACAAGGTGCTGTATGTGTCTATTGAAATGAGACATGCTCCATTTTATGGTTGGATCTCGGATTTATCAGCAATCGACCCTACCTCTTTGTTTAACTTATTTGGATTACTTCCCTATTCTGTTGATTTTCTGCCGTCCTTCTTATCAATTGGCCTATGGCCGGTATTGATGGGGATTACAATGTCTCTACAGATGAGATTAAATCCGCCGCCACCAGACCCAATTCAGGCAAAAATATTTCAATATATGCCAATATTCTTTACCTTTTTATTAGCAACCTTCCCAGCTGGATTAGTGATTTATTGGACATGGAATAATTTATTGTCGATTTTGCAGCAATGGTGGATCACCCGTAATATGAGAAGTAAGTGACATCTATTGATATTCAGGAAGAACATGAATTAGAGGCAGGCAGGCTGCTTTTTGCAAAGCCATGTGAATTTATAGCGGCAGCCAATAATTTGGAAGCTCTTCCAAATATGCAGCGTCCTGAAGTGGCCTTTGCGGGCAGATCAAATGTTGGTAAATCCTCTCTGGTTAATGCCTTAACTGGCCGTAGAATGTTAGCAAGAACTAGTCAGACCCCAGGTAGAACGCGCCAGCTAATTTTCTTTAATCTTGCAGACAGACTAGATTTAGTTGATCTGCCTGGATATGGATATGCATCTGCGCCAAAGACTGACATAAAAGCATGGACAAAACTGACACGCCAATTTCTAGCCGGAAGGCAATCTTTGCAACGCGTCTTTCTGCTTATCGACTCGCGGCGCGGTATTGGGAGTGCTGATGAAGAGGTGATATCTTTATTGAATGATACAGCTGTGAGTTTTGCAGTTGTTTTGACGAAAACAGATAAGCTAAAAACGCCAGAATTGAATAAAATAGTAACAGATACAGAGCAAAAAACTGCTAAAAATGTTGCTGCCTTCCCCAAGGTCTGGGTAACTTCGTCTGAGAAAGCACATGGTATAAAAGAGCTTAGAGCACATATTGCCGGGTTGGCTCTTGAACAATCACATAAAGAATCAGTACCAAAAGAACAATAACAACAGGCCGCCATAGAAGAAAAAATGATATCTACTAACTAATTGCCATAAAATAAGGCTAGATATACCTTAAAAATAAGGCACTTTATTTAAGAAGTAAGAAAACAAAAAATAATAGGTTATGGATTAATGCAATCGAAAAGCTCTCAATCAGATATATGGCTTGATAAAGTAGCAACACTTATTGAATCGCTCCCCTATATGAAGCGATATTCAGGCCTTTCTGTCGTGATAAAATTCGGTGGTCATGCAATGGGCGAACAAGAATCGATTGAGTCATTTGCAAGTGATATGGTCTTTTTGCGTCAGGTTGGCGCAAAGCCTGTGGTGGTGCACGGTGGTGGTCCTCAAATCGGCTCTATGCTTGCAAGATTAGAAATGGAATCAAATTTTATTGATGGATTGCGAGTAACAGACCAGCAAACAATTTCAATCGTGGAAATGGTATTAGCCGGCGCTATTAATAAATCGTTGGTTGCTTCAATTTCAGCTGCAGGGGGCGTAGCGGTTGGTATTTCTGGAAAAGACGGTAATCTTCTTACAGCAAAAAAATTAGAACATAGAACTAAAATAACAGATAGCGCTATCGAAAACCTGGTGGATTTAGGGTATGTTGGCGTTCCAGATGTGGTGGATATAAATGTCCTAGGCGCCCTCATGGGTGCGGATATGATACCAGTTGTAGCGCCTCTTGGACTTGGGGTAGATGGTCAAACATATAATATTAATGCCGATACAGCAGCAGGGTCTGTTGCGAGTGCGCTTGGCGCATCGCGGCTGTTAATGCTGACAGATGTTGCGGGGGTTTTAGATGAGCAAGGCACTCTTATTCCTCGATTGACAGTTGGTCAGGCAAAACAATTAATGGCAAGTGGAGTGATTAATGGAGGTATGATTCCCAAGGTAGAAACATGTATTGAAGCGGTTCAGGCTGGGGCAGGGGCTGCTGTAATTCTTGACGGACGCAAAAAACATGCTGTTCTGGTGGAGCTGTTCACCGAGCATGGAATTGGAACCTTAATTCAAGCTGACCGTTAACTGTTCTCGCTCGCTTAATAGTTCACACAAAACCAATAATTAATTTGTTTAAAATGGAAGATAGTATGACAGAAATCAGCGCGTCAATGTTACAGGATAAAGATCCCATAAAGCTCGATATATCTGAGATATCTGCATGGGTTTTTGATTTGGATAATACAATTTATCCAGCGCATCAAAGCTTATTTCCAAGAGTGGCGAGCCGCATGATTGATTGGATTGAGCAAAATTTTAAATTAGAGAGAGATCAGGCAGAGGCCTTAAAGACGCGCCTATTTTTGGAATATGGAACAACTATGAACGGTCTATCATCTGAATATTCAGTAGAGCCCGAAGATTTTCTATCCTATGTACATGATATTGACCTGTCTGATCTCTCCTATGATAAAGAGCTTGATGCTGGCATTAGCGCCCTTCCTGGCAAGAAGTATATTTACACTAACGGAACTGTTTTGCATGCACGTAGAATACTAGAAGCTTATGGGATCGATAATCATTTTGAGTTTATTTTTGATATCTTTGCATCCAACCATTTGCCTAAGCCTGCAATGCAGCCATATCAAGATTTCTTAGCTCAGAGCGAAATCAACCCAAAACAAGCTGTGATGATAGAAGATATGGCGCGAAATCTTGAACCAGCAGCAAAATTGGGAATGCAAACAGTTTGGTTAATGGCAGAACATAGTTGGGCAAAAAAAGGTGCAACAGAGCCGTATGTGCATTATATTGCAAGGGACTTGAAGCATTTTTTGTCTGATGCGCAGCATGTGCTTACCAGATAAATTTAGGATTGCACAATAAATTTAAAGGAGAATGTCCATGACAGATAAATCGCTGGTTAATCTAATTAACGATGCCTTTGATGCGCGTGATACAATTACCCCAGAGACATGTGGCGACGTGCGAAGCGCTGTTGAAGAGGCACTTAGATTACTTGATGGAGGCCAATTAAGAGTGGCAGAGCCAATTGGGAATCACCAATGGCAGGTTAATCAATGGCTCAAAAAAGCGGTTTTATTATCATTTCGTTTAAACCCTATGCAGGTGATTACGAGCGGTGCTGACTATCAGCAGGCGGGTGTTTCAAGTTGGTGGGATAAAGTTCCTTCCAAATTTGCAGGATGGGATGCCCAGAAATTTAGTCAAGCAGGATTCAGGGCAGTCCCTGGGTGCTATGTAAGGCATTCCGCTTTTATTGCCCCTTCTGTTGTTTTAATGCCCAGCTTTGTAAATCTTGGCGCGTATGTTGATACAGGCGTTATGGTTGATACATGGGCAACAGTGGGCTCCTGCGCCCAAATTGGTAAAAATGTACATCTATCTGGCGGTGCTGGAATAGGCGGTGTGTTAGAGCCACTGCAAGCAGGACCTGTTATTATCGAAGATGACTGTTTTATTGGGGCACGTTCTGAAATCGTAGAGGGTGTTGTTGTTGAGCAAGGTTCTGTAATTTCTATGGGTGTGTTCATAGGTCAATCGACCAAAATTATTGATAGAACAACCGGAGAGATTTTTATAGGCAGAGTCCCTGCCTATTCTGTTGTTGTGCCTGGAAGTTTACCTGGCGCTAATCTGCCTGATGGAAGCCCCGGGCCTTCGCTATCTTGTGCGGTGATTATTAAGCGAGTTGACGAGAAAACCAGATCTAAAACATCTTTAAATGATTTGCTGAGGGACTAATAATTAAATGAGTGAACTCTCACACGCAGTACAACTAGCTCAAAAGCTAATTCGCTGCCCTTCTATTACACCAGATGAAGCAGGAACGCTCGACCTGCTAGAGGCGGAGCTTACACAGCTTGGTTTTAACTGCACCAGACTTGCTTTTGGTGATGGCAAAGATAGGATTGATAATTTATATGCAGAGTTTGGGGAAGGGCCAGCTCATTTCGCATTTGCAGGACATGTTGATGTCGTTCCAGTTGGACGTGTAGAAGATTGGCAGTTCAATCCGTTTCAAGCTGAAATTTGCGATGGTTTTTTATATGGCCGCGGGGCAGCAGATATGAAATCTGGGATTGCTGCATTTATTTCAGCAATCAGGAATTGGCAAGAATCTTCTCAGAAACAAACAAAAATTAGCTTGATAATTACTGGTGATGAGGAAGCAGATGCCATAAATGGTACTTCTAAAATGGTAGATTGGATGAGGCAGAACAATATTCGCCCAGATATGTGCATTGTGGCTGAGCCAACAAGTCAGACACAAATTGGCGATAATATCAGGAATGGAAGACGCGGTTCATTATCGGGTAGCTTAATCGTTACAGGACAGCAAGGACATGTCGCCTATCCCCATCTTGCACGCAATCCCACATCAGCCCTGATGCAAATGCTAGCACCTGTTGCGAGTGCAGAACTAGATGGTGGTAATCCCTATTTTGGGCCATCAACAGCAGAAGTTACTGGTCTGTCCACATCCTCGAATGTGACAAATGTAATACCCGCAACGGCAAGCGCAATGTTCAACATTAGATTCAATACAGAACATACAAAAGAAACGCTACAAGGGTGGCTAGACGAACATTTTAATAGAATTGCAACGACATTTAAGGTTCGATTTGAAATTAACTGGAAATCAAATGCGGATCCCTTTGTAACTGAAGCAGGAACATTAACACAGCTTCTTAGCACAGCTATTAAGGCACAAACTGGCAGAATAGCTGAATTATCTACGACAGGCGGCACGTCTGATGCGCGATTCATTACACAACTATGCCCGGTCGCTGAATTTGGTTTAGTCGGAAAAACGATGCATCAAATAGACGAGAATGTCTTAGTTGATGATATTGATATATTAGCAAACATATATGAAGATATGTTACATAGGTTTGATGCAAATAATGAATATTAGTCCCGCTGCGTTTATTAAATATCTTCAAGCAACCCTGCAAATGATGCTAGGTAAGAGAAGCCCTGAAGATGCTTATGATATTTCAGAAGAAGGAATGTGGCAGGCTATATTTGCAAGCTGGATTATTTCTTCTATTGTCTCGATTATTCCAATGCAGGCTATAGGGTGGAATTTCTATCCGTTATTTTTAGTAACTTCGCTTGTATCTTTGCTTTCATTCGTGATTCTGGTTTATTATTTTTTGGTGCGCATAGGGAAAGCCTCATTATATCTGAAATTTATGCTTCCCTATTTATGGCTTAGCACAATTCAAATGATTTTCTTCGCGGGGATAACGCTTATATCCTCAACTACAGGGACTGTTGAATTTAGCCTATTATCTATTCCTGCGTTAATTTGGATTGTTTACTGGCTTATTAAAATTGCGCGCCAGCAACTAGAGGTAAGCAGGTTTATTGCATTTGGGTTCCTTATAGGCAAATTCCTGATAGAAACTATTCTTGGGGTTACCGCTGGAATGAGCTTTGCGCTTACTTAGGCGGCAAGATTCTATCTTGGGTAAATTACATCTGTTAGATATAAACCATATGGGGGTGCGGCTGGCCCTGCTGCTTGCCTGTCTTTGGCTTCGCGTATTTCCTTTATTTTATCTGAGTGCCATCTGCCTTTTCCAACTTCCACTAGGCTCCCTGTAATATTACGTATTTGGTTGTGTAGAAACGATTTAGCAATTGTGGTGATATGAATTTCATCGCCAACTTTTTCTATTTCAATTGATTGCATGGTTCTAATAGGTGATTTTGCCTGACATTGAGAAGCTCTGAAACTCGTAAAGTCGTGGGTGCCGATAAGATGCTGGGCAGCACGCGTCATAGCGTCGATATCCAGCGGTTTGGTTATATGCCAGACACGGAATTTATCTAGACTAGGGCGCGCATTTCGAGTGAAAATCCGATAAAGATAGCGCCTTTCTATCGCATCAAAACGGGCGTTGAACGCACCATCTACTTTTTCTGCCGATAAAACAGAAATAGGAGAGGCCTTAAGATAGCTGTTTAGTCCCATCATAACAGACCGTGTGGTATAATTTGAGGGCACGTCTAAATGAGCTGCTTGTCCTGTGGCATGTACACCAGCATCTGTTCTACCAGCCCCTTGAATGCGGGTGGTGTGCGTAGTTAGTTTTGCAGCAGCAACTTCAAGTTCATGCTGAATAGAATTGCCATTTTCTTGTGACTGCCAGCCAACAAAAGGAGTACCATCATATTCGATTCTTAAAAGCATACGATGCAAAAAAGGCATTATTATTCACTCCAGATTATGTCGCCATTGCGAATAGTAGTGCCATTTAAATAGGCGGCTCCTGTCATTGGTTTTTTGCCAGCAGGTTGAAGCTGCCGAATGAACAAAATATTCTTGTCCGCTACCACTATTCCAAAATCAGAATCAGTTTTATCGCCAGATAGAATAGCAGATCCAATGGGAAAATCTGAGAGTTTGTCAGTTACGGATGCTTCCAGAATTTTTAGGCGACTTCCATCTGCTAATTCTAGCCAGCAAGCAGGAACAGGACTAAAAGCTCTAATCTTTCGCTCTAGCTTTTCCAGTGATTGCCGTAAATCTAGCTTTGTTTCTGATTTAGATATCTTATGTGCGTAGCAGACCCCTTGCTCTGGCTGAATGACAGGCGATAGGGTGTTTTTCTCAATTAGATTAAGGGTTTCAAGCAAGCAGTCTGCTGTTAAATCAGCTAGCCTGTCATGTAGTGTTTTAGAGGTCTCATCTGGGGCAATTTCTGTTGAAAGCTGATGTAACATCGCACCTGTATCAAGACCGCACTCCATTTGCATTGCGGTTATCCCAGTTTGCTTATCACCAGCTTCAATCGCACGTTGAATAGGGGCAGCACCTCGCCAGCGCGGTAGCAGAGATGCGTGTCCATTTATGCACCCAAACGGCGGTATATCTAAAACTGCTTGCGATAATATAAGCCCATAAGCCACAACAACGAATATATCTGCATTAGCTTGTTTTAAGGTTTCTATTTCATTTGCGGGCTTGAGAGATGGCGGTGATACACACTCGATATTATGTTTTTTTGCATATTCAGAAACGGCAGTTGGTGTTTCTTTCATGCCTCGACCTGCAGGACGTGGGGGCTGTGTATAAACACGAATGATGGAATGATACCGCCTCAGTTTTGCAAGAGTTTTAACAGCAAAAACTGGGCTTCCCATAAATATTATACGCATAAAGCACTACCGATTTTCAAATACTAGGATTGGCGAGATTCTTTGAGCACTTTTCGCCAAATTATATCGCGTTTTAACTTTGATATATGATCAATGAACAAAACACCATTAAGATGGTCAATTTCGTGCTGGACACAAGCAGCAAGCAAGCCTTCGGCTTTTATCTGATGCGCCTCTCCCTTGATATCTAAAAAGCGTAATTCTACCCATGCTGGTCTTGCAACTTCAGCATTATGACCTGGAATAGAAAGGCACCCTTCTTCTAAAAGAGCAGTTTCTTCTGAAAAGTGAGTTATTTCCGGATTTACCATCTGCCACAGCTCATCTGCCTCGTCATCCCTGCTACAATCCATCACAATTAGACGTTTTAGCGCGCCAATTTGAGGCCCAGCAAGACCAATCCCAGGCGCGTCATACATTGTTTGCGCCATATCATCCAGCATCTGCTTCGTCTCATCAGTGATTATCTCAATTGGTTCTGCTATTTTGCGTAGCACTGGATTTGGGGCAATCTGAATAGGTTTAATGGCCATTTATGTCCTCTAATTTTAAGCCAATTTCTGTAGTTGGAAAGCGCTAAAGCTATTATAGTTTCTGATTTCTAATGGCTCCTAGTCCTGCTTGTGTTATATATAAATGCCATCTGATGCTTTATAAAGCGCTTTTTATCTGCCAGCTAGTATTTGGTGTTGCATAGCTAGCGGTATAATAAAGGTCAAGCAAGCTTGATTAATATTCAAAAGATAGACCAAGAGATGTACAGAGAAATAAACAGGGAACAATGATGCCTCTTTCTAATCTAAACCTTAGCATTCTTTTGATGGTAGTAATTTGTCTAATTCTCGTGTTGATATTTATTTTGCTCAGAAAGAATGCGTCTGCTATGCAATCAGAATCGCTGGCAGAACTAAGAGGCCAGCTATCGCAAATGGTACAAGCTTCAAACCAGCAGCAACAAACCCTTGCAAGTCAGATATCAGATCATTCTTCTAGAATGGAGCAAACGCTATCTGGGTTTCGCCAACAACTTGGCCAGTCACTTCAGCAACAGACACAATCTACACATGATAATCTTACTAAATTATCAGAGAGATTGGCAGTGATAGATACAGCGAACAATCAGATATCAGAGCTAACAGGTCAAGTCACACAGCTTCATAATATCCTTGCAAATAAAACAGAGCGTGGTGCATTCGGGGAAGTGCAGTTAGAAAATCTGATTAAAACGGTTTTGCCGCCCAATGCATATGCTTTTCAAGTTACACTTCCGAATCAAAAGAGGGCAGATTGTGTTTTAAAACTGCCAAATCCGCCTGGTGATATTGTTATAGATTCAAAATTTCCTCTTGAAGCATGGCATAGTTTGCAGAATGCTGAAACAAAAGCCGAACAACAAGCCGCTAGAAAACAGCTTGCTATTGCTGTCAGGGGACATGTGAAAGATATTCAGGAAAAATATATTGTTGCAGGAACTACAGCTGAATCTGCCTGTTTGTTTCTACCGTCAGAAGCGGTCTATGCTGAACTACACGCCAATATGCCAGATGTAATCGAGGCCTCCTACAAGGCAAGGGTTTGGATTGTTTCGCCCACTACGATGATGGCAACGCTTAATACTGTAAGGGCTGTATTGCGGGATGCAAGAATGCGGGAGCAAACCGCGATTATTCAGGCAGAAATGCTTAAACTACTGGAAGATGTATCAAGACTAGATACCCGTGTAGATAATTTAAATAGGCACTTCTCGCAGGCTCAAAAAGATATCACGGAAATTCAGACATCTACGACACGAATAACAAATAGAAGCCATAAAATAACAGAGTTAGATGTATCTGATGATGAGCATATATCTGTGATTGAAACCGAAGTGAAACCAGCACCTACATTATCGCAGGCAACAGACACGCCTTCTTAAACGATTAAAAAGCCGCTATCCTAAAGGTGTTCTAGCTTTCATCGCAAGGGCAAGGGTGCCATCATCTAGGTAGTTCAACTCCCCCCCGACAGGAACACCATGAGCAAGTCTTGAAATCGTAACTGAAAGCTCTTCAAGTCGTTCTGCAATGTAGTGCGCTGTTGTCTGGCCCTCGACAGTCGCAGAAGTTGCAAGAATTATCTCGCAAGCATTGTACAAAGCAGATATAGATGTAACATAGCTTATAAGTTTTTCTATTCCAAGCTCAGTTGGACCTCGTCCATCCATGATATTTAAATTACCGCCTAAAACGAAATATTTGCCCTGAAAAACACCAGCTCTTTCCATTGCCCATAAATCAGATACATCTTCAACAACACATAATCGGGTTTTGTCTCTACGTGGGTCGTTACAGATCAAACATTTATCCAATTCTGTTAGATTATTGCATTGCACACAGGGTTTATAATAATGGGCAACATCATAAAGCGCTCTGGCCAGAGGAAGCATATCGCGCTCTTTGTTTTTAATAAGCGCAAGCGCAGCTCTCTGTGCAGACCGAGGCCCTAAGCCTGGCAATTTTCCAAGTCTTTTAATTAGATTTTGAAGGCTGTCATTAGACATATTAAAATGGAAGCTTCATGCCTGGAGGTAGTGGCAGGCCACCTGTAAGCTTGCTCATTTCTTGAGCTAATGCTTTATCTGCCTCATCTTTAGCATTATTCACCGCAAGCTGAATTAAATCTTCTAATGTCTCAATGTCTTCTGGGTCAACAATATCTTGTGTTATTGAAACAGATACAACTCTGCCCTTGCCCGTAACCGTAACAGATACAGCCCCGCCGCCAGATGTAGCAGAGAAGTGACGGCTTGCCATTTCTGTTTGCATCGCTTCCATCTGGGATTGCATTTCTTGAACTTTCTTCATCATTCCCCCCAGATTACGCATCATACATTTTCTCCTTTTTGTCTGAAAGTTCGGATTTATTTGAATGCTCTGGAAAAATATCTGGCTCTGGATTCTCTATCGAATCAGTTTCAGCTAACAGCGTTGAAGATAATGGCATTTCATTATCAATAGGTGTGATTACGTCTGTTACTTTAGCGCCTGGGAATATTTCTAGAACCTTTTTTGCTATAGGATGTTCAGCCGCCATAGATAGCTTCTCTTGTCTAGCTATCTCGTCCGTTTTCTGAAGTGTCGGCGAGCCGCTCTTATCACTGACGGAGACCATCCACTTCTGGTTTGTGCTGGAATTAAGAAATTGTGCAATTTTACCAGCAAGGTCTTTTAAGGCTCCGTTTACTAAATGTATTTCTAGATGACAGGCTTCTAGGCGAACCAGCTCAACATGGTTGCGTATATCTGAGGCGAGAATAAGAGCTCCTTCTCGTTCACAAAATTCAGCAATATCTCGCAAGTTTTTAAATGACGAGCTGCCCGTCTGGCTATTAGCATTAGAGATCGTGTCAGGGGTAATTATGGGTGATGTTGCAATAGGCGCTATCTTATCAGAGGGGCGCTCAGCACTTAATTCGTGAGTAAATGCTGTGATAGTGGCACCATTATTTACAGCCAAATCGTTAGGCCCTGAGGTTGTGCCTGATATATTATCTGTCTCTGAATTATTTTGTTGCGAATTATGTGAATTATTTGGCTTTGGGCTATCATCTATCGGTGATGGTGCGTCTGGAAGTTTGCTTAGAATTTCAGATGGCGTTGGCATAGCTGATGTATAGGAAAGCCTGATAATGAGCATTTGCGCACAAGCTTCTGGCCTTGGAGCGGATTTGATTTCTTGATGACCTTTTAGCAATATTTGCCAGCATCTTGCTAATCGAGGGATGCCGAATTTTGCAAGAATCGCTAGCTTTTCTTTTGCGGACTCGCTTATTTCTTCTATTAGTGAGTTGCTTGCAATAAGCGAAGCCTGATGTGTAAAATCCATCAAGTCAGATATGATTTGCTCTGGCTCAGCTCCTGAATCAACGGCATTTTTTAAGCTTGTTAAGGCTGTTTGAATATCACCATCTAGACAAGATTGTAGTAAATCCAGCAACCCATCTGCATTGGCATGACCAAGCATATTTTCAACAACAGATAGCTTGATATCATTTGATCCCAAGGCTGATGCTTGGTCGAGCAATGATAAAGAATCCCGAACAGAGCCTCCTGCTGCATAGGCAAGCAGACGAATTGCCTCTGGCTCTGTATTTATTTTCTCCGCCGCAGCAATTTTGGATAAATGGGTAATAAGTAAATCTAACGGAACCCGCCTTAAATCAAAGCGTTGACAGCGTGATAAAATAGTAACCGGCACTTTGCGAATTTCAGTTGTCGCAAAGATAAATTTAACGGCCTCTGGGGGTTCTTCAAGTGTTTTCAATAAAGCGTTGAACGCATTTTTTGAAAGCATATGCACTTCGTCAATAATATAGATTTTATAGCGTGCAGAAACAGGGCGATACACACTGCCATCTATAATTTCACGAATATCATCCACGCCCGTATGCGAGGCCGCATCCATTTCCAAAATATCAACATGTTGACCTAATTGGATCGACTTACATGGCTCACACTGATTACAAGGGTGCATGGTTGCATTTGAAGTGCCGTCAAGACCAATACAGTTTAACCCTTTTGCCAATATTCTAGCAGTTGATGTTTTTCCAACGCCCCGCACCCCAGTTAGAATAAATGCATGGGCAATCCTGTTTAAAGCAATTGCGTTGGTAAGGGTGCGCACTAATGCATCCTGTCCTATGAGCGAATCAAAGTTATCTGGACGATATTTACGCGCTAGCACTTGATATGGGGTAGCGTTTTTGTGTTCCATAAACGTTCACTCTTAGTAACAGTAACTCTTTAAATAATATCTATTTATCTAGCGCTCACTTTTTAAACCTGTGCAAGCGATTAAGGTACCCATTAGTTGGCTTCAACAACCTTGCTGCCAATAAAGCGAAGAGCTGGACGACCCAGTTAAGAACTACGCTGGCTGCTTCCTCTCGGACCTGACCTGGTGAGCAGAGCAAACCGTCCATCCAACCCTTCATAGCAGAATATGGAACATCGCATTACAACAAACAAGTCTTTTTAGAATAGCAGAAAAACTAATTTCTATTTAATTTTAGGCCTATCTAGGTTTATGTCTATGGGGGCTAGACGGATAACAGCCAAGAATATGCACCGCATCAGGTAGGCAATAGAATTTTAGCTCTTCTAATGCATGTTGCATATTTTTTTGCTCAATATGCCCTTCACAATCAATGTAAAACTGTGCTGCTTGCATCTGGTTGCCTGACATGTAAGATTCTATTTTTGTTAAATTAATCCCATTAGTAGCAAATCCGCCAAGTGCTTTATATAAAGCTGCTGGCACCGAACGAAGAGAGAAAACAAAAGTACAATGCGCAGGTTCCAAAGAGATTTCTGGCACCTGCATCTGTTTTTTCATCACTAAAAATCTGGTCGTATTGACGCTCATATCTGTTATCTCGTCCATTAAAACCTCAAGACCATAAATATCGGATGCGAGCTTTGATGCGATAGCGGCTTTAGTTGGTTCGCCCCACTTTGCAACATCACGCGCAGCGCCTGCCGTATCAGAATGAATAATAGGCGTTATTCCAAGCATCTCTAGTTTTTCGCAGCATTGTGCAAGGCCCTGCTCATGACTATGTGCTTCTTTAATATCGGATAATTTAGCCCCTTTAACGCCAAGTAACTGGTGATTCACAGGCTGGAAATGCTCTGAGACGATATGAAGCCCAGAATTTGGAAGCAATCGGTGAATATCAGCAACACGCCCTGCCGTAGAATTTTCAACCGGCACCATAGCAGCGTCACATTCGCCAACTTGCACGGCTCTTAACATTCCAGAAAAACTCTCATAAGCAACCGCTTTCCATTCAGGGCAGAATGCCTGACAGGCAAGATGGGAATAGGCCCCTGGAACACCTTGAAATGCTATTGTATGTATTGTGCTCATTACGTCCTCATTTATTACGTTCGCTGTCAAGCTTTTTGCGAACTTCTATCAAATCTTGCTCTGTATCAACTCCTGCTGCTGGCGCATCTACTTTTCCCGCACCAATTATCATTCCTAACTCTAACGCTCGCAACTGCTCAAGCTTCTCTGTTGTTTCCAAATTAGAAGGGGTTGTTTCAACAAATTGTTTTAATGCATCGCGTTGCCAGCCATATAGTCCAATATGGTGCCAGAATATATCACTGCCAAATGGAATAGGAGCGCGGCTAAAATAATGTACTCTACCAGTTGGAAAATCTGATTCAAGAAAATCTTCATTCCAGCTCATCACAGCTTTTACGACTTGCGCTGCATTTATTTCATGTTCTTCGCAAGGCGCCACTAATGTGCATAAATCAAATTCCTTCTGCGCTAACATATTAGCCAAAAGTGCAAGATAATTTGGCGGAATATCTGGTAAATCACCTTGTAAATTTACGACGCGTCGATATGTCTCATCTGGGTCAAATTCACACAAAGCGGCATAAATTCTATCAGTGCCAGATGGTAAATCGCTATCAGTCATAAGGGCAATTCCGCCTTCATTTTGAATCGCATTGACAATAGAAATACTATCACACGCAACCAAAACAGGGCCCAAACCCGCGGCTACAGCTTGTTTCCAGACATGGACAATCATGGGCTTTCCTGCGATCTCAGCCATAGGTTTGTTAGGCAAACGCAAAGATCCCATTCGAGCAGGAATTACCGTTATTATCGTATTATTATCAGTCATATTGTTTTTTTTCATAATTCGGTGCATCAGGCAAAAGAATTCAGCAAATGTCAACTCTCTAGGACTTGAGAGATAGGGTGGTTTAGGGTATCACAAAGTGTTAAATATGAAATGAATTTGCGTGGTTATTTTAAATAACTTTCGCTGTACGTTGAAATCGTCAAAATATAACCGTGATACTGGGGAATTTGCATGGATAATCTAAAGACAAATAAAATTCTAGCTGGATTTTTGCTAGCAGGTCTTTTGGCGATGGGCGGTGGCAAAATTGCTGAAATTTTGGTTCCGGATCATGAGTTAGATGAGAATGCTTATCCTGTTGAAATAAATCAAGTTGCTGATAGCGGACAAGCTACCACTCCTGTTAATCAAGGCCCTGAGCCTATCTTGGCACTGCTTGCTTCTGCAGATATTGAAGCTGGAATTAAGGTTGCAAAAAAATGCACAGCTTGTCATGAATTTGATGCAGATGGAAAGAATAAGACAGGTCCAATGCTGTGGAATATCGTAGATGCAAGCAAAGGAATGAAAGATGGGTTTAACTATTCTGATGCATTGGTTGGCATGGGCGGCGCTTGGGATTATGAAGCGCTCAATGCATTTTTATATAAGCCTAAGGCCTATATTAAGGGAACCAAGATGAACTTCGCGGGTTTGAAAAAACCTTCTGACAGAGCTAATATGATAGCCTACCTTAGAAGTCTTGCTGATACACCAGTGGCACTGCCTACCCAAGCTCAGATAGATGCTCAAGAAGCCGGTATTCAATAAAACCAATTTCTAGTTTTAGAGAAGTGGAAGAATTAGATCAAACGCCCACTTAATCAAACTGAATTAAACATACCCAAGCTAGCAGAATTTCTGGCGGGAGTTCCTGCATTAACAAGACCAATTGCCAAACAATATTTTCGCAGGATAGATAAATTTGATACTAAATCAGATGACTCTCCTGTTACGATTGCGGATAAGTTAATTGAGAAGAAATTAAGAGAAATACTCGAAACAGAATTTCCTACTCATGCTATTTATGGCGAGGAATATGGCGGTAGTCTCGGTAGGGGCGCCGGTTGGTGTATTGACCCAATTGATGGCACCAGAGCATTTATAGCAGGCAAGCCTATTTTTGGAACACTGGTTGCTTTTTGTAATAAGGGTTTTCCATTGCTAGGATTAATAGATATGCCATGCTTGGATGAGATGTATATAGGCTATTTTGGTGAGAGCCTGAAATATTCTTCTGCAACCTTAAACGGCACTGTAATATCGGCATCCAAGAAAATAGAATTATCGGAAGCTTTAATAGCAACTTCTTCTCCAGCGGCATTTACAGAATTAGGATTTGAGAAGTTCCAAATAATTTCAGAAAAATGCAAGGATACCTATTTTGGGGGTGATTGCCATAATTATGCGTTACTTGCTTCCGGTCATATTGATATTGTAATGGAACACAAGCTTGCCCCTTATGATATGATGGCGTTGGTGCCAATTTTGCTTGCATCTGGTGCTGTTGTAACAGACTGGTCTGGTCAGCCTATTAAAACACAGAATGTTGGCGAAATACTTGCCGCGTCAACAGCTGAGCTTCATGCAAACGCGTTATCACTGCTAAAGGCATAATGCATTGGGACTAGCTGAATGACGCTGATTGCTTTTCATGATGGAATAGAGAATGCAAGTTTAGATACATGGCGTTATCATCTCACCAAATCTGACCCTCAAATCTCTGTAATTGCCTTGTCAGATAGTAAGGCAAATGATGCTGAAATTGCGCTTGTTTGGAATCCGCCTAATGGCAGATTAGCAGAATTAAAAAACTTAAAATTAATTTGCTCTTTGGGTCAGGGGGTAGACCATTTATGGAAAGACCAAAAACGCCCTCAATCTGTCCCTATCATAAGACTGGTAGACCCGCATATGTCACATGCTTTAAGCCAGTGGGTACTAGCGGTTCTACTTGATTTTCTTCGAGATGGTCCATTCTACCGTGAAAACAGACTAAAGCGTGAATTTAATAAATTACCACAAGCCAATACCATCGCAATGAAGGTTGCAATTTATGGTATTGGTGCTATCGGCTCTGTGGTAGCACAGAATTTACAAAGCTTGCAATTTGACGTGTCAGGTTGGGCGCAAACACCAAAAACCGAACGCCCTTTCAAACAGAAAATTGGAAAGCACGGGTTTGAGAGCCTGATCCACAGTAATTTTATTCATATTTGCTTGCTACCACTAACTAAAAATACAAAAGGTTTGTTTTCTCAAGATGTATTTAATGAAATGCCAAAAGGTTCTTATTTTATAAATGCTGGTAGAGGGGAGCAGGTAGATGAGAGGGCGCTTTTGCAAGCAGTTCGCTCAGGACACCTCTCAGGCGCAGCGCTGGATGTGTTTTGTGAAGAGCCTCTGCCAGTATCACACCCATTTTGGAATGAGCCAAAAATATCAATCTGGCCTCATATAGCTGCCCAAACTGATCCAGCAACGACCTTCGAGCAGATTGCAAGGGCAATTTACGCTGTAAAATCAGGACTTGCTCCCAAAAATCTGGTGGATCCCAATCGTCAATATTGATTTTGGCAATATGAGCCTTGGCGTCTATCAATAGATAGCTATACAAAAAGCAAAATTTTGTGTCAAATTGCATTAGAATTATATTTATTTGCCTGTAAAATTGCGTAACATATTAATAATATTGTTATTTATAAAATAGTGAGGATACATCATGGCGCTTTCTGACAGAATTCCCTATCAAGCCATCATAGACAGGCCTAAATTAAAATTGCCAAATGGCAAAAGAATGGCAGTTTGGGTTTGCGTAAATATAGAAGAATGGCGAATAGAAGGACCAATGCCTCGCACGGTTTTATCACCGCCAATGGGACAGCCATTATTGCCAGATGTCCCTAATTGGTCTTGGCATGAATATGGAATGCGTGCTGGTGTATGGCGCCAATTTAAAGCGCTGACAGATAGAAACATCAGAGCAACTGTCGCGATAAACGGAAATGTATGTAATTCCTATCCGCGTGTTGCGGGGTTTGCCAAGGAAATGGGCTGGGAATTCATGGGGCATGGTTTCTTGCAAGGCCCAACACACCGACTTACCTATCAGAAGGAAACAATCCAGCGAGCTGTAGATTCTATTGCCGAATTTGTGGGTGAGCCGCCTCGCTCATGGGAAAGCCCTGGCTTGACAGAAACAGAGGAAACACTAGACTTTTTGCGGGCTGCTGGGATTGAGTATGTTGCAGATTGGGTTATTGATGATTTGCCGCAAGAAATTTCAACCCCGTTTGGAACTATTACAACGGTTCCCTATTCTGTTGAGACAAATGACATCACCATCTATGCATTACAACAACATAAATCAGATGAATTTTTAAATAGAGGCATGGGTCAATTTGACAGGCTATACGAAGAAGCAGCCGATAATGCTCGGATAATGGTTATTTCTGTGCACCCCTATATTACAGGCGTCCCTCATAGAATAAAATATTTAGAAGCATTATTGGATTATGTAATGGATCATGATGAAGCGGTATTTATGACAGCTTCAGAAATTGGTGACTGGTATAGTAATGAAATGGCTAACCTTAAGCCATAAATGTCAATGCGTATCTACGATAATCAGACTAACTAAAATACAAATCAGCTACGAATTAGTCTGCTAAAAAGAACCGGTCAGGGGATAATGATATATCAGGCAAGTTAATGTCTGATATATCGTAAACCCTAAAGGCTTTTATCGTCATTGATATGAATGTATAATATCCGCATATTGCCGTTAAATCAATAACGCCGGTTGTACTGATTTGTGCGACCGCATTCTCATAGGTTTTATCCGTTACTACCTTATCTCTATGTAATTCTGCACAATAATCGAATACTGCCTGCATCAAAGGGTCACTGAATTTTGGTATTTTTGCATAGGAAATAGAGGTGATGATATCCTCTGATATTCCAGCTCTTCGAGCAGATGGAACATGATGCACCCATTCAAATTGAGCAGACCAATAACGAGCTGCAACCAGAATAGCTAATTCTGATAAATGTGGCGGAAGACTGCTGTCAAAACGCGCATATTGACCAAGTGCTTGAGCGTTTTCTGCTAGTTCTGGATTGCGCATCCAAATCCGTAACGGGCCTGCAACGCGCCCTCGTGGCCCATTTTCAATAGCCTTGTAAACTTCTGCCTGTTTCTCAGTAAAAGTATTTGGATCAAGGTCAGGTAATCTTGGCTGTTTCATGTCAGAAAATGCTATTTTTAAGTTGCATAAGGATTGGCAATAGTATCGATTTTGCCTTTAAAGAATATCAGAGCATCAGAATCAGATTGATTAAAATCCAACACCTCGCCTACAAGAATAATATGGTCGCCCCCTTCGTAAAGCGCCCATTTTTTGCAACAGAAATGGGCAATATTACCGTCGATTATCGGCATACCGTTTGCGTTCTCGGTGTAAGTAACATTTTCAAATTTATCTTCAATCGGCTTTGCAAATTGCCAAGCTATGCTTTCTTGCTCTGCGCAAAGCACATTAACCACAAAATGATCACTAGCCTCAAATAAAGGCCTGCTAGCCTGCTCTTTTCCAATAGAAAAAAGACATAAAGGAGGATCAAGACTAAGCGAGGAGAACGAGCTTACAGTGATGCCAGTCGGTTTATTATCTGAATCTTTAAGTGTGACGATGGTTACACCTGAGGGAAAACAACCAAAGGCATTTCGTAATAGTTTAGTATCAAATTGTAT
>Ga0181595_10001269_pt1 | contig 27597 bp, 23 predicted proteins | sample 041ome_7_FD_145604 | JGI IMG/M metagenome (GOLD analysis project Ga0181595, IMG submission 145604) | Coastal salt marsh microbial communities from the Groves Creek Marsh, Skidaway Island, Georgia - 041401AS metaG (spades assembly) | ecosystem: Environmental > Aquatic > Marine > Intertidal zone...
CATTGCGAATAGCACGGGTAGACCGTGAAGGTGGGGAAAAATTCAAGCGCAGGCTCGCTTCTGCACTTTCAGCTTGCATATGATGCATTTTCTGCCGAACCTATTTGAAACAATTGATCGGGAGGATCGTATGAAGAACTTTATCAATTATGCTCTAAAGGTGACAGCAGCAACGGCTGTGATCGCGGGCGCGACTGCTGCAAATGCGGCAGTAGACTTCGGGAAACCGGGTGAAAAGGTCGACCTCGTTATTGGCTATCAGCCATACTATACAGAGTCTTGGACCGGGGTAGTCAATAATGGCAAAGCCTTTTGGAAGAAGCATTTACCAGCTGGTTCAACTGCCGAGTTTCAGGTAGGACTTCAGGGCTCGGTCATTGTTAATGCAATGGCTGGTGAAAAGCAGCACATTGGTTACATGGGCGATATGCCTGCCATCGCATCGACGTTCAAATATCTACCTGAGCGCGGGGGCACAGATATCCGTATCGTCGCGGCGCTTGGCACTTCAAAACAACAATGTAACATCTTCCTTGTCCGCAATGACGCGCCTCAGTTTGCCAACGGTGTGGATGCTGTCAAGTGGATGGATGGCAAGGTGACATCTGCGCCGCATGGTGCTTGCACAGACCGTTTTGCACAGCTTGCATTCAAATCTGCAGGCATAAAGCCAGCAAAATACCTAAACCAAAATATCGAGGTTATCACAACAAACTTCCGTGCCGGAAAGCTCGATGCGGCTGCTATATGGGAACCTACCGCAACCAAAATGGTGAAGTCAGGTATTGCTCGTAGAGCAGCGTCGGGGGAAGATTTTGGTGCCCAGGACGGTGCATTCATGGTCATGTTGAATGACCTGATCTCTCAGCGTCCGGACGTTGTTGAGGCTTGGCTCGAGGCTGAATTAGATGCTCAAGAATTTGTTGCTAACCCAGCAAACGCTGATGCAGTGGCTGCAATGGCTGAGGCGCAGACCGAGCAAATTGACCGGGCAACACTCAAAGCCAGCCTGTATGACTCGCCCATCGCAGGTAGCACAAAGCTGCAATTGGATTTTGTAATCAGTGATGACGCAAAGTCACTTCTTCGTGATGCTACTGCATTTTTGTACAGCCTAAAGAAAAAGCCTGCTGCCGCCCCGCAAATCAGGCCTGAGGGCGTGATGCCAGAGTTCGCGGAGCGCGTTCTGGCACGGCGCGGCCTCAAGACACCGGTCGGCCGTGTGGTTGCACCATAACGTCCAAAATATTTTGAGCAGGGTCGCTGAATGACCCTGCTCAATTGAACCACAAAAACCTATGAATAAAGTGTCAATCTGACGTTAAATTTGGAGACGCGCAATGAACCAAGTGCCGGCAACCAAAGGTCATATGAACAGTAAGCCTGAGGGTTTTGAGCTGTTTCTTCTCAGACTCAGAAAAAAGATGGTGTCGATCGATCCATACCTAACAGTGGCTGGAATTGGGTTGTGGCTGTTTGCCTATTGGGTTTTGTGTGAGGGACTCGAGATATGGCGTTTTACTAAGTTGCCAGGTCCTGTAGCTATCTCCAAAGATTGGTTTTCTACAACACCCTTTCAAGGTATTTCTATTTTTACCCAAGAATATTATGACCATATCTTTGTGAGCTGTCAGAGAATTCTCTTTGCATTTGGTCTAGCAACTGGCTTGGGTGTTCCTCTTGGTCTTTTCATGGGTTGGTCCAGAAAAATACGAGATTACGTTTTCCCAATTATCGAGACACTGCGCCCAATTCCGATTTTGGCTTGGGTGCCACTTTCGATTTTGTTGCTTCCAGGTTTTGAAGGACCCGTTATATTTTTGGCCACGCTCGCATCTTTTTTTGTAACAACGTTAAATGCGATGCTCGGGGTGGACTCGATTGATGAGGAATATTTCCGTGCGGCGGGTTGTCTGGGCTCATCTCGCTGGGACATCTTTAGGCATGTTGTTGTTCCCGGAGCGCTGCCATTCATTTTCACAGGCCTCCAGATATCGATTGGTGTAGCGTGGTTCTCACTTGTGGCCGCAGAGATGGTTTCGGGCGATTTGGGGCTCGGCTACCTTATCGTAGATGCTTACATGAATAATGTGACAGTTCCGATGGTTATCGCAATGATCACTCTTGGTTTTATCGGGTATTTTAGTTCTGCCTGCGTTCGTACTCTTGGTAACAAGCTCATGGCTTGGCATGTCAAAGAGCTGGCTCAACAAGGCCGTTAAAACTCAAGATAACGTGCAATAAAGTAGTTAGGAATTAAGACCATGGCGGGAAAATCCCACAAAAAAGAACAAACTGGTGCTCTGAGCATAAAGAATGTCACGAAGATTTATGATCCATCTGGGGTCAATGTTAAGGCGGTCGATGACTGTTCCATGGAGATAGCCGCTGGCGAGGTTTGCATGATTGTTGGGCCATCAGGTTGTGGTAAAACCACATTGCTGAACGCCATTGCCGGTTTTCATTCCATTACGGAAGGCAGCATACATCTGGACGGCGATTTGCTATGCGGCCCGGGCAAACCCAAAGCTGAGCAGAGTGCTGAGAGAATGGTGGTTTTCCAGCATGGTGCTCTCTTTCCATGGAAAACACTTCAAGAAAACGTTGCATATGGACCTACTGTACAAAGTGCAATGTCGGCAAGCGAAGCTATGGAAAAAGCAGGCCAGATGCTGGCCGAGGCTGGTCTTGGACAATTCATAAAAAAATATCCGGGCGAGGTCTCATCAGGAATGGCTCGTCGTGCCGAGATAGTCAGGGCTCTAATCAATGATCCGAAAGTTTTGCTCCTCGATGAGCCCTACAGGGCAATGGATGCGCTGACAAAGCAAATCATGCATGAGTCCCTGCTGGAAACTTATGATCGAACTGGCGTCACGATCTTTTTCATAACGCATGACCTAGAAGAAGCTATTTTTCTTGGCGACAAAGTACACGTTGTTACAACGCGTCCATGTCAGCTGAAAAAAACTGTAGAAGTCAGGATTCCAAGACCGAGGTCGTTTGAAACTCAATCCTCAGAGGAATTCAGGACGTTGCTTGAAGAAGTGAATGAAGCAGTCCATGAAGAAGCAGTGAAGGCCTTCCAAGCCGGCGAGAGAGAAATGGCATAGTCTTGAGCATGTTCGAAATACATCGCGTCATAAGAGTGGGACATCATAATGAGTATAGTTAACAGTTTTTTTAGCAATACGACAACGCGACGTGGCTTTGGAGCCATAGTGGGTTTTGTTGTAATCTGGTACTTTGGTGCGATGGTAGATGACTGGACCGGTTACGATGTTTTGGGTATCGGTTTAGTTCCTCCACCCGGAGATGTGTTCACGGCGTTTTTGGGCGTTATTCCAAAGGCCGGCTATTGGATGAGTTGGGTCTCGAGTTTCAGTCGAGTTTTGACCGGTTTTCTGGTTGCAATGCTTATTGGCATACCCTTTGGATTGTTGTTGGCTGTAAACCGATATTTTCGCGGAGTATTCTTTCCACCGTTTGAAATTCTTCGCCCGATCCCTCCGCTTGCTTGGGTGCCAGCATCGCTAATATTTTGGCCAACCAATGAGATGTCAATTGCCTTTGTGACCTTCCTCGGTGCTTTTTTTACAATTGTAATTAACGTATTAGGCGGAGCTCGCAGTATTGATATTAGCTATTTGAGAGCGGCTCAGTCGATGGGTGCAAGCCAGTTTGATTTGTTTTGGAAAATAATTTTGCCGGGCACTTTGCCGTCTATTTTTACGGGTGCTGCGGTTGGTATGGGTATCACTTGGGAAGTTGTTCTTGCCGCAGAGATGATCTCTGGTGGAGGAACTCAAGGTGGCGGCGGTCTGGGGTTCTTCATCTGGAATTCATATATGGGTGGGTCTCTTGAACAAATCGTTGTTGGAATGATTTCCATCGGTATCGCTGGCTATCTGTGTTCGAGTGCCATACGCAAAATTGGGTTTTACTTTATGCCGTGGCGTCGGCTGTTCTAAGGTTTTGCGCTACAGACAGAATCGGTAAAAAATTAAACTTGTGAGGTATATGATGAGCCAAGAAAAATTGGCAAATAACTCTAGTTCAAGCAAAAAAGCCAGAAAGCTCTCCAGTGCACGCGTTGAGATGCATGGTGTTTCAAAGTCTTATGGAGAGGACTGGGATGCTGAAGACGTTATAAAAGACATCTCTGTTGATTTTCCTGCTGGAGAATTGACAGTTATAGTTGGCCCTTCAGGCTGCGGGAAGTCTACGCTTGTGAACCTTCTTGCTGGCTTTGAGACTCCCGACTCGGGGCAGGTAACCGTTGATGGCCAGACTGTTAAAGGTCCGGCAAAAGACCGGATGGTTGTGTTTCAAGAAACTGCACTGATTCCCTGGCAAACTACTATTGAAAACGTGACTTTTGGGCCCAAAATGCGTGGTGAAAAACGCGGAGCCTCTCTTACCAGAGAGGCTGAAGACCTGCTGATTAAAGTGGGTCTCGGCGAATTTATGCACAAATACCCAATTCAGCTTTCCGGTGGTATGCAAAGGCGAGCTGAGTTGGCAAGAGCGCTTATAAATGAGCCAACTGTGATGATTATGGATGAGCCGTTCCGTGGCCTTGACGCGATGTCGCGCAGTCTGATGCAAGAGTTTTTCCTGACATTGTTTGAAGAAAATCAGAAAACCAATATATTTGTTACATCTGAGATTGATGAGGCCATATTTTTGGCCGATAATTTGGTAATATTATCAAACAAGCCAACTACTGTTCAGACGGTTATAAAAATCGATCTGCCTCGGCCGAGAAACTACAAAATGTTGACCACGGCAAAAGCGTTTAAATATAGAAAACAAGCGATGGAATTGCTTCACGGAGAGGCGATGAAGAGCTTTGCGGTGTCAAAATAGTGCGTGAACAATAACTGCGGCATCTGTTGAGCGCGTTTAAAATGGGCGTCTGATTGTGATTGAATTTGCCCTTTTAGCTACATCCAAGGCGGTGGTGGTTACACTTGCCATCATAGGTGCAGTTTTAACTTCTTTTGCGAAAGTGATAGCCGGTGCTTTAGCCTATGTTCTGAGTGGTGCGCGAGTCGAAAGTCCTAAGGCGGTTCAAAACAAGATTGCAAAAATTCTTGTGTGGTTGGGCTATGCTGCAATGTCTATTAGTATTTTCTTGTTCATTGTTTCTGGTTTTATTATTGACTTATTTTAAAACTGAACTGTCACTGGCTTGATTGATGAATACTTTAAATGTGCTCGGCTTAACAAAATTTTATGGAGATAAGCCAGCGTTAGCAACCGTATCATTTGACGCGTGTTCTGGTGATTTTATTGGTTTGCTTGGTGCAAATGGAGCTGGTAAGTCAACTTTGATCAAGTGCTTGTCTGGTGTTTTAACACCCAGTAGCGGCGATATTTTTTTCAACAAACGCTCAATCGTAACTAGCAGAACCTGGTGCCAGTATCGGATTGGTTATTTGCCGGAATCGCCATCTGGTTTTGAAGACTTGACGGTCGCTGAGTTTGTCAAATTTTCAGCGGCCTCGCATGGCTTATCCGGGGCGGAATATAAACAAGCTGTTATAATGGTCGCGGAAGATCTTGAGTTAAAATCATTATCAAGATCTCGATTGGCTGACCTGTCTAAAGGCCTGAGACAAAGAGTCTGGCTTGCGCAGGCACTGGTACATGATCCGGATATACTTTTCTTAGATGAGCCGACTGATGGTTTGGATCCAATTCAAAAGGTTGCATTGCGGCGTTATATTCTCGAAATCGCGAAAAATAAAATTGTTATAATGTCGACCCATGTTCTTGAGGAAGCAGAGGCCATGTGTGGGCGTTTGTTGATTATGAATAACGGCCACATTGTGAAGGATGGTTCCACTAACGACTTCTTGGACGCCGCCGGGCAGCTGGAGAGTTCGATAATAGAATACGCAAGTTAGCATGGCTTGTTCCGTAATATCAGAAGTGGTTTGAAACGTGAGTTCGAAAAATATTAAAATAATACTTTTGTATGAACTTAACTTGAGAGGTTACTCCACTTCAACCGCGCTGTTCATAGCAGGTTTTCTGACACTCTTAACGATTTGCATCTTTTTTGTTGGGCGCTTTCTGGATGCCAACCTCGCAAGTTTATCGCTTCAGTGGACTTTTTTGCCGTGGCTATCAGTTTTTTTTCTTCCGGCACTTGGAATGCGTGCCTTTGGCAGTAGAAAAGCATCGAGTGACATGAACCTTTTACTCTCCTATCCATTTTTGCCGGTCGAGATTATATTGGGAAAGTGGTTGTCTGGACTGATCATTTTAAGCCAAGTGTTGATCCTAACTTTTCCGATGGCGTTGACGATTGGTTTGTTGGGTGACCCAGATTGGGGAACTCTAGTAGCTGGGTATATTGGTGCGGTTTTTGCGTTTGCCTTGATGTATGCGGTGGCAATTTTGGCTAGTGCAATCTCTAAAGAAGAAGTTAGCGCCTTTTTACTGGGGTTATTTTCTTTGTTTGTTCTTGTTTTTTTGGATATTGGCGCGCTTCAAATCACCGCCTTGCCTGATGTTGTTGCGCAGATAACCCGTTATACGTTCCTTGCAAGCCCGGTGCATTGGCTAGACGAATTTGCCGTGGGAAAATTAAGTCTCTCAGCAGTTTTCTATTTTTTTGCTTTAACTGCTGTTTGTATTTTTCTCGCGTGCTCTCAGTTAAACGGGTATCGACAAACTCCAAAGCTATCGTCTTTTTATCCGATCGGTTCAATTGTCGGGTTATTTTTTAGTGCAGGTTTGGTTGGCGTAATCGCTAATTCATTAAATATCTACAGCCTTCAGCTCGATTTGACAGATACAAAAGAATATACGTTTAGTCCTAAAACCCAAGAGCTTGCCGAACAAAGCCAGACTGGCACGACTATTGAGCTCTACGTCAGCTCTGATAAAAGTCAAATCCCACAGAAAATTATCAAGCACATGGACCGAGTGGAACGTGCGATCAAAGTGCTTGAAGCATCAAGCAAGGGAAAAATTTCGGTTTCTCTGAAATCGCTACGTGTCGATAGTCGGGAAGCTGATGAAGCTGAGAGCAAAGGCATCACGCGTGTGCCTATGTCCTCGGGAGACGAGTTTTATTTTGGTTTAAGATTTAGTAGTCAAAACCGTTCATTAACAATTGGCTATATTGATGTGGATCGTGCTGCATCGTTGGAATATGATCTTGCCCTAAATCTGACTAACTTGCAGCGCAGCCAGCCACCGCGGGTCGCTATATTGTCATCTGTATTAAAGCCATCAAACATTCATTCCGCCCATCCAGGGCTGTCAATAATTAGCGATCTTAAACGTCAATATGACGTGTCAATTCTTCCGTATTTTGCCGACGGTTTCGATGAGCAATATGATGTCCTCATAATTTTCGATGCGCCAATAATCAGGCAAGCGATGGTCGAAGCCATCGACAATCACATTCAGCGCGGCAAAAGTGCCATAATAATGCTTGATCCCTTTCAGCGCATGAATGAAGCCAATGCCCGGCTGGAGATTGCCGACTCAAAGGAGGGCGAGGTAAATTCGATCGTGGATCTTTTAAATTTCTATGGAATAGAGTTCTCCAAAAACCGCGTTGTTGGTGATTTTGAAAACGCAGCGACTGTGGAGACGGCAAGCGGCAGGAATTTTGCGTATCCATATTGGATACGAATGCGCAAAAAAAATATGATAAAAGAGGAGCCGTTAGCAGCAAATCTTAGCGAGTTACTGTTTGCTGAAGCAGGATTTTTCAGCGCGAACGACCGGCCAAATTTGATGCAGCCGATTGTTGTAACTGGCGAGAGGATCTCAACACAAAAGCGCTTGTTGTTTGACGATCTGAGCACGGAAGAACTTGCTTTGGAGTTTTCTGCCCGCGTGCAAAAACCCAAAGTCATCGTTAGTCGTGTCAATGAAAAATTGCCGTCACCTTTTTTTGAGCATGGTTCAGACAATTCTGACCAACACGCGTTTCTGCTGCTAATTGGCGACACCGATTGGCTTTATGATGGCTTTAGCAGAGTTGGAACTGGCCCTTCAGTCGCTGCCGCCTCCAAGCTGATAAACGACAATCACAATTTTTTCCTAAATTTGGTCGAGCTCTCAACTGGCTCACGAGGCTTAACTGAAATCAGGTCTAGAAAAAGTCCAGTCAGAGCGTTCTCAAAAATTGAAGCTATGCTGTTTGAAAGTCGTGAAAAATATCAAGCCAAGGAGGTTGAGTTTGCTTCAAACATAAATTCAGCGGAGGATAGAATTAGACAGTTTCTTCAAATGGCAAATGTCAGAACGGAGGCTGATTTGCCAAAAGATGTCAAAGACGAGATCCTAAAAATACGACATATGATCTACCCTCTGAAAGATGAACTTAGGAACATTAGGCTTCAGATGAGGCAAAATGTGAATGAACTATTTCAGACTATTATAGCGCTTAACCTAATCACTGGCCCTATTCTATCTGTTGTTGTTTTGTTCATTTTTCGGAGATACAGGCAGAAATCCCCAGGGTTAGAAATACATTGACTGATATCAGCTTCGCTAGCTCGCGTACCAGCCCTATTTTGTCGGTTCATAGAGAACTTGGTGCTGAATTTTTCATTTGGAACCAGATGATGACCTCAAAAAGCTATGGTTATGGCGTCACGAGTGAACATTTTGCTATTCGCCAGTCAGCGGGCCTTACCGACATGTCAGGTATAAAAAAGATATGGGTCAAGGGTAAAGCTGCGCAGGAAGTCATTGATTTCACCATCACCCGGGACTGCAGTAAAATTTATCCTGGGTCTGCTGCTTACGCAGCTTTATTGGATGAAAATGGATACCTTGTTGACGACGTGATAGTGTTTCACCTAACACCGCAAGAGTGTGAGAGATACAATGCAAGTTGGCTCATATGCTTTGGTGCCGGCTTAGGCGTAGACTATTTTGCGAGGTCGTTGCCCGGCAAGCAGGTTGAGGCTAGGTCAGACGACAATACAGCATGTTTAATGTTGCAGGGGCCTGATGCGGAAAAGCTATTAACCAATGAAGTTTTGGCGTCTCCTCCTGCCCTCACTCCTGCTCGGCTTAAACGGTTCGAACATGGTCTATTTTCTATTCAAAATTCTGAAGTGATGATTGCGCGTACCAGCTATTCTGGTGAGGATGGATTTGAAATTTTTGCCGGGCGTGAGGACGCAAAAAAGATTTGGAATATTTTTGCCACTCTGGGGGCCCTGCCAGTTGGATTTGACGCGATTGATATTGCTAGAATTGAGGCTGGACTACTATTTTTTGGTAAGGATATGACCGGAGTAGAAACCCCAACGGAACTTGGACTCGACTTTATCGTAGATTTCTCAAAGCGAAATTTTCGCGGCAAAACGGGCCTTCAAAAAAAATCGCAAAAGCCGAGGTTTAAGACTGTTGGTTTGGCTCTTGATGGATTTGCCCCTTTGTCTGGCAAAGCGTCGGTGTGGATGAGCGGTGTCTTTGCTGGTAGTGTAAGCAGTCATGCTACCAGTGCATGGCTTGGTAAGACGGTTGCGATAGCACACATTAAATCAGATTTAGCCACAAATGGACGTGAAATTAACGTCTTTGATGAAGGCTTTTTCGCAACTGAAGGTTGCACAGGCTTTGTTTGCCCTCGTAAGTTCTACACTAACGTATAAAAAAATGTTGAGATTGTCGTTTTGTATATTCAAAACAGACGATTTTAGACATTTAGATTAGTCTAACGACGCAATTGCGATTGCCGCAAGTCGCGCAGCAGGCGGGTCTGAACGACTAGTCAAAACGATTGGCACCGCGCCACCTGCCACCAACCCTGCTGCTACACCGCCAGCACACCAAACAAGAGACTTAAATAGTATGTTTCCTGAGACAATATCTGGAACAACCAGAGCGTTGGCCTGGCCGGCAACTGGGTTTGTCATGCCTTTTTCGGTGGTGGCTTTGGGTGAAATTGCAAGATCAAAAGATAAAGGCCCAAAAAAATCTGCGTTGGGGTCTTGCTTACCTGCTAATTGCGCAATTTTGAGCGCTTCGACACTCGACGGAATGTTTGGTAAAATACTCTCAGTGGCTGATAAGATTGCTATTTTTGGTCGCGCAAGACCAAGTTTTCGTGACATTTTTGCCATCAAAAGAGCTGCCTCAACACGCGTGTCAATGTCTGGTTGTATATTTATTGCTGCATCACTTATTAAAAGTGGTTTGCCTCCATTCGGCGGTAGCATGACAAAGACATGTACAAGCCGTTGGCCAACTCTTATTCCTGCGTCTCGTTTTACAAGGCCGCCCATAAATATATCTGTGTGCAGATTACCCTTGACAAAGCCCGCCACATCGCCGGCTTTGTGTCGAGCTATAGAGGCAGCAATAGCGTCCTCTTCTCCTTTTGTATCAATGATTTCCAGCTTGCTAAGCGACCAATCAATAATTTTGGCTTCGCGCTCAATTACTTCTTGTTCGCCAACTAAAATGGGTTTGACCAGATTTAACTGATGAGATTTTTGGGCAGTTTCTATAACAGTTATGCCGGTCGCACGGACAAAAACAAATTCTTTTGGATTGTTACTGCGCGCTTTTTTAAACAATAGCTCCTGACTATTCAAAGACCCCTTGAATAAAAAGTCGCTGACTAAATTTTCAAACTCTCGTTTTGGCATCAGGAATGTCCCACGTGGTTGTGTCAGTTCTGCCGCCCGCTCACCGCATCGCTAATTCATAAATGTCAAACCGTCTCCGGTAAAACTATTTTCAGACTATCGCACATAGAAACATCAACCAACTTTAAGTCATGAAGAGATATGGTTTTTTGGCATAATGTTAGGCTTTATCTATGAGCCTATTTTTCTGAATGGGTAGCGTCAAGATTGACAAAAATGCTTTTTACGCAGAATAATAACACTGAAATACAGTTTTAGTGTAAATGGGAGTTAACAAATGGCGCCGAGAAACCATAAAGCCTGGCTGAAATCGCCTGAAATTGAGTTCATCTCAAGTGAGTGTTACAACAATCACAGCATTTACCAACAAGAAATCGAGCAAATTTTTGCAAAAGTATGGGTGCCTGTTTGCCACACCAGTGAAATGTCGAACAACGGTGATTTCAGAGCTAGTCAAATCGCTCATCAAAATGTAGTTGTCATTAACCGCGGAGATGGCGTTGAAGCGTTTTTATGTCCCTCGATTGATAGACCATCCGGTAACGGTCTCGACACAGATGGGCTCCAGAAACTCCACAGCGAGGTTAAGCACGGTGGCATGATTTGGGTTACTCTGGATCCTAATCCGTCGCAAAGTGTTGAAGAATGGACTTGTGGCGCTTTCGACTGTATCGCAGATGCGATCGACACAGAAGAGTTGGAGGTTTTTCACTACCACAAGGCGATAATTGACACCAATTACAAGCTATGGCACGACACTAATAGTGAATTTTACCACGACTTTATGCATTACTTTAACCGGGTGTCTGGTTTTAACGATGAATATTTTGCGCGTAAAAATATTCCGTTTGACAACGGTCACGTGAATGTCAGCAGCTTTACCGTGAACTATGAAGAGTATGATGGTTTCGAAGATAGAGGAGAACTATCATTCCCAAATCTTCCACCTAATCAGTGGTATATGGTTGATCTCTTTCCGGGGTTTAACTTTAATTTAAGAGGTAGTGCTTACAGAAGCGATAGTGTAACTCCGCTAGGCCCGAATAAAGTTCTTATTGAGTTTAGAGGGTATGGTCTGAAAAGCGACTCGGATGAAGATCGCGCGACCCGCATCAAGCATCATAATTCGATATGGGGTCCATTTGGTCGGAACCTGCACGAAGATTTGATCGGTGTTGCAGGTCAAGGGACGACAATGCGAGAGGGCACAGAAGCTCGTAACATTTTACATGGGCGCCATGAGAACTCAACAATTCATGACGAAGTGGGGATGCGTCACTATTATGAGGCATGGGGCAATTTCATGGGAATTTCCTCATTGGCTAACCCGCTGGGCTTAGCGGATGAAAGTGTAATAGCCGCCGAATAGTAATAACTCTTAATCTGAACTGAAAAACGGGGGTCTCCAACCCCCGTTTTTTTGACTGTATTTTTTGGAGCAATATGTTCATTTGCGGTCGTTCGAGGCGTTAAGATACAGGAATTTTTGCAACTCGTTGTTCTCAGCCAGCGAGCGACCGACTTCTTCAGCGATTTTTGTTACAGGAATTACTGTGTCGGTTTTTAACCAGAATAAGCCAATACCTTTTTTGATGATTGGGTCCTTTAGCAATAACGCCTTTGTGCCCGAGTGAAGCCCCGGCATTCTGGTGTAGTGGGTCGGTATAATGGTGCAGAGTTCCGTAAACTGTGTTTGAAACATGAGATGAAGAATCGACTCCGACTCAATTTTAGGTGTAACTTTTTTACCTGTAGCTAAGAAAGTCTCTTCTGCGATCGAGCGCTCATACATTGACGGCCTTAGCAGTGCCAGTGGTAAATCACCTGCTTGGTTCCAACTGATTTCCTCCATATTCTCGAATTCAAATGAGTCGGGTACGAGCAGACTCCAGGTTTCCTCAAATATTGGTAGTGACTCACACCACGGCATGTCAGATGACTGATCCATATATGTTATGCCGCAGTCGATTGAAAAGTTATCCAATCCGGTTCGCAGTTCTTCATTGCCTACAAAGCGGACATCAACTGATACTAAAGGATAGGCCTTTCGTATCCTTTGCAATATAATCGGCAAAACGGGGGACATAGTGGTTATGGCCCCCAGGCGAATAGTTCCGCTCAGGTTGTCTCGCATTTCAGCAATTGTGTCACGCATGGATGTGCAATTTGCCAATATTATGCGTGCCCATTCTGCGACTTTTTTGCCTTCTTCGGTAACCCCATACAAGCGCTGTCCTCGTCCCCGTTTAAAAAGGGTTACGCCAAGTTCCAATTCAAGCTGTTTGATACCATTCGAGAGACTGGGTTGTTTTACATTGCACCGCGACGCCGCTCTACCAAAATGATCTTCTTCAATAACAGCAATCAAATACTCAAGTTGTTTAAGAAACATTGTTTGACAACCTCAGGTCGCTGATCACCAGTCCAGGACAGATTTAAGCTTTTGCGATATGTTATAGCTCGAATAAGATTTTACAACATGATAACACAAGTAACACAGCGTATGACGAATACCTAACTCCGTTTCAGGGATAATATTCTAATGCTGCTTCTCACTTCTTGCTTTTTCGGCGTGCTTGCCGGCTTGCTTATCGGTGCAGCTGGGATTGGCGGCGTTATTCTTGTGCCTCTTTTGGTATATTTTGCCGGGGTGGATATTCACACAAGTATAGCAGCCGCTTTAGCCGCTTTTTTCGTTTCTGGTTTCGTTGGCACATTAGTCTACTCTCAACGGGGCATAATCCAATGGATCGATTTCGTGTCAATCAGCTTAGGCGCTGTTCCTGGTTCTCTGATCGGCGCCTACACTTTACCCAAAATTAATTCACAGCTGCTGACTTTTTTCATCGCTTTGACACTTATAGCTTCCGCTGTAAGACAAATCAAAAGTAACAAAATTGAGGATTTGGATCGCCCCTCTCGCAGGGTATCAAAATACCAAATGGCATTGGTAGGGTTGGCAACTGGATTTTTTTCAGTTTTGAGTGGTACGGGTGGGCCACTGGTTTTGTTGCCATTATTAACTTGGTTATCGGTGCCTTTGGTGACGGCGATAGGTTTGTCGCAGGCAATTCAGCTTCCGATTGCGATGTTTGCTACGGTTGGTAATGAGTTAAGCAACCTTGTAAATTGGGACTTAGTGCTTTTTCTCGCTATTGGGCTGGCATTTGGGTCGTTTGTTGGTGCCAAACTATCCAAACGATTGCCAGTTGAGCATATTAAGACGTTAGTTGCTTTTTTATTGTTTGGATCAGGATCTTATATGATTATTGCTCTGCTTTTGGGCTGACCTCATTTACAAATTATGGTTGATAATAGCTTTAATGATAAAGCTAATAGCGATTAAAGATTTTATTTTGACAAGAAATTGCTTCTACTCTTATTTGTCTCTTAGATAATGCCTTGGGTGCATCAAGGTTTGGCTAGGTGAATATAACAACCGAATGGGGAGAACAACTATGAGTGATGGCAAGCCAAGACGCAAAGTCACCTTCAAAACTTTACAAAAGAAAATGGAGGCTGGAGAGCCAATTACCCAGCTCGCCGCTTATGATTACCGCACAGCAGTTGTAGCTGATCGCCTTGGTATGGATATTTTGTGCGTATCCGATACTGGAGGCATGATTCTTTTTGGCCATCAAAGCACTACATCAGTTAGCTTTGACGAAGTTATGATGATGTCCAAAGCAATCGACCGTGGTTCGCAATACGGCTTGAGAATGGTTGACATGCCCTATTGGAGTTTTCATGTTTCAAAAGAACAGGCGGTTGAGAACGCAGGAAGATTTGTGCATGAGGCTAATGCCGAAGTGATGAAATGTGAAGGTAACCGTCATCATGTGCCCGCCATCGAGGCAATCGTTAACGCCGGCATCCCCGTTCAGGGTCATATTGGAATTACACCGATGCGCATGCCCCAATTGGGCGGGTTCGTCGCGCAAGGCAAGACAGCGGACCGGGCAAAAGAGTTAATCGACGACGCAAAGGCGATGTACGACGCGGGTTGTTTTTCGATTTTGTGCGAAGTTACCACATCAGAGGTTGCAGAATATCTAGCTGAGATATTGCCTGTTCCTGTTATTAGTCTGGGAGCTGGAAATTGTGCTGATGGTGTTCACATCATTTCATCTGATCTATTTCATCTTTGGGAAGAGCATGTTCCAAAACACTCGAGAATTTACACAGATTTGATTCCTATTATGGAAGATGTCATTACACGTTATATGGACGATGTGAAAACAAGAAATTACCCTGGGCCCGAAAACACCATTAAAATGCCTGAGGACGAACTGCGCAAGTTTGCCAAAGACATGAAATGGGAAAGAAAACTAGACGAACTAGGTTGATCATTCTTTACCAATAAATAAAAGACGCCATCAACGCATATAATGATATGCGTTGATGGACAGTGAACCTGTCTTGCTGTGTAAAGTTCGGTGGTTAACTATTTTTTTCTATATAAAGCTGAACAATGTTTGGGCGGTCAGACAGCAAACTTGTGCAAAAGACCCTATAAAAACATTTAATTGGGGGATCTGAAGTGAGTGACATAGAAATTGCACGTGCGGCGCAGAAGAAGCCGATTTTTGAGATTGGTGAGTCTTTGCAAATACCGGCGGCAGATTTATTGCCCTTTGGTCATGACAAGGCGAAGGTCAGTCAGGCCTTTATCAATTCGCTGCAGGATCGGTCGAATGGCAAGCTGATTTTGGTGACAGCGATCAATCCGACGCCGGCTGGCGAGGGCAAGACGACGACGACGGTTGGTCTTGGTGATGGTTTGAACCGGATTGGCAAAAAAGCGATGATTTGCATTCGCGAGGCGTCGTTGGGGCCGAATTTTGGCATGAAGGGCGGCGCCGCTGGTGGCGGCTATGCGCAGATTGTGCCGATGGAAGATATGAATTTGCATTTTACCGGTGATTTTCATGCGATCACATCGGCGCATTCTTTGCTGTCGGCGTTGATTGACAATCATATTTACTGGGGCAATGAGCAAGAGATTGATTTGCGGCGGGTTGTCTGGCGGCGGGTTGTTGATATGAATGACCGGGCGCTGCGCCAGATCACCGCCTCGCTTGGCGGTGTGGCCAACGGCTTTCCGCGCGAAGCCGGGTTTGACATCACCGTTGCCTCTGAAGTGATGGCGATTTTATGTCTGGCCAAGGATCTGGCTGATCTGCAACAGCGTCTTGGTGACATGATTGTCGCCTATCGGCGTGACCGTTCGCCGGTTTTCTGCCGCGATATCAAGGCAGATGGGGCGATGACGGTGTTGCTGAAAGATGCGATGCAGCCCAATCTGGTGCAGACATTGGAAAATAACCCGGCATTTGTGCATGGCGGGCCTTTTGCCAATATTGCGCATGGCTGTAATTCGGTGATTGCCACGACGACCGCTTTGAAGCTGGCTGATTATGTTGTCACCGAGGCTGGTTTTGGCGCCGATCTTGGTGCCGAGAAATTCATGAACATCAAATGCCGCAAGGCCGGTCTGGCACCATCAGCGGTGGTGCTGGTGGCGACGGTGCGGGCGATGAAGATGAATGGCGGCGTGGCGAAAAATGATCTGAACGCGGAAAATGTCGCGGCGGTTCAGGCGGGCTGTCCGAATCTGGGCCGGCATATTGAAAATCTGAAATCATTTGGCGTGCCGGTGGTGGTTGCGATCAACCATTTTGTCAAAGATACCGATGCCGAAGTGCAGGCGGTACAGGATTATTGTGCAGAGATGGGCACTGAAGCGATTCTGTCAAAACATTGGGCAGACGGGTCGGCGGGGTCGGAAACTCTGGCCAGACGCGTCGCTGAGATTGCCGATTCTGATAGGGGTGACTTTTCACCACTCTATCCGGATGAGATGTCATTGGCCGACAAGGTGCAGACCATCTGCAAAAAGATTTACCGGGCCGATGAAGCGGTGATGGATAAAAAGATCCTTGATCAGCTGCAAGACTGGGAATCCCAAGGCTATGGACATTTGCCGGTTTGTATGGCGAAAACCCAATATAGTTTTTCGACCGACCCGACCCAGCGCGGCGCGCCAACCGGCCATGTTGTGCCGGTGCGTGAAGTGCGGATCAGTGCCGGTGCCGGCTTTATTGTTGTCGTCTGCGGCGAGATTATGACGATGCCGGGACTGCCACGCAAGCCAGCCGCTGAAACCATCTGCGTCAATGCCGATGGTGAAATTGAGGGTTTGTTCTAACCGCCAGATCATGGCGTAACTGGTCACTATTTTTCTGCAATGGTGGCAATCTGTGGTTACCGTGACACCAATAAAGTGAGCCTATAATATGTCAGCACAAATTATCGATGGAAAAGCCTTTGCCGCCACTGTCAGACAAAAGGTCGCCGCAAAGGTGAGCGACCTCAAAGACGCCCATGGCGTCACCCCGGGACTGGCCGTGGTGTTGGTCGGCACCGACCCGGCCTCGCAGGTCTATGTCAGATCAAAAGGCAAACAGACAGTCGAAGTCGGCATGAACTCTTTTGAACATAAATTTGATGCTGACACATCAGAAGATGTTTTGCTGGCGTTAATTGACAGTTTAAATGCCGATCCGGCGGTGCATGGCATTTTGGTGCAATTACCACTTCCCGCCCATCTTGATGAAACATTGGTGATTAATCGGATTGCCCCGGAAAAGGATGTTGACGGCTTTCACATTGCCAATGTCGGGCTTTTGGGAACCGGTCAAAAATCCATGGTGCCCTGTACACCGCTTGGCTGTTTACTGATGCTGCGCGATTATCATGGGTCATTGTCAGGCAAAAACGCTGTGGTGATTGGCCGGTCAAATATTGTTGGCAAGCCGATGGCACAATTGCTGTTGAACGACAGCTGCACTGTCACAATCGCGCATTCACGCACCGCCGATTTGCCGGATGTTGTCCGCCGTGCCGATATTGTTGTGGCGGCTGTTGGCCGGCCGGAAATGGTGCCGGGCGACTGGATTAAGCCGGGGGCCACGGTTATTGATGTTGGCATTAACCGCATTGATATCGAGGATGACAAAACCAAACTTGTTGGTGATGTGGATTATGACAGCTGCGCGGCGGTTGCCGGGGCCATCACCCCGGTGCCGGGCGGCGTTGGGCCGATGACCATTGCCTGTTTGCTTGCAAATACAGTGACAGCCTGTTGCCGGATTAACAATCTAACCGATGGTGAAGATTTCCTGTCGTGACGAAAAAGACTGTCAATCACCGCCATTTGCTGGGCGCCCCCGTCAGAGATCATATAATTGACGAGGTGCGCACATATGTAGATGCCGCCGGAAAGATGGGGAAAATTGTTTCGATTGCAGTTGATGGTACCGCAGAAGTAGAGGTTTATATCCGTAATCAAGCCCGCATGGCCGCCAGAGTTGGGCTTGATTTTGATCAGCAAATGTGGTCGCGCGATATCACACAAGATGCGTGCAAATCGCGTATTCAGGACATGAATGATGACCCGTCGGTTTTAGGCATCATCATTCAACGGCCTTTACCACCACATATCAATATCAGATCGTTGCAATCAGCTGTCCATCCGCTGAAAGATTTGGAGGGCATGAACCCAGCCTCTATTGGCAATATTATTTATTCAGATATTGCCCTTGTTCCCTGTACGGCGGCTGCATCGGTTGAAATGATCAAAGCCACTGGCCTTGCTTTGCCGGGGCTAGAGGTCGTGATGATTGGCCATTCAGAAATCGTTGGCCGCCCGGCTGCGATGATGCTGATGGCTGAGGGCGCCACAGTAACAATATGCCACCACATGACCCGATCGGTTGCCATGCATTCCAGGCGGGCTGATGTTGTCCTAGTGGCTGTTGGATCGCCGCATTTAATTGGGGCTGACATGATCAAACCCGGTGCCGTGGTGATTGATATAGGCATTAACCGAATCGTCACTGACGACGGCACAAGCCACATTGTTGGTGACGTTGATACCGCGGCGGTGGCTGAGGTGGCTGGCTGGATCACCCCGGTGCCCGGCGGTGTTGGCCCGGTGACGGTGGCGGTGCTGATGCGTAACGCCAAAACAGCGCATATGCGCCAAACGCAAATTGGTTGGAGAGCGTAATTATGCGACTGTTCAAGCGCATGCCGGAGCTTCAAATTTTATTGGTTTGCACTATCGGTTGTTACCTGTTTCTTGAGACATTTGTTGCGTCAAACCAATTAAATGATTTCTTTGGGCTGACGGGTGTAGATTTAATATTTATCAGTTTCTTTATGAGTTTTGTGGTTGCAATCATTTCGGTTGTTGCCGGTGTAGGTGGTGGGGTTATCTTTACGCCAATAATGCTAGCCTTCACTTCAGTAGACACCCTTATTATTCGTTCTACTGGCTTGGTCGTTGCAATGTTTAGTGGGCTAGTCGCATCAGGGCCGTTCATGCGCAAAGGTCTGGCTGATATTAAGTTGGTTTTTTTAGGCGCCCTGCCCATTCTTTTGGGAGGTTTTTTAGGCTCTTTAGCTGCAATCACCTTGTTTGATTATTTTGGAGCCACCGGAGATGCGCTGGTCCGTTTGACGCTGGGTTTTATACTGGGCTTAATTGCCATAACATTTATCGTCGGTGGAGCGTCAACCGAATACCCCGAGCATTCGGAGAAAAGTCGGCTGGCTACAAGGCTAAAGCTGCGGCATATGTATTGGGAGGAAACACTAAAAAGGCCAGTTAGATATGATGTCCATAATGTGAAGACTGCTGTTTTCTTGCTGTTATGTGTTGGGTTTACCGGCGGCTTCTTTGGTCTAGGAGGTGGTTGGGCAGTTGTTCCGGTGCTAAACCTTGTCATGTCTGTTCCATTAAAAGTTTCAGCTGCTACGAGTGGTGTTTTGCTAGCCATGGGAAATTCTGCGGCGATATGGCCTTATATAAATGCTGGAGCATTGATTGGCGTTGTAGCAGCCCCTTGGATGCTTGGGCAAATAATTGGTGGCATCGTCGGCGCCCATGCTTTGGCAGGTTTAAAGGCTGCTTTAGTCAGGAAAGTGCTGATAGTACTACTTTTTTTGACCAGCCTCAAACTTTGTGCCCGCGGTATTGAAGGCATTTTTAACGTCAACATTCCAATATTATGAGGTTTTGACATGATAAAAAGAAGGCCTCCAGTCCCAATTTCAGGCGTTGTTTATGGTGAAATCATTTATTGGTGCACCTGTTTGTCTGCTCTATTGGTAGTCGGTGGAACAATCAGATGTTTTCTTGAGACTGACACAGTGATGCCTGTTGGATATTTAATCAACTCGGTATTTGAAGGGCGCTCAGTCGAAGAAATTTGGGCAACTTCGGCGCTCAAAAGCCCTCCAGACGCGCTGACATACCTCTCATTGCTTCACAATGGCGAGGCTTTGACGGTAGCTGGAATAGCATTTGGCGTGCTGAGTGTGGCTCCAGCAGTTTTTTTCTCAGCTGCTTATCTTTGGCGGTCAAAAAATGAGTTCCTTGCGGTAACGGCAATGGTGTCAGGCGCTTTTGCCATTGTCACACCTTTTGTATATTTTTTATTTTGATGAACATATTGATATTGCTATTCAGGATCGGGCATTTTTCTCTGACGGTATAGCTGGAGCGAGTTTGTTGATAGGGTATCAAGTCCTTATTTGCGCCAGGCTTGTTGAATACCCTGAGTGTCTTATCTTGTGACGATCTGATGCCGTCATTGAAAGTCAAAATAACACTGTTAATAGCCTAAAGAAATCGGCTGATAAGTGATTTTCATTCCATGGACATTTCTAAGTTGTTCGCAGAAACCTGGTGTGGTTTGTTTGTGTTTGAGTTAGCCGCATATTTTTAGCATAGGCTATGCGAAGCAGCATAGATGTATCAAAAAGATCTATTGGGAGAGTAAATAATGAGTGCAGAGCCGCAGGTTGAACGGTCTCCTAAAGTTAGCGATGAGGTTAAAAAAACCACCTGCTATATGTGCGCCTGCCGTTGCGGGATCAATGTGCATTTACGCGATGGCAAAGTGCGCTATATCGAGGGCAACCGTGATCATCCGGTCAATCAGGGGGTGTTGTGCGCAAAGGGCTCTGCCGGCATCATGCAGCATTATTCACCAGCCCGATTGCGCAGCCCATTGCGGCGTGTTGGGCCGCGTGGCAGTGGCCAGTTTGAGGCGATCAGCTGGGAAGAGGCCTTGCAAACGGCGACCGACTGGTTGGCGCCAATCCGCAAGACCGATCCAAAAAAGCTGGCATTTTTCACTGGCCGTGACCAGTCGCAGGCGCTGACTGGCTGGTGGGCGCAGCAATATGGCACGCCAAATTTTGCCGCGCATGGCGGCTTCTGTTCGGTGAATATGGCGGCTGGTGGCATCTATACAATCGGTGGGGCATTTTGGGAATTTGGCTCGCCTGATTGGGATCTGACCGAAATATTTGTATTGTTTGGTGTGGCCGAAGACCATGATTCGAATCCGATTAAGATGGGGCTTGGCAAATTAAAAACACGCGGCAAACGGGTGGTATCGGTGAATCCGGTGCAGACCGGCTATGCGGCGATTTCAGATGATTGGTATGGCATTACGCCGGGCACTGATGGGCTGTTTATCCTGTCATTGATCCGCGAATTGATGCTGTCTGGCAATATTGATGTTGATTATCTCAGCCGCTACACGAATGCACCCTGGCTGGTCATTCGCAACCCCGGCAAGGCGAATGACGGGCTGTTCCTGCGCGATGCTGATGGCAAGCCGCAGATTATCGACCGCGCCACCGGCAAGGCTGTGGCGCATGATGCGGCTGGCGCGAAATGTCATTTGCAAGGCGAGATTAAGCTGCCCGATGGCGGTGTTGCGGTGCCGGCCTTTATGCTGATGGCCGAGGCCTATCTTGATGAAGCCTATGCGCCGGAAACAGTGGCGGATAGAATTGGCATTCCGGCAGCGCGCGTCCGGCAATTGGCGGCGGATCTTGCCGAGGCTGCCTTTGCCAAACAAATCACCATCAAACAGCCCTGGACCGATTGGAAGGGCGAACGGCATGAAGAAATGATTGGCCGGCCGGTATCGATGCATGCAATGCGCGGGATTTCGGCGCATTCAAATGGGTTTCAGACCTGCCGGGCGCTGCATGTGCTGCAATTAATTCTGGGGTCGGTGGAAGTGCCGGGCGGGTTTCGGTTCAAGCCACCTTATCCAAAACCCCCGCATGTCCACCCCAAGCCAGCCGGGCGTCCGGATCAGGTCGCACCGGGCCAGCCCATGGCCGGCGCACCGCTTGGTTATGTTTTGGGGCCGGAAGATCTGATCATCGACAAAAATGGGGCACCGCAACGTATCGATAAAGCCTATAGCTGGGATGCACCAATGTCGGCGCATGGGCTGATGCATATGGTGATTTCCAACGCCGTTGCGGGTGATCCATATCCGGTCGATGTGCTGTTCATGTATATGGCGAATATGGCATGGAATTCATCTATGAATACTCGCGGCGTGATGGATATGCTGACCGCAACAGATCCACAGACCGGCGAATATAAAATCCCGAAAATCATCTATTCAGATGCCTATCAGTCCGAAATGGTAGCTTATGCTGATTTGATTTTGCCGGACACCACCTATCTTGAACGGCATGATGCCATTTCGCTACTCGACCGGCCAATCTGCGAGGCTGATGGTGTGGCTGATGCGATCCGCTGGCCGGTGCTGGAACCTGACCGTGATGTGCGCGGCTTTCAGTCGGTGCTGCTTGATCTGGGGGCGCGGCTTGGTTTGCCGGGCATGGTCAATGATGATGGCAGCGCCAAATATGCTGATTATGGCGACTATATTGTTAATCACGAGCGCAAGCCGGGGATTGGCCCGCTGGCTGGATTCCGCGGTGAAGCTGGCACCTCTGAAGGGCGCGGTGTGCCGCATCCGGGACAGCTTGATGCCTATATCGAGAATGGTGGCTTTTGGCATAAGGATATTCCACCAGCGGCCAAATATTACAAAATGGCGAATATGGACTATCAGGAATTTGCCGTCGAGATGGGGTTTTATGACAGCCCGCAGCCCTATGCGTTTCAGATTTATTCAGAAGTGTTGCAGAAATTCCGGCTGGCTGCCGAAGGTCATGGTGATGTGCAGCCACCGGATCATTTGCGGGATCGCGTCAAACAATGTTTTACCGCCCTGCCAAGCTGGTATCCGCCATTTGAAGGCACCGCGATTGACGAGGATAGCTATCCGATCCATGCGCTGACGCAACGGCCGATGGCAATGTATCATTCATGGGGATCACAAAACCCATGGCTGCGGCAAATCCATGGGCATAACCCGATGTTTATTTCGCAAAAGCTCGCTGACAAAATTAATGTTGTCGAAGGCGACTGGATCTGGGTGACCTCGCATCATGGCAAAATTCGCGTGCCGGTGGCGGTGATGGAAGGGGTGAACGAACACACCATCTGGACATGGAACGCGATTGGCAAGCGCAAAGGCGCCTGGCAGCTCAGCCCGGATGCCCCGGAAACCACCAAAGGCTTTCTGCTGAATCATCTGATTCATGAATTATTGCCGGCAAAGGGCGATGGGCTGCGCTGGGCAAATTCTGACCCGATCACCGGTCAGGCTGCGTGGTTTGATTTGCGTGTTCATGTCGCGCGTGCAGAGCCGGATGAGCCTGCCGAAGTGGCACCGCAATTTGATGTCATTGCCACACCACCCGATATGGCGACGCCAGCAGCGACTTTGCGCTATGGGCTGGAATGGACGGTTGCTGATAAAACCAAAACCGGAGACCGATAAGATGACAATGCTCCCCGAAGCTTCGGCCATCAAGCTTGGCCTGGTAATTGATCTTGATATTTGCGTGGGCTGTCAGGCCTGTGTGGTGAATTGCAAAGAATGGAATACATCCGGCTATGGTGCGCCATTATCGGATGTCGATGCCTATGGTGCGGCGCCAACCGGCGCATGGCTGAACCGGGTGCATGCCTATGAAGCCGGATCAGGTGCCGATGCCCGCACCGTGCATTTCCCAAAATCATGCCTGCATTGCGAAGATGCCCCATGTGTCACGGTGTGTCCAACCGGTGCCTCGTTCAAGCGGGCCGAAGATGGCATTGTGCTGGTCAATGAGGATTGGTGTATCGGCTGTGGCTTGTGCGCCTGGTCTTGTCCCTATGGGGCGCGCGAAATGGATCCGGCCGAAGGGGTGATGAAGAAATGCACGCTATGTGTTGACCGGATTTACAACAATAATCTGCCAGCCGAAGATCAGGTGCCAGCCTGTGTCCGCACCTGTCCGACAAATGCGCGGCATTTTGGTGATCTTGGTGATCCAACCTCAGATGTCAGCCAGATGGTCGCTGCGCGTGGTGGCTTCGATCTGATGCCGGAACAAAATACCAAGCCGGTGAATAAATATCTGCCACCGCGGCCGCGGCGGGCCAGCGATGACACACCGGTGTCGCTGCTGGCGATGGCACAGGATGCGACGCCAAGCGGTTTTTGGAAATGGGTCGATTCAACTTTGGAAAAGCTAGGGTAGTTTAAGATGCGTCCAGCCTGGTCAATTATATTTTTTACATCAATTTCTGGTCTGGGGTTCGGTTTGGCGAGCTGGTTGGTGCTGGGGTTTGTCAATCTGGCTGAACCGCAGCATCTGCTGCTGGTCGGGCTGGGCACAATGGCATTGATTGCGGCTGGCTTGCTCAGCTCAACCTTGCATCTCGGTCATCCGGAGCGGGCCTGGCGGGCGCTGACGCAATGGCGTTCAAGCTGGCTGTCGCGTGAAGGTGTGTTGGCGGTGCTGGCGTTGGCCGCACTGACATTGTGGGGGCTGTATTATGCGCGGCATGGCATGCCGCCATTATGGGCGAATGCGCTGCTGGTCGGGCTGATGCTGTTGACTGTTTATGCGACATCGATGATTTATGCGTCGCTGCGCACAGTGGCGCGCTGGCATCATCCGTTGACGCCGGTCTGTTATCTGATGTTTGCCGCATCCAGCGGTTTACTGGCGATATTGTGGGTGCTGGCGCTGCTTGGCCAGCCGGTAACCGCGTCGTTATTGCTGGCGGCGATGCTGGCTGTGGCGGCGGCCTGGGGTGTGAAAATTATCTGGTGGCAGCTTGCCGGTGCATCCGGGTCTGGCAGCAGTCTGGCGACGGCCACAGGGCTTGGCGGACTTGGCGAGGTGCGTAGCATCATGCCACCACATACATCGGAAAATTATCTGCAGCATGAAATGGGCTTTGTTGTGGCGCGTAAACATGCGGCGCAATTGCGGGTGTTAGCCCTGCTTGCCGGTGGCTTGCTGCCGGTCAGCCTGTTATTTCTGCTGGCACCAACAGCGGTGGTATTAGCGGCGGTTGTGCTGTTGCATATGATCGGGGTGTTTGTCGAGCGCTGGCTGTTTTTTGCCGAAGCCAAACATAGTGTCACCCTTTATTATGGCGATGTGCATTAGGCGATAGCAGCATAAGGACAGCATCAGACGGCCAGTGTCGAGATGCACGGCCTCGGCTGTCTGATCAGACCGAAAGATAAAACCGGCTTTACGGCCGGTTTTTTTGCGCGTTGAATTGCCATGGTAAAGCGGCTTGGCGGCAGCAAGCCAGTGCCAGTGCCAGTGCCACTATCAGGGTCATGGCTTTGCCCTGCCGGGCATCTCATCAAGGCACCGCTAACGCCGGCGTTCAGGCGTAAAAAAACCGGCTCTGTCGCCAGAGCCGGTTTGAGATTTTATCAGGGTGCGATCACACCAGAAGCGGTGAGATCACCAGGCTGACAATGGCCATCACATTGATCAGGATGTTCATCGCCGGGCCTGACGTGTCTTTCAGCGGGTCGCCAACGGTATCGCCAACAACAGCCGCTTTATGGACGTCAGAGCCTTTGCCGCCAAGATTGCCCTTTTCGACATATTTCTTGGCATTGTCCCACGCACCACCGGCATTCGCCATCATGAGTGCCATCATCACACAGCAGACCAAGGCACCGGCAAGCATGCCGCCAAGCGCCTTTGGCCCAAGACCAAAGCCGATGACCACAGGTGCCAGCACAGCCATTGAACCCGGCATGATCATCTTGCGAAGCGCAGCGCGGGTCGCAATATCAACACAGCGGGCTGTATCAGGCTTGGCTGTTCCCTCAAGAAGACCGGGGATTTCTTTGAACTGACGACGCACTTCAACGATCATGTCAAAGGCCGCATCACCAACCGCCGTCATGGTCATCGCGCTGACAAGGAACGGGAAGATGCCGCCAATGAACATGCCGCACAGAACCATCGGGTCGTTAATGGCAAGGACAAAGTCCGGGTCGCCATTGCTGACCTTGGCGATATAGGCGCTGATCAGGGCAAGCGCCGCAAGCGCCGCAGCACTAATCGCAAAGCCTTTACCAATGGCTGCTGTTGAGTTTCCAACTTCGTCGAGCGAGTCAGTGATCTCACGGGTTTCTTTACCCATGTTTGCCATCTCAGCGATACCGCCAGCATTATCGGCAACCGGGCCGTAGGCATCGATCGCCATGGTGATGCCAACGGTCGACAACATGCCAACAGCGGCAAGGCCAACACCATACAGGCCAGCCGCTTCATTCGCACAATAGATAATCGTCGCAATGGTCAATACCGGAATGGCAACCGACTGCATGCCTGTGGCCAGACCAGAGATCATCACTGTTGCCGGGCCGGTTTCACCATCTTTTGCGATTTTGCGAACAGGTGCGCCGCCGGTGTAATATTCGGTGACGAGACCGACGACAATACCGCCAATCGCACCAACCAGAACCGCGACCCAGATACCATTCGCACCGCCCATGGCGGCAATCAGGAAATAGGCAGCAACGATAAACAACGCGGCCGAACCGATTGTGCCAAAGCGCAATGCAACATCGGCGCTTTTGCTCGAAAACACCTTTACCGTAAAGATACCAACGAGTGAGCAGATCAAACCAAGTGACGCAAGCGCCAGCGGCATGAACTGCAGCACTGCTTGATCGCCGCCCAGCTTGGCAATGTTTTCCATCGACATCGACGCTGCCAGCGCAATCGAGGCAATCATCGCGCCACAATATGACTCAAAAATATCTGATCCCATACCGGCAACGTCACCAACATTGTCACCAACATTGTCGGCGATAACAGCCGGGTTGCGTGGATCATCTTCAGGAATACCAGCTTCAACCTTGCCAACAAGGTCAGCGCCGACGTCCGCACTTTTGGTAAAGATACCGCCACCGACACGGCTGAACAAGGCCACCGATGACCCGCCCATGGCAAAGCCTTCGATCGATTCAACACCATGCGCTGTACCGCCCATGAAGTGGTAGAGAACACCGATACCGAGCAGACCCATCGACGCCACGGTAAGGCCCATGATGGAGCCACCGAAAAAGGCGACATTAAGCGCCGCTGCTGCACCTCTGGTGTTTGCCGCTACAGCCGTTCTGACATTTGCTTTGGTGGCTGAGTACATGCCGATATAGCCGGCGGTTCCGGAACAGACAGCGCCCAATATAAAGGCGATGGCTGTGTCGATGCCGAGGCTGGCATAAAGCGCCACGATACAGATTAAACAAAAAATGGCCAGACGCTTATATTCGCTGGCCATGAACACCATGGCGCCGAGATGAATTTCATCGGCAATTTCTTTTACCCTGCCTTCGCCAGACGGTGTTTTTAAGATGTTGGCGTAAATCAGAAAGGCAGCGACCATACCGACGGCGCCAAAGGCGATCGGCAGAAGTGCATTTGTAAGCATGAAAAGATCCTCTTGCTTAACGTGAAATAAGGATACGGCACTCGAACAGATTGAGACCAAGTCGCGCGTTTATAACGGCTATGCCGCATAGTGTAAAGCCATCATTGGGTTTGCTGTTTAGCGGCGTGATCAGGTGGCTGCCAGGGTGATTATCGGGGCGGTTATCGGGGCTGGTAAGGGTGCTGATAAAGGGGCTGGCCAAGCCGGTATTTCCACTGGCTTTGCCCCCACCAAACACCCCCGGCGCACCCCGGCGCATAT
>Ga0181595_10001279_pt1 | contig 27438 bp, 27 predicted proteins | sample 041ome_7_FD_145604 | JGI IMG/M metagenome (GOLD analysis project Ga0181595, IMG submission 145604) | Coastal salt marsh microbial communities from the Groves Creek Marsh, Skidaway Island, Georgia - 041401AS metaG (spades assembly) | ecosystem: Environmental > Aquatic > Marine > Intertidal zone...
CAGCAAGAATGCCGTCTTCAGCTTCCATGACTGCGGCGCTTGCAGCCGGAGATGGCAGGCAGGTTATAATGATGTCGCAGGCCTCAGCCATAGCCTTTGGGCTGTCAGCCCATTTCGCACCAGCGGCCAGGAATGGCGCCGCCACGTCCTGATCAAGATCGCGAACCATGACATCGCATTTGTTCCTTAACAAGCTGCCCGCCAGCTTGCCACCAACATTTCCAAGCCCGATAAACCCAACTGAATGCATTTTCTATCTCCCTAGCATGGAGATCAATGTGACCTCATATCTTTGCCGTTAGATGATCAGCAAAATCAGCTAGAATCCAGTAAAATTAGTTCAATAAAAGTAAAATCTTGATCCGAATGAGATTTGCCTAGAGCGTGACGACCCGCATCGAGTTTGTTGTGCCAACAATGCCAAACGGCATACCGGCGACAACCACAACCTGCTGGCCCGTGCCAGCCATACCGCGGCGGCGAATTTCGGTGATCGCCTCGGTAATTGCCGACTCAAAATCTTCGCTATATGCACTGGCGGCGCTGTGCGTTCCCCATAACAAACATAGTTTTCGCTGCACATCAGGATGCGGCGTCATCACCAAAAATGGGATACCGGGCCGTTCACGCGCAATCCGAACAGCGGTATTGCCCGAGCTTGAAAAAGCCACCATCGCCTTTGCCTCGACAGTTTCTGCAAGCGCAACACTGGTCCGCGCAACGGCATGATATACACTATGCTCAACTGGCAATTCGCCCGGCCCTGATGCTGGATCAGACCGGATATGCGCCTCGGCAGCAGTAACAATCCGCGCCATAAACTCGACCGATTCAACCGGATAATGACCCGCCGCAGTTTCTGCCGACAGCATCACCGCATCAGCACCATCAAACACCGCACCGGCAACATCCGATGCCTCGGCGCGGGTCGGGGTGGGCGCTTCAATCATTGACTCCAGCATCTGGGTTGCCACCACAACGGGCTTGCCGACCATGCGGCATTTGGAAATGATCGTTTTCTGCCAGCCCGGCACCTGTTCGGGCGGCAGTTCAACACCAAGATCGCCGCGTGCCACCATCACCCCATCCGATGCGGCAATGATATCATCTAGATCCTTTAGCGCGGCCGGCTTTTCAATTTTTGACATCAATGCTGCCTGTTTGCCAACAATGGTACGTGCGGCAATAACATCACTAGCGCGTTGCACGAATGATAGCGCCACCCAATCAACGCCCTTTTCCAGCGCATAAGCAAGATCAGCCAGATCCTTTTCGGTTAGCGGCGTTGTATCAAGGATAATGTCCGGAAGGTTGACCCCTTTCCGACTTTTCAGCGGGCCGCCGACAATGATTTCGGCCTCGAAACTTTCGGTATCAACCGACACGACTTTAAAAACCAGTTTACCATCATCCATCAGCAACCGTGCACCGGGATACATCGCCTTGAAAATTTCAGCGTGTGGCAGACCCACAATTTTGGCATTGCCCATATCGGTTTTTAAATCAAAAACAATTCGCTCACCACTGATCACAACTGTATCATCGGCGACCTTGCCAACGCGGAATTTTGGCCCCTGCAAATCAGCTAGAATACAGCTCGGATTGCCAGTCTTGGCCTCAAGGGCGCGAATAGCATCAATCCGCGCACCCTGTTCTTCACGCGTGCCATGTGAAAAATTCAAACGAAAGACATTGACCCCGGCGGCGGCTAATTTGCCGAGCATTTCAGGGCTTGATGACACATTGCCAAGGGTTGCAACAATTTTCGTTGCACGCTGGAGGGCAGGAATTTCAGCAGTCATTTAAAAACAGTCTTTCTATCGCGTCAGGTTAGCGGTTGATATTATTCCGGCCAAATCTGGCATTGGATCCAAATTTGGCATTAGATGAGCCTTATCCATTAAGGTTGTAACGGGTAATAGCCTAGGATTTTCACCAGTTCTGATTCTAGGGCTGATTAGAGGGAAAGCAAAGCGGCAACTTCCAATTCACAAAATTTTAACATTTCAGATCCCGCATCGACATTCGGTTAGTGGCTTGAGAAACGGCAAATTTAACGCCATACTCACCACGATAAATTCATTCCGCTTAATTTAGCCGCTGATCCTGCCTGCTGGGCGTATTTCACAACAGAAAGCAAAACGATGATCCAAGGTCTTATTGCCCCTATCCTTACCCCGTTTGACGACAGTCTCAAGCTTGACCAGTCACTCTATAACGACCTTGCCAAACATCTGCTTGCCACCGGCGTTAGTGGCCTTGCCCCCTTTGGCACAACCGGCGAGGCGCTGTCGGTTAGCCATGGCGAGCGCAAAGCCGCGCTTGACGGGCTTGTTGCTGCTGGCATTGATCCAGCGGTGATGATCCCCGGAACGGGGCTGTGCAATCTTCCCGATACGATTGATCTTTGCCAGCATGCCGTATCGCTTGGCTGCGCTGGTGTGATGGTATTGCCGCCCTTTTATTTCAAGGGGATGAGTGATGCCGGCCTTTATGATTATTATGCCCAGCTTATTGCCGGCGTAAATGACCCGCGGATGAAGATCTATCTTTACCATATTCCGCAAGTATCCGGCGTTGGTCTATCAATTGAGCTTGTTCGCAAGCTGCATACTGATTTCCCCGATATAATTGTTGGCATCAAAGACAGCTCGGGCGTCTGGGACAACACCAAAGCACTGCTTGAGATTGACGGGTTGATCGTCTATCCGGGGGCAGAATTACCGGTGATTGAGGCCATCCGGCTTGGCGCGCCTGGCTGTATTTCGGCAACGGCGAATTTGAACGGCACCGACATTGCCGAGGTCATTGCGCTTTGTCTTGCAGGCGAATGGGATCAGGCCGAAGCCAAACATAAAAAAGTCTGCGCAGTGCGGCTAATGTTTCAGGATTATGCGCCAATTCCGGCACAAAAGGCGCTGCTCGCCAGATCAACCGGTCACAGCGCATGGGGCAATTTGCGCCCGCCAATGCGCCCGATGGATAAGGATAAGCTCGACGCGCTGGCCACCGGACTTGCCACCGAATTTGGCATGCATTTCTAGCCGGTTTTGCCCTGCATCATGATACTGACTTTCAAGATAACGATAAAACGAGTTGGGCTTTGATGAAGGTTTTTATATCTCTGGTGGGATTTGGCGTCACGATTGCCGGCCTCTTTGGCCTTCTATGGGCTTTTATGCCCGGCTTTAGCAAACAGTTTGAACCGCCAAAGATCATTCAAGTCAAAGCCTATCTGGATAATCGTTGTTCGGTCACTAGTGATGCGTTTGTTGCCAAAGCGCCCGAACAGGGACGCACTGCAAAATTCTACGATGGGGTGGCGATCATGCGGCTACCTGAAGGGGCAAAAATCCAGCTTGCCGTCTCCAGCGCCTATCCGGCCTTTACCTATGAGGATGTGCCGCAGGTGGTTGCCCCGACCGTCACCCTGATAGCTGATTGTTCAGTATCGCCAAGGCTGCGATCAATTTTTGGCTCAATGCAAGATCGCTTCAAACAATAGCTACATCACCTTTGCCACGCGCAAGGCCGCAATTTCATCTGCTGTCAGCCCTGCCCATTCTGTGATGACCTGATCATTATGCTCGCCTAGGCGCGGCGGCGGCGTGCGATATTGCGCTGGTGTAACCCCGAGACGCGCCGCATAGGCAGTCGTCGAGATCTGGCTACCATCATCACGCATCTGGTCAATTCGTGCGCCACGAGCCTTGACATGCGGATCGGCAAAAACCTCGGCTATATCATTGATCGGGCCGCATGATACGCCGGCTGTCTCCAGCTTGTTAATCACCTCGGCACGATCCAGCGCTGCGATAATATCGCCAAGCATTGCATCCAGCCGATCACGATTTTTAATGCGCGCTTCATTGCTGGCAAAATCGGCATCATCCGCCAATGCAGGCACGCCAAGCGCCGCGGTTAGACGGATAAACTGCTTATCATTGCCGCAAGCGATAATGATAAATCCGTCCTTGGCCTGATAAACCGTATAGGGCACAACGCTGGGGTGGCTATTGCCCATCCGCCCCGGACAAACCTCGGCATTCAGCCAATTGGCTGACTGGTTTGCCAGCATCGCAATTTGGCTGTCCAATAGCGCGCAATCAATATGCTGACCAAGGCCAGTCTTATGGCGATAGGCCAATGCCGCCAATGCCGCATTCGCCGCAAACATTCCGGTGAAAAGATCACATACCGCGACCCCAACCTTCATCGGCGCACCACCCGGGCTGCCATCAGGGTGACCGGTTATGCTCATCAATCCGCCCATGCCTTGTATCAAAAAGTCATATCCTGACCGGTGCGAATAAGGGCCAGTCTGGCCAAAGCCGGTAATCGAGCAATAGATAATTCCCGGGTTAAACGCGGCAATTGACGCATAGTCGAGGCCGTATTTTTGCAATCCACCCGGTTTGAAATTTTCGATCAGGATATCTGCCTTAGCCGCCAATTTGCGGACAAGATCAGCCCCTTCCTTGGTTGAGAAATCAATTGTCACCGAACGTTTGTTCCGGTTGCAAGCGGTGAAATAGGCCGCATCGTCGCGGCTTCCATCGCCATTTCGGGTAAAGGGCGGGCCCCATTTGCGCGTATCATCGCCGCCATCCGGATTCTCGACCTTGACCACATCCGCGCCAAGATCGGCAAAGGTCTGGGCGGCATAGGGGCCAGCCAGAATCCGGCTAAGATCAAGCACCTTTAATCCGGCAAGCGCCATTGGGATATCGCTATTTGTCATCATTCTTCCATTCGTGAAAATTGGCCTGCTTCACGGCTGCTATTGTCCGGCGAACAATGCCGCCGGCAAACCATTATAAACCCGCTCATAATTGTCAATTCTGCTGATTTTCAATTTACAGCCTATGGGAAAATTGGCAGGCTTACCATTCGCTAATTTAAAAAATCAGCTGGCAAAAATAAGGCTGATTTGCCAGTCATAAATTTTGAACCCCACCTAACGTTACAGCACCACCAACCGATATGGATTTGACATGGATTTTTCGCTAAACGCCGAACAGCAGATGCTTCAAGATACCGCGCGCCGGTTTGCCCAAGACGAATTGCCCGCCCATGCCAAGGCCATTGAAGAAAATGACATGCCGCCAAGCCTTGCGCTTCGCAAACGTTTTGCCGAAATGGGCTTTATGGGGATCAATCTGCCAACCAGATATGGCGGTGCTGGTCTTGGCCATTTTGAGGCCGTGCTGATTCTTGAAGAGCTCGCAAAAATCTCGGTCGCAGTCGCCTTTCCGGTGTTTGAAGCCAGCTTTGGCCCGGCCTTGGCGATTGCCCATTTTGCGCCAGAACCACTGCGCCAGCGTATCCTGCCCCACGTCTGTTCAGGTGACATGGTTGTGGCGGTTTCAATGTCGGAACCACAAGCGGGTACCGCGCTTACCGATCTGAAAACAACCGGCAGAATTGACGGCGACAAGGTCATTTTAAATGGCAATAAACGCTGGTGTTCAGGCGGCGGCCATGCCGATGCCTATGTTGTTTATTGCCGGCTGTCTGATGCGCCGGGCGCAAAGGGTATTGGCGCGGTTCTCGTCGAAAAGGGCGCCGATGGATTTACCTTTGGTGCGCCGGAATCACATATGGGGTGGCGCGGCATTTCCAGCGCCGATATGTATTTCGACAATGTCGAGGTTCCCGCTGACAATATTATCGTTCCGGCTGGCGGCTTTAAGAAATTGATGGAAGCCTTTGACCTTGAGCGTTGCGGCAATACCACAATGAGCCTCGCCTGCGGTCAATCTGCGTTTGATTATGCGTTGGCTTATGTGCAAGAGCGCGAGCAATTTGGGAAACCGATCATCGAATTTCAGGCGGTGCAATTACAGATTGCGCAAATGAAGATGAAGCTTGATGCGGCGCGGCTGTTACTCTATCGCGCGGTCAATAATGCCGAACAGGCCCTGCCCTCAATCGCCGACAGCTCAATCGCCAAATGCTATGCGAACGAAATTGCCCGCGACGTTGCCAGTGCCGCGGTACAGCTTATGGGCGGCTATGGCTATTCCAAATCCTATCCGATGGAACAAAAAATGCGTGATGCGTGGGGATGGGGTATTGCTGGCGGATCAATTGATATCCAGAAAATTAATATCGCTGCCGCGCTTGTTGGCAAACGGTTCAATCAGCGCGCATAACCCCTAATCATGCCCCACTAGTGATGCCCTGCTAGTCATGCCAAATCCGGCCAAGCACATTCACCCAGTTGGCATGGCATAATTTGGTCATTAATTTGGCATCATAGCCATGGGCTATCATGGCACGGCGCAACGCTGGTAAACCGGCGGCATCACCGATGACCTGTGGGACGGTGGTGCCATCAAAATCTGACCCAAGCCCAACCCGGTCTTCACCAAGATGTTCAATCAGATGGTCGAGGTGGCGCAGCATGATATCAAAGCCGGTATCGGCCTGCATACGCCCATCAGGGCGCAAAAAAGCGACAGCAAAATTCAGCCCCACCATCCCGTCACTTTCGGCAATCGCGGCAAGCTGGCGGTCGGTTAGGTTACGCGCGTGCGGGCTAATGGCATAGGCATTGGAATGGGTCGCCACCAATGGTTTGCCAGAGATTTTCGCCACATCCCAAAATCCAGCCTCATTCAAATGTGACAGATCAATCAGAATGCCATTTTCGTCGCAATAGGTGACCAGCCTTTTACCATCTTCGGTAAGACCAGCGCCGATATCACCAGTGCTGGGATAGCGGAACGGCACACCATGACCAAAACGGTTTGGCCGACTCCAGACCGGGCCAATCGACCTTAGGCCAGCCCGCCGAAACATATCAAGATTATAAAAATCGCGATCAATCGGCTCGGCGCCTTCAATATGCATGATCGCGGCGATCTCGCCAGTGGCAATCGACGCCTCTAGCATTGCCGTGCTGGTACAGATTTTCAAATAGCCAGCCTGTTCCATCCGGTGCAAAATTGCCGCTTGTGCGACCGCCACTGGCAACGCCTCATCAACGGTAATTTCCGGCGGTAACGGCAGGTCATAGACCGGTAAATTCATTTGCGTCGTTTTGGCGTCGAGATCAATCGGCGATGGCACCCAGATGGCAAAAAACCCACCAGCAAATCCGCCGTTACGCATCTTATCAACATCAAGATGCCCCGCCATCCCGCGGCTAAATTGCGCAATATCAGCAGGCGCATCGGCGGTCATGCCGGCTTTGTGAAGCACCGATAGGATATCGTTGTGACCGTCAAAAATTGCCGGGGATATTGGCGGGAAACTCTCGGTCATTTTGCTGATAATTCCCCAGTGATGACATAATTCAAGATTGCGGCAATCTGATCTGCCGTTTCAACAACAGCTAGCGCAGCCGCATCAACCTCCTTTAGCGCATGCTGGTGATCGCTGCCATGCATGATAACAAGCGCCTTGCCAAGGGCGGCGGCATATCCGGCATCAAAGGCAGCGTTCCATTGCTTGTATTTCTCACCAAATCGCACCACCACAACATCCGCCCGACCAATTGCAGTGCGGGTACGAATGGCGTTCAACTTGGCACCTTTGTGATCATGCCAGATCTTATCCGGCTCGCCGCCCATGATCCGGACACCGCAATCATCCGAGGCATCATGATCGGTAACCGGCCCAAGAAAGGTAATATCAAGTTTTTTCTGCGCGCAAGCGGCCGCCACCTCATCACGCCAATCAGTGTGAATTTCGCCTGATAGATAAACCGTTAGATGCATCACTGATGTCTCCCTTTTAAGTTTTATTTCGGCCGGATACGCGCGCCGGTTTTAGCCTCATAAGACAGCGCAACAAGGCTCATATCAGCGTCAGCGCCATGGCTATCAATGGCCTCTTGCAGGGCGCGAAAAGCTGACGCGCCAAGCGGCATATCCTGCGCCATTGCTGCCGCCATGCCAAGCGCCAATCCGGCATCTTTTCGCATCAATTCCATTGAAAAACCCTGATGCATTTTCCCGGAAAGAATATTATCCGGCAAAGTGATCTCGGTTGCATAATTACGGCCCGAACTTTTTTGCAGAATATCAACGGCACGATCCGGATCAACACCAGCATTTACCAGCAAAGAAACCACCTCAAAACTTGCCATGCGGCAAATCAGATTTAACAGATTGTTACCCGCCTTTAACGCATGACCCGCGCCAACCGGCCCCGCATGAAAGATATTGCAGCTTATGCGTTGGAACAGCGGCAACAGATTGTCATAAAGCACCCGATCGCCACCAACGATAATTGCGATCACACCCTCGCGGGCGCCGCGCGGCCCACCACTGACCGGCGCGTCGACAAAATCAATGCCCGCCGCCGCAAGCCGCGCCGCCTGATCGCGGCTTATTGCCGGATCACCCGAGGTCATATCGATAAAAACCTGTCCCGGTTTCATCCGGCTGGCAATGCCACCATCGCCAAATAGAACAGACTCGGTTACCGCCGAAGTTGGCAAGCAGGCAAAAATAACATCGCATTCCTCGGCGATCATAGTCGCATCTGCACCCGCCATTGCACCGCCGTCAATAAAGGGGGCCATATGCGCGGGGTTTGGATCAAAAACCATTAAATTCGGGGCAAGCAAACGCATGGCAAGTGCCGCCCCCATATTACCAAGTCCAATGAAGCCAAGTTTCGAATTTTCATTTAGCGGGGTTTTGGCGGCGTTTAAGTTCATTAGATATAATCCTGCTTTGGCCACTGGCAACAGCACGTCATGGCATTGGTTTCACCTCGTCTATGAGGCGCGATTTGGCCTAAAAAATCCAGTCATGATTCCTCAATTTATTTCATATTTGGTAAAAAAGTCAGTTGCAATTTAAGCGATGCCCGCCAGAATTATCCCCTAAAGAATGATCGTCAATAAGTCTCGTAATTTCACCGGCCATCCAGCATTATCATTTTCACGCTAGCCGCGCGCTTGCTGCCGATCCCGGCAACGCCTCTTTGGGAATTCATCGACAATGGCACCGCATAGACAACAGAAACAGCCTCGGCTTTTGGCGGCGCTATCGGTTTTCGCCTTTTGTCTTATGATGATTGCGGCCAGCCGTGGTATGGGCGAGACCTATGCTATTTTCCTGTTGCCCTTAAGTGATAATTTCGGCTGGAGCCGGGCAAATGTTACCTCGATCTATTCGGTCTATATGGTGGCGTTTGGCTTTGGATCATTGCTATCCGGCCTTGTTTTTGATCGTCTTGGGCCGCGGTTCAATTATGTGATCGGGCTTGGCATGCTAGCGGGCTGTTATGGTTTTGCTGGCAAGCTCGAATCTATTCTGTCTTTTTATCTTGTAATTGGTATTTGCGGTGGTGTCGGGGCAGCAATGGTGGGGATTGTCCCAACCCAAAGCCTGATTTCCCGCTGGTTTACCCGCGGCCGCACAACCGCGCTGTCGATTGCCTATTCAGGCCAAGGCATCGGCGTGATGATGCTGGCACCAGCCGCGCAAATCACCATCGAAGCGGTCGGCTGGCAAGATGCCTATATGCTGGCAAGCTATGGATTTATGGTCGTCTTTGGTCTGATCTTGTTAATGCCGTGGGTAGCGATTACCGCTGGCGTTACCCCGCAGCAAAAAAGCGCCACTGCCAATGCCACTGCCAATGTGCCGTTGGCACCCAAAGAAAATCTGGCACCCAAAGAAGGCCTATCATTAGGAGAGGCGATAAAACGTGCTGAATTCTGGGGATTTTTCACCATTTTTGGGGCGTCAGCCATTGCCGTTTTTTCAGTATCCCTGCAAGCGGTTGCCTATCTGGTCGAGCGCGGATTTAGCACTGTAGAATCAGCGTTTGCGTTTGGCTGTATTGGTATGCTGACGATCCTCGGCATCGCACTTACCGGGATTCTAGCCGAACGATATGCCCGCCATCTGGTCGCAACCCTCAGTTATGGCCTGACCATCATCGGCATTATCGCACTCGCGGCCATGCAGCTATATCCAAGCTGGTTTCTATTGGTGGTGTTCGTGGTGGCATTCGGCCTATCAGCAGGCGCACGTGGCCCGATCATCACCGCACAAATGGCCGAGCTGTTTGCCGGACAGGGGCTGGCATCCATTTTTGGCGCTACCAATATTGGGCAGGGATGCGGGGCGGCACTTGGTGCGTTTCTCGCCGGATATCTCTATGACATTACCGGCGGCTATAATACCGGCTTTGCCATCAGCCTTGGCTTTGCCTGTCTTGGCCTTTCGATGTTCTGGTTTGTACCAGCAATCCGGTATGGCAAAAAACAATCTGCCACCCTCTCAAAAGATGCGCCCCGGGCCTGACCTAGATGTGCATTATGCCTTGGCGGCGGTAAGACGGCGCATCACCGGCGAGACCACCTGATCAGAAATATGAAAATCCCATAATGCCGCCTTATCCGAAGCCACAAAATCGTCAAACGCCGCATCCAGCCCGTCAAGATTGCGGAAGGTAACGCCGCCAAGACCAAAGCCGCGCGCCATCGAGGCAAGATCGGTTGCACCAAAGGCCGCGCCCTCTTCATCATGGCCGTCAACCCGCAATTTATGAATTTCTGATCCGTAGGCCGCATCATTCATCATAATCATTAATAGCTTGATTCCATGCCGCTGAACCGTTTCAAGCTCTTGTGCATGCATCAAAAACCCGCCATCACCATCAATCAATACGACCTGGGTTTCGGGCCGTGCCGCGGCAACACCGATCGCATAAGACAGGCCATTACCAATGGCGCCAAATTCCCGGATCGTCAGAAAATTATCCGATGACCGCCCCGTCATATGCGCCGCATAATAAGAGCAATGGCCCGATGAATTGACCATAAACCAGTCTTTTGGCAATTTCTGGTCAAGCGCCTTGATCATCGCGCGCGGATCCACCACATCGGGTGCCACCTGAAATGGCATTGCATCAGGATATTCAGCCGCATCCTGTTTGGCGACAAACGCGTTACGCCAGCCACTATCAGCCGGCGTTGCGCCAAAATCACTTTCGATCGCCGCGAGCAATGCCTCAACGCCGATTTTAGCATCCGCACCTAAATGGAAATGTGCGGCAACGCGGCCCTGACTATAGATCACTGGTTTGGTGTCAATATGCAGAATTTTTGCATTTGGATATAGCTTGCCAGCATCGGCAGAATGCGATGCAAGGCTCGTGCCCACCGCAATCACAAGATCGGCATCAAAGCAGGCCTCACGCGCGGCATCAGAGGCAAATCCACCAACTACATTCAGCGAATGGGCTGAACGGTGGAATAGGCCACGAGCCGGAAGTGTGGTCAGCAACACCCCACCAATACGATCAGCAAGCCGAACACAAGCAGGGCCAGCATCGGCCAAGATCGCCCCGCGCCCCCCAATAATCACCGGCTTTTTCGCGCCCGCCACCATCGCGGCCATTGCCGCAACATTAGCCGGGTCGGGGAATGATTTTCCTGCCGCCGGGATCAGGTCACGCGCCTTTAAGACGCTATATGCAAGATCGCCCCACTCGCTTTCCTGCAAATCAAATGGCATGCCGATGACAACCGGAATACCGGTAATCTGAGTGCGGGCAAACGCATCTTGGATTTGTTGGGTAATGCGCGGTTTATGCAAAATCCGCACATATTCCGCACCGCACGCCGTCACAAAAGGCGCCTGATCAATTTCCTGATTATACCAAGAATTCTTTAATGGGGACTCGCCAACAAAAAGAACCAATGGGATGCGCGCGCGCACTGCGGCGGTCAGGCCGGTCATAACCTGAGTCAAACCGGGGCCACAGGTAACCGTGGCAAGCCCAGGTCGTCCGGTGACACGGGCATAAGCCATCGCCATCGACACGGCACAATGTTCATGCCGTGCATAGGTAAACGGCACACCCAAATGCGCCAGCGCACCGGCAAAATGCATATTCCCATCACCAAGAAGGGCAAAACAATGGCCAGATTCCTGCGCCTCAATCGCCGCTGCAACTACATCATAGGTTTTCATCAAATGCGCCCCCAAAGAAACAAAACATGAAGTGATCAATCCTCGCCGCACGCATTAGCTGGCGGCAAATTCTTTTTTCAATGCAGCAAAAAACTGCCGCGCCAGATGTTTGGCGACGCCCATCAAGATACGTTGACCCACACCAGCGACAAGCCCGCTTACCTCGCCTTGAGCCTGATAGGAAATCTGCGCTGTTCCGTCTTCGCCTTCGGTAATTGATACAGCCGCATTACCGCCACCAGACCCAAGCGAGCCACTGCCCGATACGGTGATAACACAGCTATGTGGCGGGTTCATTTCGGACAGGGAAACCGCGCCCTCAAAACTGCCACCAACAGCCGCCACCTTTAATTCCAGAGACATCAGATACTGGCCCTCGCCGGTTTCGGTCATGCTGGTACAGCCCGGGATCGCACGTTGCAAAACCACCGGATCAATCACCGATGCCCACAGGGTTTCCGGGCTAGTATTGATTTGCTCACTGCCATTTAGCTCAACATTCACTCTATCTCTCCTGTTTGACTGCAGCCGGCCTAAAGCCCGAATAGCTGGCCTGCGACACCGCTGACCAGCTTGGTCCGCACGGCCGTGTCCAGACCATCAAGAACCGCCAATGGCGACGGGTCACCAATCGGAAACGGCATATCCGATCCCAGCATAATGCGGTCACTGCCAACGGCGCTGAGCAGAAATTCCAATGCCGCCGGATCATGCAGCAATGTATCATAATACAGCATCGACAGAGCCTTCGAAGGATTGGCAAGCGTATCTTTATGGAGATTGTAATTGCGCATCATCCGGCCAAGTACATATGGCAATGCCGACCCACCAATGCCGATTACGATCTTGGCATCATGATAGGTTTCGACATGGCCAGAATAGATGATACGCGAGATCGCAATCAATGTATCGGTAATGCGCCCGATGGCATTATTCATTCCATAGTCATTAACCCGGTCATCGCCTGAGTCAAACACCGGATGGATAAACAGGATCGATTTATTGCGATGCGCCGATTCCCAAAATGGCGTTAGTGTCGGATCATCCAGAACCCCGCCTTTACCCTTTGGCTGGGTTCCAATCATTGCGCCCTTGAACCCTTGCTGATGCGCCTCATCAAGCACCATGGCCGCCGCACCGCCATCTTGCATCGGCAAGCTTGCCAGCGGCATAAACCGATCATTTTCAGCGCAAAATTGGCGAAGGTGATCATTGATCATGCGCGACCAGCGCTGGCCGTCATCAACGGGCATTTCATAGCCAAACATATCAAGCCAGCCGCCAATTACCTGCAAATCAATCTTGTTGGCATCCATCCAATCAATCCGGCCCTTTGTATCAGACAGCATCTTTGAAGCAGGGCGCGTTGGCTTGCCGCCAGCAAAGGAAAAGCCAAAGCTGCCCGTATCATCATGCGCTAGCGACAATGAGGCAAATTCACTCGCTCGATCCTCGATTGCGGCAAGCAGGCTGGGGGGAATGAAATGTGCGTGGCTATCAATAATCATGATGGTTGGTCTCGCAATAATAAAAAGATAATGAGAATAGGGGCAGCCTTAAGATGTTTTTGCAGCAATCGCATCACTGATCGCACTCATCCGAATGGGCAGCTTTTCAAAATGAATACCTAGTCCGGCAACCGCATCATTGATCGCCCCCGACACCGCCGCTGGTGAGCCAAGATAACCGCTTTCACCCGAGCCTTTCTGACCAAAGACAGTATGAGGCGACGGTGTGCAATGTTTGACAATCTTGATGGCGGGCACTTCATGCGAAGATGGCATCAGATAATCAAGAAAGCTTTGCGTCAATAGCTGGCCATTGGCATCATAGGCAAATTCTTCAAACAGCGCCGCACCAATACCATGCGCGATCCCGCCATAAGTCATGCCACTGACAATCGCCGGATTTATTACCGTTCCGCAATCATGACCGATGAAATAGGAATGAATATCCGGCCGCCCAATGATTGGATCAAACGAAACCAGCACAAGGTGAAATTCAAACGCATAGCAGGGATACATCTGAACTTTGCCATCAGCTGGCAAAGCCTCGCCCGTTGGCACCTGCATAATATCAAAGCTGGCAAGCCCCGGATCCATCCCATCGGGAAGGCTGTGATATTGCCGGTGCGCCAGCTCAATCATATCATCCCAGACCAGACTGCGACCATCAGGGGCTATTACATCACCGCTTTCATAACGTAGCTGGTCGACATCCACCGCAAGATGATGCGCCGCAATGGCCATAATCTTTGCCTTTAGCTTTTCACCGGCCCGCGCGGCCGCACCGCCAAGCATAATCGCCATGCGGCTGCCAACGGGTGAATTTCCGGGCAAGCTCTCAAGCGAATTTGGCCGGGTGATACGGATCAATTCAGGATTGATCTGCAATACTTCGCCAAGGATTGTTGATACCAGCGTTTCATGTCCCTGACCTGATGATGTTGTGTGAATTCGCGCGGTGACACATCCCAACGCATCAACATTCACCTGACAGGATTCCATCCATGTTGACGTTTTATTGCTTTCATTTAGCAAAGGTTCAAACGACGAATTACCGCCACTTGGCTCAAGACAGGCAGCAATCCCGATGCCAGCCATCATCCCATCAGCCCGAAGCCGGTCACGTTCAGCCAGCATCGCAGGATAATCAGCTGCCGCCAAAACCTTGTCGATCACCGCATGATAATCACCACTGTCATAATGGCTTCCACTTGGGATCAGATAGGGGAACTGATCCGCGCGGATGAGGTTATGCTGACGAAGTGCCAGCCGATCCATACCAAGATATTCAGCAACGCGGTCCATCGCCGTTTCAATGGCATAATTGGTTGGTGCCTGTCCAAATCCGCGCACCGCTTCTTGAACGGTTTTGTTGGTGGTTACCGACAATGCCTGATAGGCCACCGAATTAATCTGATAAGGGCCGACAATCGCGCTGATCGGCTTGCCAAGCTGAAACGGGGCCCGGCCTGCATAGGCACCAGCATTATCCAGCGCACGCATTTTCATTGCCCGCACCGTACCATCATCATCAAAGGCCACGGTAACATCAAATTTACGTTCCGGGCCATGCGCGTCGCCTGCCCGCATATTTTCCAGCCGGTCTTCGATCAGACGGACGGCGCGCCCTAACTTGCGTGCGATATAGCCGACCAGTACCGAATGTTTAATTCCGCGCTTTACCCCATAGCTGCCGCCAACATCAACATCATAGTGAACGCGGATGGCATTTCCGGGCAGGCCAAGACTGCGGGCAATCTGATCGGCATATTTCGGCATCTGAATAGACGCCCAGACATCCAGCATCTGATCCCAGCCGTTCCATTCAGCAATCACCCCAAATGTTTCGATTGGCACGGTAGAGTTTCGCCCCCATGTTACCGAGAATGACAGGCTATGCGCCGCCGCTGCAAAATCCTCATCAACCGGTCCCCAGACAAATTTCCGATCAAGCAGCAGGTTGCTGCCATGCTCGGGATGCACAGGTGTACTGCTATCCAGCAAGGCCTGCTCGGCATCAAGAACAAATGGCTGCGGCGTTGCATCAACAATAATTTTTTCCAGCGCATCTTCGGCGATAGCACGGCTTTCAGCCACCACCGCGCAAACCCATTCACCAGCATAACGCACCCGCCCAACCGCCAATGGAAAGCGGCGAACATTGGGTGTATTCAGCCCGTTCATCAACGGCTGAACCGCGCCAGCAATCTCGTCACCAGTAATCACATCAATAACGCCGGGCATGGCAAGCGCCTTGCTGGCATCAATGCTGTTGATCACCGCCGCCGCATAATGCGACGCCAGCGGGGCGACATGCAGCATATCTGGCCGTTCAAGGTCGGCGATATATTTGCCGCGTCCGGCAACAAAGCGGCGATCCTCAACCGGACGGCGCGGGGTTGAGAGAAACTTGTATTTTGGCTCACTCATCTGATTGCCCCCATCAAGCCGGCGTCATGTCTGGCGCACTGGTATCGTTGCGCTGACGAAGCCGTTCTGCCGCCAGCATAATTGCCTCGACGATCTGGACATAGCCGGTACAACGACAAATATTGCCCGAGATAGCCTCGCGAACATCATGTTCGCTTGGGGCAGTATTGACCGATAACAAAGCCTCGGCCGCTAGGATCATACCAGGCGTGCAATAGCCGCATTGCAGGCCATGAGCCTCGCAAAAGGCATCTTGAATGATGCCAAGCTCGCCAGCCCGTGCGCCCAGCCCGCCAATGCCCTCGATCGTGGTAATGTCAACGCCTTCTGCCTGCACCGCCAGCATTAGGCACGACCGCACCGCATCTCCATCCACCAGCACGGTACAGGCACCACAAACCCCATGCTCGCACCCAGCATGGGTGCCCTTTAATCCAGCAACATCGCGCAGATAATCTAGCAACGTCACGCGCGGTTCAGTCGCTGCAGAAACGGCCTTACCATTAATGCTCAAAGTCACATCATTCATTGATTAAGGTCCTTTAATATTTCGTCACGCGCATCACGAAGCGCGCGGATAGCAAGCTCGGTTGCAACACGTTTACGATACGCAGCAGATGCATGAAGATCCTCGACAGTTTCAACCACCTCCATCGCCGCATGGACAACATCACCAATCACGGCATCATCCAGTGATGTCCCGATTAACCCACCAACATCCAGAGGTTCAGGAAAATCGCCAACCGAGCCGACCCCAAGATAAATACCAGTCACGCCTACGCCGACCTCGGCATTGATCTGTGCCGCTGCCGAGGCCAGCGCATAATCGCTTTTGCGCGGTGCCACCTCATGAAAACCAGTGCCGCAAATCGCTGGTGCTTTAGTAAAGCATAGTTTCGTCAAACATCCAGCAGGCGGGGCAAGGGTCAACATCGGGCCAATGAAAAAGCTGGAAGCGTCAAATATTTCATCAGCACCATCAACACGGTAGGTAATCTCGGCACCCAATGTTGCCGCCACTAGCGCGATTTCTGCCGATGGATCAGCATGGGCAACCGAGCCGCCAATCGTTCCACGAGCGCGAGTTGGCGGATGGCCAACAAACGCCAACGCCTTGAATAATAGTGGCAGATGCGCTTTGACCATTGCAGAGGCCCGGGCATTGGCTTGGCGAACCATTGCGCCAATTTCGATATGGGTTTCGGTTTCGACGAGGCCGGTTAGCTCGGGTATATGCGCGATATCAACCAGCAATGAAGGGCGCGACAAACGCATTGACAACATCGGGATCAGTGACTGGCCACCTGCCAGAATCCGGGCATTGTCGTCACTAGCAAGCAGGCCGCAAGCCTCGTCGATTGTGGCTGGGCGTTTGTAGTCAAAGCGAACAGGTTTCATCCGGTTCTATCCGTTTATCAGCTAAAAAGGCCCGATATCATAGAGTTGCGCCGCAGACATTTAGGATGCGAGCAGAACCAGATTGATCAGGCACATTTGGGGTCATTGGGGGAATCCAGAGTTCATTAACAGGTAATCGCTCCTGTTGATTAGAAGATGCTCACGTAGGCTTGTCAAATCAAATTCAGAAAATTTATGATTAGAAACAACATCAAAAAAGGCCGACCCATCGGCCAGCCTTTTTCAGACTCATCGCGATATTTACCGCCTTGGTCAGGGCGCCAAGCTCTTAAAGACCAATAACCTTTACCGCTTGCTGGGCCGGCAAATCGATTGATTTTTTACGACTGATATATCCTTCCATCAAATCATAGATGGCTGGACCTTCAACATTTTCATTTACCGATGCCCAACCACCAACAACATATTTCCGGTCGGCATCCAGCTTTTCGCCAGTCTTGGTCATGGTCATCTCGCTAATCCGGTTACCCATGCTGGCTTTTGGCGCACAGGTATAATTCATTCCACCAACACGCACCATATCGCCGCCCTGCTGATAGAACGGATCGACATTGAACAGATTGTCACAGACATCCTCGAGGATGGTTTTGATCTGTGCGCCGGTCATTTCGGTTCGGTAGACATTCGGATAATTCATACTGGTCTGGGTATAGAGATCATCAATGCTGATGTTTTGGCCGGGAAGCAATGTTGTTCCCCATCTAAATCCCGGGCTTAGCGAAATTTCAACATCACGCTCTTCTATAATGCCCTGACAAATCAGATCATCCCATGTGCCGTTGAAATTGCCGCGCCGGTATAACAGCCCGCTCGTTGTGCCAATCACCCTGTTACATTCGGCCTCATAGGGTTCCCGCAACGCATCAATATGCGCCGCCATCTCGGCATCAGGAGCGATCACATCCGAGAAAACCGGGATTAGCGTTGAATTATAATCAACAACCTCGCCGCCTTTGACATCGAGATCAACACGGCCAAGATATTTCCCGTGCGACCCGGATGATAACAGCAATGTCTTATTGATCTTTAGCGCTTGCGGCACCGCGTCATGCGTATGGCCGGTCAGAATCACATCAATGCCCGAGACCACCGTTGCCAGCTTTTGATCAACGTCAAAACCGTTATGCGACAGTAGCACCACAATCTGGGCACCGGCATCACGCGCCGCATTCACGTTTTTCTGCACAGTTTCAGGACGAATACCAAAGGACCATTGCGGCACCATATAGCGTGGATTGGCAATTGGCGTATACGGGAAATGCTGACCGATAACAGCCACCTTGACCCCGCCCTTTTCAAAAAAGGCCGTGCTCTCAAAAACCGGCTCTTCCCATTCTGTATCAAACACGTTGCCGCCAAGGAACGGGTAATCCATCACGCCGATGATTTCATTAACCCGATCAACGCCAAAGGTGAATTCCCAATGCCCGACCATCGCATCTGGCCGCAGCATCGCCATTGCATCGACCATGTCCTGGCCATTGGTCTTTAGTGAGGTATAGGACCCCTGCCATGTGTCGCCACCATCAAGCAGCAAAACCTTGTCATCACCGCGATCAGCGCGGATTGATTTGATCAATGTGGCAGTACGGTCAAGCCCGCCAAGCCGCCCATATGTCTGTGCCAAATTGGCGTAATCGACCATCGTATGCGCATAGGCAAGCGGTGTTCCGGGATCAATGTTGAAATGTTTCAAAAAATCCTCGGCAACCAGATGCGGAGGCCGTCCCTCAAAAGCACCAACACCATAATTCTCCGATGGTGGGCGGAAATAAACTGGCTTTAGCTGGGCATGGATGTCGGTAAGATGCAGCAGGGTGACCTGACCTTTGCTGTCAAATTTTAGCAAATCATCTTGGGTCATGGCTTGCTGCGCGGCAGCACGGTTCCAGTTTGATGTAGTGCCATAAATGCCCGCAGTTACGGCGGCCATTTGCATAAATTCGCGACGAGACAACATAAATCTATTCCCTATTCAAAACTGATCAAAATAAACATTGGTTAACTGTCAGCGGCAACATAGCGCCATACCAACTGGTTTCTTTCCACGCGGCCAAATCCGGGTGCAGGAAGATGGGTAGCCGCCAGCCCGACCTTATCAGCGGCCAGCCGGTCAAGCAGACGTTTGCGTGCCACAGCCCCCTGATCGCGGTCCATATCGGACTCGTTCAGCCAGTCTGGATGCTCAAAAGAAATCACCGAATGGGTCAGCGCATCACCAGCAATCAGCACTGATCCGGCTGGATCATGCAGCAACAAAGACGCGTGGCCCGGCGTATGACCGGCGCTGTCAACAACTTCGATGTTCGGCAGAATTTCATCCCCGACCCTAAACAGTGAGATTTGATCACGCAGCTTGTCAAAGCGTGACTTTGCACCAGCGGCAAAATTTTCGCGGCCAGCTGGCATGACGCTCATCGCATCATCCGAATCCCAGAAATCCCACTCGGCCTGACTAATATAATAGGCGGCATCAGGCATCAGCAAATCGTCAAAATCATCAAGGATACCCCAGATATGATCGGGGTGTGCATGGGTAAAGACCACATCAGTGATCGTGCTGATATCAATATCAGCCGCATCAAGTGCGGCCGGTAATTCACCAAGGGTTGGCAAAAAATTTACCCCGGAGCCAACATCAAACAATATCTTGCGCTCGCCAAGATCAAGCAGATTAACATTCACCGGACGGCGCAAACGCCCATCGGTAACTCCACTTTTTGCCAAAATCTGATCACGTGCAGCGACCGGCACATCAGTAAATAATGTTTCAACCGGTAAATTCATCACCCCATCGGAAAAGCTGTAGAGCCTGCCACCGGCAAACGGCTGACTTGAGGCAAGCAGGCTATTTGGTATCGCGGCCAAAGTCATGCTGGCCGCCATATAAGCGGTAAATTGACGACGGGTGAAACGCATTCTAAACCTTCTTCCCATTTAGTGACCGGCCTTTATGCGCCGATTTTGGCAAATTGATTCTGGCGAGGCGCCTTACGCCCCAGCAGACACCCGATTAGTTTATTGACTTTCAGGCGTCACATCAATGATACGTGCGCGGCCAATAATTTTGGTTGAAACCTTACAATTCGTCATGCATGGCTCGCCTTTTGGCTGACCATCGGGACGCGGATCGGGCAAGCTAAAACCATTTCGATTTGGCATTTTGACCGAGCCAATAGTCTTGTTGCTTAGCACAAACTCATCGTCAATCACGTCATTCATATAAAGAATATACGCAACAACCTGATAGGTCTCGTCATGGGTAAGTGATTGAGCCTCGCCAAACGGCATCGCGCGATACACATAATCATAAACCGTCGACGCATAGGGCCAGTAGCTTCCAACGGTCTTAACCGGATCAATTGTTGCCAACGAGCCATGCCCGCCTGCAAGAATTGGCCAGCGGTCAACACCCTCACCAAAGTCGCCATGACACGCGGCACAACGTTCGGCATATACCGCTTCGCCCTGTACGGCAGTGCCGCTTCCAATCGGAGCACCCTTACCATCTGGTCGCACATCGATATCCCAGCCAGCAACCTGTTCTGCCGTCGCGATTGTGCCAAGGCCAAATGGGCGCTCGGACGCCAAAGCCATTCCCGAAACGGCCACAGCAAACCCAGCTACAGCAGCAAAGCCGGTAACGATTCTTATGTCTTTTTTTGTCTTATCCAAGCCGTACATTTTCCACCTCGCCGTTTGACTTCACCAACCAAGTAGCAATTGAATTATTATGATAGATCGAATTAACGCCGCGCTCCTTTTGCAGCGCTTCAATCGTTGGCTGGACATAACCAGTTTCGTCTATGGCACGAGATTGAACCTTAAGCTCTTCACCGTTCCATTTAAAAGGCATTGTAAAACGAGTTAGGCTTTTATTTAGAATTGGGCCATGCAATTCAGCAGTCTGCCAATTGACCCCACCGTCGAGCGAGACATCCACACGAGCAATCTTGCCGCGTCCTGACCACGCCAAACCTTTTAACAAATTCTGGCCCTTCGAAATCATTGGCTTTTCTGGACAAGGCGAGGTTACGACTGACTTGGCATCCATAACCCAGGTGAACATTCGCGCCTTACCATTCTCCATAACATCAGTATATTTTGAGGTTTCTTCGCGTGCCATGTAAGGCGCATCGCCAAATTCAAGCCGGCGGATCCATTTCACCCACATATTACCTTCCCAGCCTGGCACGACGAGGCGCGCCGGATAGCCCTGTTCAGGCCGCAGCGCCTCACCATTCATCGAATAGGCGATCATGCAATCATCAAGAATTTTCTCAATAGGAATTGAGCGATTCATGCCAGCCGAGTCCCCACCCTCAGCAAGCACCCATTTGGCAGAAGGCTTCACCCCAGCTTCACGGCAGATATCGGATAAACGGACGCCACTATATTGGACGTTATGGACCATTCCAAAGGTATACTGACAACCATTAAGCTGCGCCCCACGCCATTCCATGCCGCCATTGGCCGCACATTCAAGAAAATGGAACCGGTTCACTTGCGGAAACCGTTTAAGATCATCAATGCTAAAGAGTAATTCACGATCAACTAAACCATTGATCATTAATCGATAATCAGCTGGCACTACCTCTGGAACGCCGCCATGGTGGCGCTCAAAACACAAGCCATTTGGCGTTACAATGCCGTCAAGATCCTGCAAGGGAGTAAAATTAACTGACGATTCAGCACTCGCCGTGAGCCATTCAACCGTGCGCCTGATAACGTGCGACTCATGCTCGGATGGCATGCCATAAGGATTGGCATCCACCCCCGCGCCAAGATAAGGCGTCCATTCAGAAACATTAGGCGGCAAATTTGCAGGATTAGATTCCGCGGCACCAGCCAGGGGAGCTGCCGCCATACCGCCAACTGTGGCTGCGGCACCGCCAAGCAATTGCCGCCGCGAGATTGCACTTTTAATTGTTTTCTGGCTCATATTACTTTCCCCGAATTATCTGTAATCTTAAGGCTGTGGTTCACAAATTTAAACTAGCTTTGAGCCGCAGTACGCGCAGCTTTCATCTCTTCCCGAAGGCGCTGGAAGTTATCATTGTAATACTTTTGAAACCTCGGTTCTGTTTTATAGGCTCCGGTTTTTACCCACTGCAACATCCCCATGAAAGTACCTCTCATGAAAGCGCCAGGCATAACAGCAGCTGCAGCTTCTGTTAATTTCTCAACGTCTTTTTTTTCAGTGATGAAGTAGATTGACGGGGTAAAAACCACACCCCAGCGGGCCGCCATTTCGTTCTCAGGCAAAACTGTTCCATCTAGGTCAGTAACATCCCGTGAACCAAATATATCCATCTGAACAACCAAGAAATTCTCTCGAACATATTTGTTTATGGCTGGTTCACTTAGTATTTCTGTCGCAACTTTCTCACAATATATACACCCTTTCTGATCAAATTTGACCATGAGCACCTTGCCGTTGGCTAGCGCTTCATCGACATCATCAGCAAGCTCAAAAAAAGACTGATGGTACCAGTCATAGTGATATATACCGTCATCACCCATTGTTGGCTTTAAGACCCCAGCAGAGGCGGAGCCCAGAAAACCTAAAAGGGCGAAAAAAGATAAAACCTGAATCATTGCTATTCTAAACATCACCCTACTCCCTGGAAAAATGAAACATTACGCAGAAGCCAGAACCCCGCCTGAGACAAAGTGCCCGTCATTACCGCCAACCCTGTAACGATTAACAATCCGCCAAGCAGCCATTTTACCGTGCGCGCCTGGCGAGTAAAATAAGTGAATTTTGACAGAAATAAATCAGCAAAAACAGCAACTAATATAAAAGGCAACCCCATACCAATACCATAGGCAAGAAGTAAGCCCGCCCCATCATTTGTTCCTGCAGACAACATTAAAATAGTTGCAAGGACAGGCCCAACACACGGCGTCCAGCCGAACCCAAATGCCAGCCCTACAAAATAGGCACCAACTGTACCAAACCTTTTTGAAGACGGCATAAACCGTACATCGCGGTTAAGAAAACCAATGCTAAACAAGCCAACAAAATGTAACCCAAGGGTGGTGATCAACCCTCCACCAATAATTTGGAAGAGGTCTAAATGGCGCGCAACAAAGCTGCCGGCCATACTGGACGAAGCGCCCAAAACGACAAAAACTGTCAAAAACCCACTGACAAATAAGGTTGATGCCATTACCAATTGCAAACGCACTGCAATGGTTTTGCCATGTGGATCAGAATTAATTCGATCCACGTGATTTGACTGGTTGCCAAGCCCGCTAAGGTAGCCAATATAGCCAGGCACCAATGGTAAAACACACGGCGACAAAAAGCTCAGCAAGCCCGCGAGTAATGCTGCCCCAAAACTAACCGTCACTAAAACGCCCCCATCTAAATGTATTCTTTAAGAAGATACATATAAATTTTACTATGCATTCACTATTATATAGGTTTTTTCGATTATTTCCAAATAAATACCCCATACCGCCTGGCAGTATGGGGTTTATTTGACGTGGCGGTGCCTTTAAAAACCACTCTTAGTTAGTTGCGGTAGGCCGGCGTCTCCACCTTGAGGCCATTCCCCCGCCATGCGGTGTAAAGCTCAAGAGCTACGAGATCCTCATGCCCATAAGGTGGCTTTGCAGCTCGTATATTTTCTAAACACCCGCGAAAACGACGATGCACGGAGCCAACGCCATTCCACTTCAAGCGATAGAGCGGAAAACCATTTGTTTGACCTTGAGACAACATGTCAGCACGAATATAGTTCCCGTAATTATCTTCATGGCAATGGGCACAAGACATATCAAGTTGGCCGAACCTTGTGTAATAAAGCTCCTTACCGCGCTCAAAGGTTTTTGACGCGGGACCATCAATCGCAACTTCCAACCTGCTTCCACGGGACTGAAGTTTAATGAAAGCTGTTAAACCCAGCATTTCTCGGCTTTCCCATTTGTAAGGCTTGGCGCCCATGGCAGTTTCGCGGCACATGTTAATTACCTGCTCAAGCGTCATAACCTTTCCACCAGCGCTGTGGTATCTTGGATAAACGGCACCAACCGTGTTCAGAGGAACCTCTGCACATCCTTGAAACACCTCAGACATTGATTTTCCAGCTGTGCCTTCAACTTTTGTCCATTGCTCTTCACCATAATCCGCCACCAACATTGCAGGGTTAGCGAAGTCATCATCTTGAACATCACGTATCATAGCTTTCCGAAAGTCATACCCTGATACAACTTCGCCCAAAGGGTGATCTTTATCCTTTGGCTTGATTACCTCCGCTGTCCCGTCGTGATATGGGGTTTTTGCATTAGCACCCGCAGCCAAAAGGCCTAAAGCCATCATTATTGAAATTGCAAGTCTCATAAGAGCCCTCCCTTTTAATTCATTTAAATGGCCATTCTAGCTAACAGTCATTGTTTTTGTTGCGGTGAATTCTGCTCCACCGTCCTCCACCCAGGTGAATTTAAACTCTCCAGACTTAGTGGCTTTGAATGGAAAAGCGATGTATGGGTTTGCAGAAACAGCTGGCTCGAAATTTGCTGAGAAAACATCTTGACCATCAAAACTCGCTGAAAATTTGTTGATAATCTTGCGAGGTATTTTATTCCCCTTCTTATCTTTAGCTCGACCCGTGTGCATCGGGTGTGAAATCAACGCTTTTATTTCCAACATTTCACCGACAGCAGCCTTTGATGGAACTTTTACCCGAGGTTTAATTTTTGTCATTTTTGTTCTCCTTTAGCTATTTTATCAACCGCCGCAGCCACCGATGGTAACCTTGACTATTGATTGAGCTTGTTTGAAGCTGCCATCACTCATTTCTGCTAGCACAATGATATTCTGGGTTTTGGCCAAACGCATCCGTGTCGAGGCACTACACGCACCCATTGCTGGCGTGAAATTGAACGACGCAACATCGGGTGTAGGGTTGCCATCAGCCATGACGTGCACAGTCTTGACGTAATTATCAGAAGTCATGGGGCTATCAATTGAGAACGCGACTTTTACCGCATTTCCATTCTCGGCAATCTCTGGAAGGTCCAACTCAATGGAGCCTTCCCCAATCGACTTGGATCCTGTTAATTCCTTAATTTTTGATGCGACTGCAGCGCCGTCGGCGAATGCCGGCATGCCAGTAGCCACAACAGAACCAGCAGCAACAATCATCCCAAGGGCGTGGCGTCTCGAAATTTCACGCATTTCCAAATTTTTTTTCATCTCATTTTACTCCCGCTTATTGATCAGTCTGCAACGTCCGCAAATAGGCGACTATGTCTTCAACTTCTTGCGCCTCTAGAATTGATTTGCCTGCAAATTTCTTCAACACCGAATTAAAACCGTAGGTTCTGTAGAAAGACGGCATTAACGTGCTGTCGTTAGTAACCTTTGCGTTTACCAACTGCATGCGCAATTCACCCTCGCTCAATCGCTTTCCAACACCATAGAGGGATGGGGCAGTTTCACCATGGAACTGTTGCTCAGGAATAGGCATAGCATGGCAGGCCAGACAATTGCCCTTTTTTCGGCTTATTGCCAACTTACGTCCATTCGCTGGATCGCCTGCTTTTCCAGTCAAAGATTTGGGTATCGAGACATCATCGACAATAGTGTAGGCCACTAAGCCAGGATCCCTGATAGTCACAGAAGCTGAATGCGCCGTGGCAAACCCCATAGCAGCAAACATTAAAAAGGATACAACAGCTGTTTTCATTATCCCCCACCTTATCTATCGTTATTTTTCTTTTGCACATGCATGCAAATTTTCATTTACATTAAATCTGAACATATTTTTTTTAAATTGTAAAACAACTTTCCGATTTTTTTGACTTAGCAAAAAAAATCAAACGCATGCGGTTGCAGAAAGCTGAAGATGACAACAAAGTTTTTCAATGCAAAAATTCCGCCAAACGCCACCAAAATAATTCGGCTCCCGGGTAACCAATGATCCGGCCAGTTTCTTCACCATTTTTAATGATTATAAAAGTTGGCGTCATAGTTGCTGGCGTCATGTGAGCCAGATCGGATGGCATTTTTGCGAAGAAATCATGTCGGCGTAACGGCAGAATCTTGGATTCTTCGGTGCGGGAGTAGCCTCTGCCAACCTCCTCCTCAAAAGCCTCACACCAAGGACAACTTGACGAAGTAATCATCAATAGTTGGCCTGCAGGATAGGCATTTTGCGAAGCATTAGTGCCAGTCGGCAATAGCGCAATACTGAGCCATAAAACCAACAAAGCCATGAAACGCAGCACAAAAAGACGGACCTTACTAAGATGAGGCATCGCCGGGCGAGATATCCCTAGCTCATCATTGGTGAGCTGATAGATCAGCCGTGATCTGGATCGAAAGCTAGCCCTTGCCATGCTGCCCATGTGGCATCGTCGGCTTGAAAACGGTTGAGAACCTGCCAGCCTCGTCAGCCGCGATCAATTCAACTGGGGCAGCTGGCGCTGCTGCCTCCATTTGACTAGTCCCTGCCACCAGAACTTCGCTTCTAATACAGTTTAGCAGCTTTTGCACTTGCGGATCGTTGACCTGATAAAAGACCTGACGTGATTGCTTGCGGGCGGACACCACCTCGTGTTTGCGCAGTAACGCTAGATGCTGCGAAATACTGTGTTGTGGCTGATGCAACGCTTCGCATAGCTGGCCTACAGATTTTTCACCGTCATTTAGCGCAAAACAGATAGCCAGTCGCAGCGGGTGTGATAGAGCCTGAAACACGTCTGAGGCCCGATTCATCAACAAATCAAAAGCAGATTTACTTTTTTCGTGCGCACTCATAGGTAGCCCTTGTGCTAGTTGCCAAGATCGGATTGTATTCGCAATTTATATAGACGATTTACTATGTATGCAAACAATAACCAAATTCAATTGCTTCGTTGTAATTATTTCGAGATTGACCGCATCACCCGTTGAAGCCAGCCTTTGGTGCCACCAGATACGGCATCGGCCGCGGATTGCATAAAAGCATCACCCGGTTTCCAATTTGCCGGTGCTGCCCTTGGCGTTTGATAGGTGTCGATGAGGGCGCGCTGCACGCGCAGCAATTCATCAACAGACCGGCCAATATGCATCGGATAATGGATTAGCGCCTGCACCTTTTGCGCAGGGTCAATAAACATACAAGCGCGTACTGTCGATGTGGTGTCAC
>Ga0181595_10001282_pt1 | contig 27398 bp, 18 predicted proteins | sample 041ome_7_FD_145604 | JGI IMG/M metagenome (GOLD analysis project Ga0181595, IMG submission 145604) | Coastal salt marsh microbial communities from the Groves Creek Marsh, Skidaway Island, Georgia - 041401AS metaG (spades assembly) | ecosystem: Environmental > Aquatic > Marine > Intertidal zone...
CCGCGTCGCGTCGTCGTCGCGCCGTCGCGCGCGCGCGCGACGTGAAGCGCGGTCGCGGTCGCGCGTCCGGTCGCGCGTCCGCGCCGACGACGCGCCGCGCGCATCCCGCGACGGCGCGCGCGCGCATCGAAGTGCGCGCCGCGTCGCCGCGTCACTTCGAGCCGCCATGGCGACGCGCGCGCGACGCGCGCTCGCGCGCCTGAGCGCCCGCGCGCTCGGCGACGCGTCGCGCGCGCGCGTCGCGTCGCGCTCGAGCGCGCAGGCGCGCGTCGCGCCGCGCTCGAGCGCGACGACGCGCGCCGACGCGACGCGCGCGCGCGCGATGTCGTCGCTTCGCGCGTCCGCGCGCGCGCTCGAGCGCGACGACGCGCAAAAACGCGACGCGACGCGCGACGACGGCGACGCGACGCCGCGCTCGAGCGCGCCGAGCGACGCGCCGAGCGACGCGACGGGGAAGACGTCGACGCGATCGGACGCGCGGGGATTCGATGATTTACGCGCGCGGGCGACGACGTACGCTTCGGAGGCGGCGGCGGAGATGCGGGCGCGCGCGAGAGCGTCGGGCATCGATGTCGACGCGGTGGACGACGCGGCGAGGGAGGCGGGCGAGGCGGCGCGGAAGGCGGGACGACGGGCGGCGGCGGCGGCGACGGGCGACGCGAGGGCGGGCGGGAAAAAGTCGTGGACGACGCCGAGCGGATTCGCGGCGATGGCGATCGATGCGGTGAAGGAGGAGTATCGGTTGGCGATGATGGATCCGGGGGACGCGGCGGCGGAGCGAAGGAAGGCGGCGGGGTACGATGAGGCGATGTTTGAACCGTACGACGGGACGACGGCGGTGGCGACGACGGCGGCGCCGAAACCGAGCGCGTTCGGAAAGTTGTGGGGAGGGGTGAAGTCCAAGCTCGGGATCGCGAGCGCGTTCGATAAGCTCGAGGGGTTGAAGAAGACCGCGCCGTACGCCAAGGGGGCGGAGCTGGCGGAGGATATGCGCGAACGATGGGAGACGAGCGACTCGCCCGTGGTGCACCGCATTCAAGACTTTCAGGATAACCTGTTCAGCGAGACCGAGCAAGGCGAGGCGTATCGCATGATTCGTCAGCGAGATCCGATGTTTAACATTAACGATTTTATCGCCGAAGTGCGCAGAGATATTCCCAAAGTTCTCGGCGCCTACCTCAAGGGCGACGTCGAGGCGTTGAAGCAAACGAATATTTCGAGCGAAATGCTCGAGCGGTTATCCGGGCAGATGAACCTTTGGAAGCACGAAGGACAGCACGTGGATCCGAGGATCTTAGATTTAAGTGAAGTCGAGCTCATGGAAGTTCGTTTGATGGAAAACGAGCCCCTCGTCGTGCTGACTTTTAGTTGCCAACAAATCAACTGCGTTCGCGACAAATCCGGCGCCGTCGTCGAGGGCGCCGAGGACGACATTCAATCCGTCCACTACCTTTGGGCCATGCAGTTGGTGGATAAGGAGTATACCACCAAAGACGGGCGAAAGTACACCAAGCCCACTTGGGCGCTTCGCGAGCTCGTTTTGCGCGGCATGATGGCTGTCGCGGCGTAGACGTTGTAATTCAACTCGAGACGAAGTCGTTTATGGAATATTCGATTTACAACGCGCGCGACACATGATCGATGATTAGATTTCCGCCTGGTGTTGTCGCGCGGGCTATGATGTGCCTGTTACCGCTGTCACTGTTGTAGTGTCTACTGATCGCTGATGACGAGCTTCAAATCGAGCGTGCGCTCAAATTTGTGCGGGCGAACCGCGTGCACCAAAAACGCATCCTCATCCATACCGATGTTTCGGTTATCGTGGTAAAGTTGCTGATAGTGCGGCTTGAGCATGCCCTTGGTGTTATTCGAGATGGCCTTTTTCAAAGCCTTAATGGTAACGTTGTACGCAACTGAGATTGGCGCGTTGGTCACGTGCGTGTTGTTGCTCGTGTACACCTCAATCGACAAATCAATCGGAGGCTTGCGCTCCCAGTGTTGCGGTTCTTGACGTTGCACTTTTTTCGGCTTGGCCTCGCCCGTCTTCGGCGGACGCCCACGCTTTTTCGAAGCGCCCGACGCCTTCACGTGCTTGGGTTCTTGCGAAGCGTCTCTCGTTTGCGCGCCGTTGATGCGCAAACCCACGCGTCCGGGAGAAATCTTCACAAACGCCGAATCTTGACTCACGCACACGTTGATGGTCGTCTTTGGCTGTTTGCACTGCGTCCAGTCCCGAAGCCCAAGCTTTTGCGACTCGTCGACTATTTCTTGAAGCGTCATCCCGTTTACGCCGCTGTTCTTCAACACTTGAAACGCCACCGCCTTGGTCGTTTTGCCCGTGAATCGCGCTTCCAAATCATCCATGGTCTCCAAGGCATCGTACTCCTTGTACGCTTTGGGTTTCGCTTTCGCCGCCGCCGGCTTGCCCTTCGCGGCCTTCTTCACGGGCTTCTCCGGCGCCTTCAACCACGTCAACTCGCCCTCGGTCAAATCAACCTCGGTCACGCCATCGCTCCCTTTCGGCGCGTTATCCCACTTCACCGTGTGATGCTTGGAATCGTGATCGTACTTTTGCACCACGCCCTTGAACTCCTTATTCATCGCCGGCCAGTACAAGCTCAGGTACCACCCGATGGAATCTTCCGCCGAAGCCGGCATCGCGCCGCTCCCGACGCCTGCGCGCGCGCGCACATCAACGCCCTCGTCAGTCCCGCGATCGTCGTCGTCGTCGCGTCGTCATCGTCGCGTCGTCGTCGTCTTTCTTCGCGCGCGCCGCGCGCGTCGCGCGTCGTCGCGCGCGCCCCGTCCTTCCCCCCCCGCGCCCTCGTCCTCGCGCTCGCGCGCCTCGCATCGCCTCGCCGCGTCCACGCACTCCTCGCCATTCGCGCTCGCTCGCCCGCCGCTCCCGCGCGTCGAGAGCGCGCGCTCGCGTCGCTCGGATTCGAATCCGAAATTCAAACAAACGACTCTTACGATTCCGCCGTCGCGAACGCGATCGACGTCCGTTTTTCGCGTCGCGCGTTCGCGATCGTTTCGAACGGTGCTCGGCCGCGAGGCGTCTCCCACGAACGCGCGCGTCGACGGCGTCGTCGCGCGAATCCGCGCGTTCGTCGCGCGCGGCGCGGGAATGTGCGGTGCGCATAATTCGCGTCGATCGCGCGTGCCCTAATCGCCTCGGCGTTTGCGCCATGTGCGGACATGCGCGTTATACGCGTCAAATGGCGTATTCTGACTGTGCGTCACGCCATCATGACGAATTTATTGTGAATGCAGGCGCGCCGCGACGAAGGATGGACGCGGACGGACGCGGGGAAAGGCGACGACGACGACGACGGGGGCGCGGACGCGAGCGATGATTTCAATATTATTTACGTATTGAGCGCCGGAATTACATCGGCGTTATTGAGCGCCGGAATTACATCGGCGTTATTGAGCGCCGGAATTACATCGGCGTTATTGAGCGCCGGAATTACATCGGCGTTATTGAGCGCCGGAATTACATCGGCGTTATTGAGCGTCGTCGGCAAAATCGTGCGGCGCGCGCGCCCGCGGTGGAACGCGCGTCTTAAATGCCGCACTTCGCGTAAGAAGTCGGTTCGTTTTTCCAGCCACCCTTATCTTTGAAGAAATCTTCCTTGGCGCGGCTCACCTTCATCTCGATTTTCCTCTCGCGGCGATTCTTCCAGCATTCAGAGCCAGAAGAGAAGCCGTTGCAAGATTCTTTTTCCGCTTTTTTCACGATGTCGTCGTAATCCTTTGGATGAGCCTTGGCGTAGAACGTGTCGTAGTAACACTCCATCTCGGCGTCGCCGAACTCGCACCCTTCGTAAATCGGATACTTGTCATTATTCGATTCGATTTCTTTGCGCATCTTTTTGCCCGATTCCGATTTGCGATTGTAGTAATCCCATCGGTCTTGAACGGTTTGACCCGCAAAGGGAGCAGGAAGCCGGAACGACGAATGTCTGGAGATATAGCACTTGAAATCGCGCCCTTCTCCCGGATCACCGGCGCACGAACCTCCTTCATACGTGACGCACCAAGGAGTTATACACGTACCCTTGGCGAAGCTGCCCGTCACCGGCAGCTCAGACGAGTCTTGACCGACGCCGAACGCCTTGGAGACGCCCAATACGTTGCTCATCTTGGCGCCGCCGGTGACGAGCGTGAGATCAACGTCAAAATCTGGGATGGCGGAGTCTGGTAACTCGCCACTCAAGCCGAAATTCATCATGTTCGCCCGACCAGACACGTCTGACATCGACTTCCAACCGGAGACAACGACGTTGAAGTCCACACCCACTTGAGGTACATCCAAGGTGAAGCCCGAGTAGACGCAATGGCCAGCGTAGCAAAACTTTTGGCCAGACAAGTCGATGCCGAGACCGACTTCGCCAGAGCGACCGGCGCTGAGTACGGCGCCGACAATGTCACCCGAGACGGAGAAACCATAGGTGAAAGCGGGCTTACTCGAACCCGTGACGACGAGCGGACACTTATCCTTGGCCAACTCGATGAAAGCCTCCATCACGGATGCAGCTTGCGCGAATCCAGACGTATCCCACATCATCTGGCAAGCCAAGTCGTCCATGTTGTTGAAATACCTATTCGGAGATCCCGTCACCTTGTCGTACATGGATTTCAAAGAGTTTGAGCCGACCGCGTTTTTAATATCGTCAACGGTCTTCTTCAAGTCGTTGACGTCGATGTCGCATTTATAACCGTCGAGGAACTCGGCAATCATCTTCGCCGTCTTCTCGACGTCGTCCCCGAGTTCTGTCGTCTCTCGCGCAACTTTGTTCGCCGCTCGCTGGGACCACCCCGACGCCTCGTCGTATAGCTTAAAAATCTCTTGGTGCCCGGATTGCATGGCCGCCGTCAAATCGGCGCCAACCTTTTTACGCGCGTTTTTAGAGAGATTTTCCGCCCTGGTCCACGCGGCGTCGGCCGTCTTCGACCACGCTTCCGCCACCCCGCTCGCCGAGCTCGTCACCGTTTTCCATCCCTTCTTGAAAACGCCGACTCGCGCCGAGAATCGTCGACGCGGCGCGGTCGACGCGCCGACGACGCCCATCGCGACCAACACCAAAATCGTCACCCGCGTCACCGTCGCCAGCGTCGTCGACCCGCGCCCGCGAGCGACGAGCGGGGTCGACTCGTCGTCGTCGCCGTCCCCGCGGCGTCGCGGTCCGTATACCATTGCATTCAGCACCGTCGTAGGTTGTCGCGCCATCTCGCGTCGCGGAATCGCGAGGGTGTTGGCGAGCGTCGCGCACCGGCGCGGTCGGACTGGATTTATGCGCGTCGCGCGCGTGTTCAGCGTGCGTTTCGCGGTATGTAGTGACGCGAGGATCGGCGGTGCCGACGCGCGCGACGCCCGCGCGCGGGGGTGGAAATATATTTTATATTAATATAATAGCCTTTAACGTATACTAAATACGCACATACGAAATGATAAAAAGTTGCTTCAGCCTGAGATTTAGCCACGCCCCCGCGCGCGTCGCGCGCGCGGCGCGACGGCCGGCGCGGCGCGGCGACGGCGGCACGCGACGGCGCGCGATGCGGGCGCGCGCGCGTCGCGTCGCGGCGGCGGCGACGCGCGCGCTCGCGCGCGAACGCGCGACGACGGCGACGCGATGGGGATTCGACGCGCGGCGCGGCCGCGCGACGCGCGACGGCGCGAGCGACTCGACGACGGCGGCGACGCGCGACGCGGAAGCGGGACGCGCGTCGGGACCGCGCGGCGCGCGAGGGCGCGCGTTCGAGCGCGACGCGCGCGACGCGCGGGACGCCCTCAGGCGGTGGTTGCGAAGTCGAGGCGAGCGGCCGCGGCGCGTTCGCGGCCGGGACGGCGCGCGCGAACCGACGTTTCGGGCGGCGTACGCGCCGTATTGGGTGTTCGACGTCACGGCGGAGACGTCGTGCGCGGGATCGGTGGAGGTGGGGGGGAGTTGGGTGCGAAGCGGGACGGCGGCGAAGACGACGCGGTTCGACGCGACGACGAGGGCGAGTCAAATATGCGCGAGTTTCGCGCACAGGAGGGATTTCGTGGATCGTTTGCTGCCCGGGGCGTGCGTGAGCTTTGATCCGAACGATTTCGACGCGATGGATTGGGCGCGCGCGCGCGCGAAGGCGCCGGAAGGGACGGTGGTCGAGCCGTTTGAGATGAGGCGAAGCATGGCGTTGTCGCTCGCCACGGCGCGCATGCGAGATGTGGCGCGCGCGGAGGCCTCGGAGGAGCTGATGAAGAAACACAAGGGCGCGACGTCGACGCGAGACATATGCGTCGAGTTCACGACGCTGTCGAGAGACGTGTACGCGGTCTATCATCCGGTGTGGTACGTGTCCTTCGAGCACGGGTACGTCGTCGACGAAAACGCAAACAAGATTATTCAACAGCCGCGCGAAGCCGTCGTGTGCGGCGTCACGGGCCTCGTCGTGAGCGATGATTTGATTTGTGACCACAAGGCGCGCGCCCTCGCGTTCAGCGCGGTCGCGATTCCCGCCAGTATCGCCGCGTACGTGTGGCCCGAGAGCGCGTATTTTTTTCTCGGCCAAGGCGCGTTGGCGTCCGCCGTCGCGGCGGCGGGCGCGGCGGTGCTCGCGCGTCAGGTGCCGAAGATGCGTCAAGATAAAATTGACGCCGTGCGCGTGCACGACGAGGAACGCGCGTTTGCGCGTGCGATGCGATCAGTAGGGAACAGCGAGTGGATGGACGAGAGCGTCCAGCGACGACGCGACGACGCCGAATGGCGACGATGGCGAGAGACGGACAAGATGCGCTGGGATCCGGATAAACGTCGCGCGTGGGCGTACAGCATTCTAGAGACACAAATATTCCGATTCCGCGAGCGTCAAGAGATGCGACACGAGATGGAAGAGCGCGCGCACCTCGCGGACGAAGCCGCGAGACGCGAGGCGGAGATGGAGCGCAAGTACGGCGCCAACTGGAAGCGTTCGCGCGGCGACGACGCGCACGGCGCCCCCAGCGGACGCCATCCCGGTTTCTCTCGCGACATCCACGGCTTCTACAAGACCCTTCGCCTCGACGCCAAGCTCGGGCACGCGACGGAGGAAGAAATTAAAGCCGCGTTTCGGCTCGTCGCGCTCGAGACGCATCCCGACAAGGTCGCCGGCGACGCCTCGGCCAAGAAGCGCGCCGCCGAGCGGTTTCAACTCGCTCAAAAAGCGTACGCCGTCCTCGGCAACAAGTTCGAGCGCACTGCGTACGACCGTAAGTAGACACATAGCTCTTTAGGCTCTTTAGCGTTGTAGACGGGCGGACGGCGCCTCACATTCCCGCGCGCGACCGTCACCATGCGCGCGGCGTCCTCGCGCGCCGCGTCCTCGTCCGCGCCGGGCGGTCACGCATGCGCGCGTTCGCGTCGCCGCACGCGCGCGAGCCCGCGCGCGCGCGCCGAAAATAGTCGCCGAACGTCGCGGACGTCACCGGCTGCGTCATCTACCGACCGAGGCCCGGAGACGACGCCCAGAGACCTTCGACGCGAACGCGCCGGTCCGAGCACGCCGAAACCCGACTACAAGACTTCGTTCGTCGACAGGGCGTTTCTCAGGGCGTTCGCGTCGGTCATGGAGCGCGAGTTGACGCCGGGACGAAAAGCACGCGGCGACGACGGCGACGACTTCGCGGACGTGCGGGACGCGTGCCTGCGATTAGTGCGCGAGAGCTCGGGCGCGCGCGAGACGCGAGCGAAGGGGTTGATGATCATACGAAATTGCGCGCCGCCCGGCTTTGCGGGTGCGTTCGGGGGATTTCTGCGGTTGTTCCCGAAATGGTTCGCGGCTCGGCACGCCGCGGCGGTGACTCCGATGTTGTTGCCGTGGCTCGTCGGCGAGGCGGAGGTGAACGACGCGCCGGAGGATGTCGCGCTAGACGTGAGCGATGACGTGTCGACGAGTGTTTTCGCGGCGATGATCGGGGCGCCGAAAGTGCGGGCGGGGTATAAGCAGGGCGTTTTGTTGAAACGATGTCGCGTTCTCGAGGAAACCGGGTGCGCCGCGGTTTGCGCGAACGTTTGCAAGCATCCGACGCAAAAGTTTTTTACGGAAGAGATTGGCTTGCCGGTGACGTTGACACCAAATTACGAGACATTTGAATGCCAGTTTACGTACGGCGCGACACCGCCTTCGGTGGAGGCTGATCCGGCGTTTGCGTCGCCTTGCTTTCGTCAATGCGGGGTGAGCGAGACTCTGCGCGACGCCGAGTGCGGGAACGCGTTGGAGAGCGACGAGTCGCCGTGCGCGTCTTCGAATTGATTTTAGTGAGCGTCATTACATGCACGAATAATTAGCGGGATTTTAGCGGGTTGGAATACTACCAAAGAACAAGTGCGTTCGTGAGGACGAGGTTGTTCGAGACGACGAAAGAGACGGCTCGTGATAGTGATGGACTTCATTCTTCGACGTTCGCTCCTCCAAATGTTTCTCATTCTCACTTTACTGCTCACTCTGTGCGCGAGCTGCCGTGCGGGAGACGCCGACTTCAAGGCTCAACTGAGCACCACCGTGGACGTGCGTGCGTTGACGTCTTCGAGGTACGATGGCTCAGAAGCAAGGCCTTTGCTGGTCTTCCTTCACGGATATTGCTTGTCCGACGACGCGCAGCAAACGCTCAAGCTTGAGTCCATGCGAAACGTGCCAGCCGTGCGTAACCGATTGGGTATCGCCCGTCGCCGGCAGCAAACGCTCGTCCAAAGCGGGCTACGAGAAGCCGCGCTCGACCGTAATTGGATTTACTTGGCGCCGCGAGCTCCCCGCACGACGCGCGAGTGTGTACTGTGTAACCTTCCGGAAAGTTCACCGAATTCGCAAGACAGACTGTTCGGATCGTGGATCACGGGAATCCTCGCACGAGACAGTCCAGAGTTTGAGTGCCGCGCGTGGGATGGAAGTGACGCCGTAGCGCTGCCAGAGATCTCGGCGACGGACGACCTCGACGTAAAGTACATTCTAGAAGTCGTCGCCGCCGCGAAGAAGGAATTCAACGTCGATGAAAAGCGCATTTACGTCGTTGGAATCGCTACTGGAGGTTTCATGGCGAGCCGCTTGGCGTGCGAAAAGCCCGAACTCTTCCGCGGCGTCGTGTCTCTCGCGGGTGGTACGTTTTCTGATGCGTCCAGATGTCGTCCAAAGAGCGGCGAAACAAACGTGCTCCTCGTGCACGGCACCGACGATCACACTGTACCTATCGATGGAGGTGTGAACGCTCGAGGCATACCGTTTCCATCGGCGGACGATTCGTTCAGCACGCTGGGTAAGGCCATGGATTGCTCGAACGTCGTCGCCAAGAGCATGGACACCCTGCCCGCGGATGGCAACAGCGTCGAAGTGCGCGTCGCCAAGGCGAAGTACGACCGATGCGAGAACAACGTCGATGTCGAGCAATGGAAGTTGAACGGAGTCGATCATTTCATCGAGCGTGAGACATCGGAAGCGCTTTTTTACGACGTCGTCACGTGGTTGAACGACTTGGATTGATGATTTTACTGCCGCCTGTTTGGTTTTACAACAAAGCGCTTATACAATGCGAACGCTCGTCGAGCTTACGCAGCCTGGGATGCGAACTTTGGTTTTCTATCGCCCCATCCCGACTCTTCGTCGTCCGAATCTTCCGGGGGTATAGAATTTCCAGAGCGTTTTATTTGCACACGAATTTCATTAACTCGTCTCGTATCCGCGTCCGTGACCGTCACCACGACTTCTCGCTGCGTGATGCCGTCGAATTCGAGCCCATCAGTCTCGCCGTCGCTCTCGTCATCCGAACTAGCGTCCTCGTCCTCGACGTGCTCAAACGTTGTCGTGATCGACGCCCCGACGTCGGGAATAGATCCGAATAAATCACACACGAAACCACCCACAGTTTCGTACAGAGGCGACTCGGGAATGTCCAGCGACAACTCATCCGCCAATTTCCATAGCGCCGCGCGAGTGTCTACGAGATACGCCCCCTGTCCCACCTCGCGAATGAACGGCGTCGCATCTTGCTCATCCTCATCCGCGTTTGCCTTTTGACTATCCTCTTCGTCATAGATTTCACCGACGATCTCCTCCACGCAATCCTCAAGTGTGGCGATACCTACAGTGCCGCCAAATTCATTCACCACGACGCACATGTGAGACTTGCGCTGCATGAGCTCGCGAAGGAGTTTACTCACGGACATGCTTTCGGGAACAAAATAAGTGTCACGAAGCATGACATCCTGGACGAGGACGTCTTCGAGTTCCTTACTTTGCTCCGGGCGAAGATCTCTTTCTATTCCGAGCTGCATGATTTGATTCGCTCGAACAATGCCCACGATGTTGTCCACGCGATCCTCCCACGCCGGCACGCGAGAGTACTTGTGCTCGATCCATTCCGTACGAAATTCAGCCAATGTGGCATCGCTTCGCACGCCGTGCACTTGCACGAGCGGTGTCATCACATCTCTCACGACCGTCTCTTCGAGATCCAACACATTTTGAATCATATCCTTCTCCGCGCTCTCCACTTCGCCGCTCTTCGTCGCCCCGGCGAGGACGAGTTTCAACTCTTCTTCACTCACAAACGGCTCAGCGGAAGTTTTGAGACCGAAAAGGGCAAACATGGCGTTCACAACGATTTGACACGTTCGACCGAGCGGGTAGACGACGAAGGAGAGCAAGTAAATGGGTTTCGCGATGACGCGCGCAACCACCGTGGCGTGCTGCACCGCCACGCTCTTCGGAGCGATTTCTGTAAACACCAGCATCACGATCGTCAGCGCCACCGTCACCGCGGTCGTCGCACCATCGCCATATAGTATCAATGCAGCCTCCGTAATGAGCGCGGTGGCCATGATCCCAGAAAATGTCGTCCCTATCAAAATCGTCGTGAGAAATCTCGTCACGTCCTTGCGCATAATCTGAAACACCCCGCCCGTCGAACCTTCCTGATCCGCCAACTCTCGCACTTTCCAAGGGTACAACGTCGTGATGGACGTTTCCGCTAACGAAAAAAACGCCGACATGACCAAAAGCACGCCCGCGGTGAGCACCATGGATCCGACTTGTTCGTTCGCCGCCGCCACCTGCGCGCCAACCTTGGCCAACGTTCCGCTCGCTCGAGCCGCGAACGCCACCGACGTCACGACCGCGCCAAACACGAGCGCGGCCACCCTCACGGCAACTCTCGTCTTTTTCTGCGTTTTTCCTTGCGCCGAGCGCTCGGATTGGTGCGTCGACCCGCCGGGCGCGCCGCGGACGCCTCGGCTCTCCGCCCGCGCGAGGACGAAATCGCCTCTCACTCGCGTCATCGCGCCGCGCATCGCCGCTTCGGGCGTCGACGCCGTCGAGAAGCTCGCGCGCGCGTCGCCGCATCGCGCGACGCCTCGAGCGCGCGTCGAGCGCGCGTCGCGGGACGCGGATAACGGCCCAGCGTTTCCTCCGCGGGCCGCCGAAAGTTTGCGCCGCGCGTTCGCGCGCCGCGCGACGCGCGCGTCGATGACGCTCGCGCGCGGAAGCGCGAGCATGTTTGCTCGAACGCCCGGCGTGCGTCCGAGCGGTGTCGGACGCGCGCGCGCGTGCGCCGACGACGTGTGCGGGAAATCGCCGCATTGACCTCGAGCAGGTTTTCCGCGACGGTTTTCGGCGCGCAACTCGCAACTACGATTATCTACAATAATTTACACGCCTTCCTCCCGTTCGATCTCGGGAACGGCGCTGATATCTAGAGCTGAAGCCTCGCGCGCGAGCTTGCGCGCCTCGCGACGGGCGTGCACTTCCTCGCTGATTTCGTTCAACGCGCGGAGCGCGGCTTCGTATCTCGCCTTGGCTTGGCGAACGGCGAGTTTTAATTCGCTCACGCGTTCGTCCGCCTGCGCGCACTCCGCCTCGCCCAAAGCTTTAGCGTTGAACCACGGGAGAGCCTTTTTCACCGCGCTCGTGCGCTCGCGCTCGAGACCGGCCGCTTCGGCGGTGGCCTCGACGGCGCGTCGCGTGTTGCGCTCGTGCACCTCGGTCGCTCGGAGCTTCACCGCCGTCGTCTCAGAAACCTCGCGCATGGCCTCCGCGCACGCCTCCATGAGCTCGATGTCTACTTTACCGCTACTCGCCACGAGCTCGCGCTCGAGCTCATCGTTCCGCTTCTTCGCGCGTTCGTGCGCGTCGTGCGCGCTCTCGTACGCCCGCAGCGCCTCGATGCTTCGCACCTGATACAGCTGCGCCAACGCTCGCTTGTGAAACACAGGCACCGCCGTCATGACGCTCGACGACAACCTCGCCGCCACCGAATCCAGTCTCTTTCTCGCCACCGTTTGCGTCCTCGAGCGCGCCTTCCTCGCCTCTTGCAGCGCGTTTTCCAACCCGTTGCACTCCGTCATGGAATCGTTCAACTCGTCCAGCGCGTCGCCCACGCGCGGGTCCACCTCCTCCGCCTCCTCCAAATCCGTATCTCGCGCGTACAGCGTCTCCGCGTCGTCCACGCGTTCGCCTCTTCCGCCCGCATCGCTCTCCGACCGTCCGGACGCGCTCTCGAAATCCGTCGTCGTCGTCGTCGCCGCGTCGAACTTCGCCCTCAGAAACGACTCCACCGTCAGCTCCGCCTCTTCGTCCAGCGCGTCCAGGCGTTCGCCCAGCAGGCGCGTCTCCGGCGTCACCGGCGTCGTCGACGCCGTCGTTTCGCGCTCGATCGCGTCGCGCGTCGCCGCCGTCGCCGTCGTCGTCGCGTCGTCGTCGTCGTCGTTGAATTCGCGCATCGCACCGACGCCATCGTTCGCGCCCTCCTCGCGCGGCGCCGGCTTCGCCGTCTCCCTCTCGCGCGCCGGCGCGCGCGCGGTGTCGTCGCGCGCCGCGTCGGCGCCGTCGCGCTCGCCCGCGCGCGGCGTCGGCGCCATGCTGCCGCGTCGCGGTGTCCACATCATGGCGCCGCACGCGACGCGCGCGCCCGCGCGCGCGCTCGCGCGACGCCCGAGCGCGCGCTGGCGTCGAGCGCGCCGCGCGCGCGGCGTCGCGAACCGGCGCGCGCGCGCGACGCGCGAGGACGACGAGGACGAGTCGCTCGCGTCGGCGTCGCCGAGCGGGACGTTCGACGCGCTGCGCAGCGTCCTCGGCGAGTCGCTGGACGACGACGACGCGACGGAGGGCGACGAGGACGCGCGCGCGTCGAGCGCGGGCGCGACCGAGGCGATGGACCGGGCGTCGGCGGCGCGAAGGTCGACGACGCGCGCGCGCGGGGATTCGACGGCGGCGTCGGGACGCGGCGAGACGCCGCGCGAATCGGATGCCGACGGCGCGGACGCGTCGTCGTCGGAAACGCCGGAGAAGGCGATGATGCGAGAGTATCTGTCGCTGTTGGTGGCCGTGGGAGGGGTGAAAGGGACGCTGGCGGTGTGCTTGGCGTACGCCGCGGGCGCGAGCGCGTTTGGCGATTTCGGCGCCGGGACGGGGGGCGAGGCGATGGATTTCGCGCGCGCGGCGTCGATCGGATTGGCGTTCGCGGCGCCGACGGCGATTTACGACGCGTTGGTGATGGGGGTCGATTGGACCGCGCGCGCGGAGGCGACGAACGAGGCGCGCGAGGAGGCGTCGGGGGAGGTTCGCGAGGCGTCGGCGCTCGAGCGGTACTTTGAGCCGCTGTCGAGGTATCAGGAAGAGGAGACGCTGAATAATCCGTGCAGAAGCATGCCGTTTTGGATGGACGCGTCCGTCGCGCTCACCGCGCGAGTCGCGGACGAGATGCTCGAGCGCGGAGTGGTTTTGGGTTTGCTCGCCAAGTGGCTCGCCGACCGCGCCGTCGAGGCGGGGTTCGAGCCGTACGAAGTCGACGCCCCGGCCAAGGCGGCGGCGGCGTTCGGCGTGTACCTCGTCCTCGAGGCGCGTTTGCGACGCGTGCAGAGACAAACGCGCGTGCAGGCGTTCAGAGTGGAGCGGAACAAGGTGACGGGCAAACAAAAGTTGGTGCCGGTGAGCGAGGACGACATCAAGGCGAGCGCCGAAAAGACGAAGAAACCGTCGCTCAAGTTTTGGGAGAAGAAGCCCGACGCCGCCGCGGACGACGAGTCGTCGTCGCCGCTGTCCGCAAACAAAGCGCCGAACGTCGCGGAGACGCGCGCGTTCGAAAACATCCTGCGCGGAAAGAGCGTGAAAGATTTTTTGGACGGCAGCCGCAGTCGATTGCTCTTCGTCTCGCAATCGCTCGCCTTCGTCGTCACCGGAGGCGTGTTCGCCCCGATCGTCGGCGGCTACGTCGCGGACGCCATGTACATCATCCATCAACGGAACACGATGACGCGTTTCATCGAGCGCGCGCTCGGCGACGCCGCGCCCGCGCGCGGCGCCGGCCCGCCCGATCCGGACACCGTTCGCAGGGCGCAAGCCGCCGCGTTTAAAAACATGTTGGCGAGGAAAAAGCGACGCATGGGTCGCGACGTCGTCGACGCCATGCGGCGCGACCCATCGATATCGCGCGACGTCAACGTCTTATTCCAAGACGTCGTTCGAAAGGTCAAGCGCGTGAAAGACATCGACGAATCCACCGCCGTGGACGAGGTCTTGCTCGCCGTGAACGATTTCGCCGCCGACGACGCCGCCGACGACGACGCCGCCGACGACGATTCCGGCGTCTCCTACGCCGAGCGCATGCGCGCCGCCCTGCGCCGAGTCAGCGAAGACATGGACGCCATCGAGCTCGCGCGCGCCGAATCACCGCCCTCCGCCGACGACGACGACCCGAATTAATCCGCCGCGCCGACGCGGCAGAAGTTTCTAGAAGATTAATCACATCGACCGACGCGCGTCCCCGCACACCGCGACGCGCGATCGCGCCCGCCCGCGCCCGCGACTCGATCGAACGCGCGACGCCGCGCGACATGACGACCGCCGACGACGCCGTCGACGTCTCGCCCGTCGGCGACGGCGGCGTCACGAAACGCATCGCGACGCCCGCGCCGCCCGACGCGCGCGCGCCCGAAAAGGGCGACGCCGTCACCGTGCACTACGTCGGCTCGCTCGCGACGGGCGAGACGTTCGATTCCTCGCGCGAGCGCGACGAGGCGTTCACGTTCACGCTGGGAAAACACGAGGTGATCGACGCGTGGGACGTCGGCGTGGCGACGATGCGCGTCGGCGAACGGGCGACGCTGACGTGCGCGCCGGAGTACGCGTACGGCGATCGAGGGGCGCCGCCGAAGATTCCCGGCGGCGCGACGCTGATATTTGACGTGGAATTGCTGTCGTTCAAGTCGCACAGGGATCTGTGCGGCGATGGGGGGGTGATGAAGGAGACGGTGAGAGAGGGCGAGGGATACGCGAGCCCGAGCGCGGAGGACGAGGCGACGGCGACGATGGAGGCGAAGACGAGGACGGGAGACGAGACGCTCGTGGCGAAGACGACGCGGACGTTTTCGTTGGCGGCGAATGGAGACGCGCCGTGCGAGGGCGTGCGCGCGGCGCTGCTGAAGATGAAGCGGGGGGAGACGGCGCGGGTGACGCTGAGCGAAGCGTACGCCGAGGGGTTGACGACGGCGAAGGACGGCGCGGTGGTGGAGTTGACGCTCGACGCGATTCACGCGGTGGTCGCCGTGAACGGCGTCGAGGGGGCGACGAAAAAGATTTTGGAGGAAGGTGAAGGGTACGAGACGCCGAACGATGGGGCGAAGTGCGAGATTGAGTACGAAAAGCGCGTCGGCGGCGCGACGACGGAGACCAAGCCGGCGCACGAAATCGTCGTCGGCGACGAGCACGTCCCGGATGAGCTCGAGAGCGCGATCGCGATGATGAAGCTGAACGAAAAGGCGCTGGTGAAGCTGGCGGATGGGACCGAGTACACGGTCAAAATGACCAAACTCGAGCGCGCCAAGGAGCAATGGTCGATGAACAACGCGGAAAAGATTGAGGCGGCGGAAAAATACAAGACGAGCGGGAACGACGCGTACAAGGGTGGTAAGTTTGCGCGCGCTACGAAGAAGTACGACGCGGCGTTGAAGTTCGTCGAAATGGACGAGTCGTTCTCTGATGAGGAGAAGCAAGCGAGCAAGAAGCTCAAGCTCAGCTTGAATTTGAACTCCGCGGCGGTGGCCATCAAAACCAAGTCGTGGATGAGCGCTCGCAAGTCAAGCGAAAAGGCGCTCGCGATTGAAGGGTCGAACGAAAAAGCGCTCTATCGCTTCGCGCAAGCGGCGATGGAGTTACAAGAGTACGACGAATCACGTCGTTCGTTGAAGAAAATATTGGAAGCAGATGAATCGCACGCCGAGGCCACGCGAATGTTGACGCGCTTGAAAGCGCTCGAGGCGCATCAGGCGAAGAAGGACGCGAAGATTTTCGGAGGCATGTTCAGCAAGATTGACTTGGGTTACGAGGACGTCAAAGTCAAGGCGGACGAGCCCGATGAAGAAATACCGGCGCCCGAAGCGATGCCCGAGGTGCCGGCGTTCGATGAGCCCCCCGCACCGGATGCGAACGAGCCGTTCGGTGTCGAGAGCGTGTAACCGAAACGCGCGTTCTCGTCTTTTTAATCAAGAATCAATTTTCAACCGCTAAACACACTCGCTAAGTTTTCGATCGGCCCCGCGCGCGTGACGAATGCTTGCGCGGCGACTCCGAGCATGGCGATCATGGCTAAGCGTCCGTGCTTAATCTCCATGACCTTTTGTTTTTCGAACTCGTCGGCGTCGTCGGAAATCTTGAACGGATCAAACGGCGCGCCGCCAGGATAATCTTTGTCGCCCGGGAGGTAAACGCCCACCGGCTCGAGCGAGTCGATCCCGACGTACCGCGCGTACTCTGGACCGCCCATCAACACAACCTGGCACGCCGCGATGATGGCTATCCCCGATCCGCCGGCGATATGAAAACCTTGCAAGCCAAAGTAATCGAGCGAGACGTCGCTATTCATCTTCGCCGCGCCGACTTTCCACCACACCGGCTCGCCCAAATCTGCCACGCCGTAGCGCTCTAAAAGCTCTGGCACCGCCACACCAACGATTCCCAACATCGCCCAACGCGCGTGCAAGAGTTCTAATTCGCGCATGCGCGGCAAATCATCTTTCCCGAGCCCGAGCGGATCGAATCCCGCGTCGCCGCACAGCGAGCCGTCCAAGTGCGCCGGATACTCGTACTCCGCGTCTCCCAAAAATTTCACTCGCCGCGCGCCGTACAGCGAACTTCTCTCCCGCGCTCGCGCGCGTTCGTTTTCCCTTCGCGCCTTCTCCGCCACCAACGCCGGTCGTTGGTCGTCGATATTCTTCATCAGCGACTCGCCGAACGACGTCTTCGAAATCACCGTGAGCAAGACCACCGGCGCCGCGCTCAGCAGAAAGCTCGCGTTCTCCCCGAGCGCGCGCACCAGTCCGACGCCGCCGGCGACGCCGAACGTGACGTAAAACAACGGCGAGCTGATGACGTCGCCTAGCGCGCTGTTGACGTCCGTGTCGCCGACCGCGGGCGTCGGTTCGTCGTCCGGGACATCTTGAGAAGACGACGCTTTATCGTCGTCGTTCGTCGCGCGCGCGGCGGTTCGACGGACGATCGACGCGCGGCGCGACGTCGTCGCGCGCTGTTGTCTCGCAGGCGCGCGCGCGCGGGCGACAGACGCTCGAGACGTCGAGACGAGACCGCGCGAAAGCATGACGCGAGGCGCGTTGTGCGGGACGCCGAACTACCAAATCTATCTATAACAGCGCTTCAACCCTGACTACTGCCGACGACGCGCGAGCGAAAGAGACGACCAAGAAATACATCCACCGCGATGTTTCATCCGCGTCGCGCTCGAACGCGCTCGAACGCATCGACGACGACCGCGACGCGCTACTCTCGCGCGCCGCGCCGCGCGTCGTCGTCGTCCGCGCGCGGCCCGTCCACCACGCCGCCCTCGCGCTCGCCCTCGCTCTCCAACGCGCTCGCGTAACTCGACGCCGACGTCCCCCCGCCGCTCGCGAGCCACGCCCACGCGCCCGCGACGCCGCTCACCGCGCTCTCGTACGCGCTCTCCACCCCGCTCACCGCGCTCTGGTACGCCCCTCGCGCCTTGTTCGCGTTATTCGCGAACGCGTTCAGCCACTCCGGCGGTCCCTCGCACCCGAGCGCCTCGCACAGCGCCTCACAAAAGTGATTACAATTCCTCTCCAGCACCTCGTAATCGCTCCCTCGCCATCGCGCGCGCAGCGCCGCCACCGCCGCGCTCGCGCGCGCCGGCGACAGCGACGTCACCCCCAGCGGCACCGACTCGCGGTATTCGTACATCGGATTCATCCGCGGGTTGCATCGATACACGCCCGAGCCCTCCGGGCAGTACCCAAAGCTCCACTCGTCGCCGAACACCTCGACGCCGCCGTGGAAGATGCCACCGACGTTGAGCGCGTTTCTCGTCAGCGTGTTCAGCGACGTCACCGCGCTCGATATCCGCGCGTTCTCCGCGTGCTTGATGTCGTACACCGACAGCGTGACGAGCGCCATCGTTTCGACGGATTCGCGCGCGCTTTCGCGACGCGCGCGCGTCGCGGTGTGACGATTCGTCGCACCGAAAACCTCGAGTCGAGCGCGCGCGAATCCGTCGCGGCGCCGCGCGCAGAGCGCGACGCGGAGCATGCTGCTCGCGCGCGCGTTCGCGCGAAGGACGGTCTCGACGCCGCGCGCGTCGCTCGCGGCGCGCCCGCGGGCGTCGACGCGCGCGAGCGAGCGCGAGAGCGCGCGCGCGACGGCGACGGCGGCGACGACGCGACGACGAGGCGCGACGACGAGGACGCGCGCGCGCGCGAGCGACGCGGGAACGAATAAAAAGCGCGACGGCGGCGCGGGGAATCGAAAGCGCGGCGAGGGCGGCGGACGAGACGCGAGCGGGGTGACGAGCTCGCCCGAGGAGGTCAAGGCGCTGCGCGCGCAAAAGCTGGACGCGCTCGGCGCGCTCGGACAGCGGGGATTCGATTACCGGTTCGATCGCACGAAATATTGCGATGCGCTGCAGAGGGAACACGAAGGATTGGAGAACGGGGTCGAGATCGAGGGCTCGAGCGAGGCGGTGTGCGGGAGGGTGATGGCGAAGCGGTCGTTCGGGAAGTTGGCGTTTTTGTCGCTGGTGGACGAACGGGGAAGCGTGCAGTTGTTTTGCGATAAGAAACGGTTGGATGAGACGAGCCCGGGGGCGTTTGAGATGATCACGGAACTCGTGGACGTCGGGGACATCATCGGCGTGCACGGGAGCGTGAAAAGGAGCGATAAGGGGGAGCTGTCCATCGTGCCGGCCAAGGTGCAAATGTTGACAAAGGCGCTGCTGCCGTTGCCGGATAAGTGGCACGGATTGCAGGACGTGGAGAAGCGATACCGGCAGCGATACGTGGACTTGATCGTGTCGCCCGAGGTGCGAAACACGTTCAAGGCGCGCTCGAACATCATCTCCACCATTCGTCGAATGCTCGACGACGACGGGTTTTTGGAGATGGAGACGCCCGTGCTGCACACGCAAGCGGGCGGCGCGGACGCGAAGCCCTTCAACACCTTCCACAACGCGCTCGGCATGCAGCTCACGCTTCGTATCGCCACCGAGTTGCATCTCAAGCGACTCGTCGTCGGCGGTTTCGAACGCGTGTACGAGCTCGGACGCGTGTTTCGCAACGAAGGCTTGAGCACGCGACACAACCCGGAGTTTACGTCCATAGAAGTGTATCAGGCGTACGCCGACGTCACGGACATGTTGGAGCTCACGGAAGAGATGATTTGTCGATGCGCGATGAAGGCGTGCGGGACGCTGACGATTCCTTACGGCGACGTGACGATTGATTTGAGCCAACGCCCGTGGCGCCGGGCGCCGATGAACGATCTAGTCAAGGAAGCCACGGGCGTAGACGTCATGGCGTTCGGGGATGACTTGGAAGGAGCCAAGGCAGCGGCAATTCCCGCGCTCAAGGCGCACTCTAAGAAAGCTGGGGAAGGCATCAAAGGTGTCAAGTTGGCGGCGAGCGTCGGTCACGTGCTGAACGAAATGTTTGAAGCCGCGTGCGAAAGCGATTTGATTCAGCCCACGTTCGTTCTCGACCACCCGCTCGAGATTTCTCCTCTCGCGAAACCGCACCGTAGTAAACCGGGAGTCACCGAACGGTTCGAGCTCTTCGTCGTCGGTCGCGAGCTCGCGAACTCGTTCAGCGAGTTGACCGATCCCATCGATCAACGTAAACGCCTCGAGGCGCAGATGGTGACGCACGCGAAAACGAGCGCGGCGCAGCGCGAAGCGGCGGCGGCGAGTGGTAAAGACGAACTCAAAGCGCTCGAAGACGAGGCGTACGACGTCGAAATGGATGAAGATTTCGTCGCCGCGCTCGAGTACGGCATGCCCCCGACCGCGGGTATGGGTCTCGGCGTCGATCGTCTCGTCATGCTTCTCACGAATTCGCCGTCGATTCGCGACGTCATCGCGTTCCCGCTTCTTAAGAAGCAAGACTCGTAAGTCATACGCGAGAGTATATATATTCTTAGCGGCGCTACGACATGTAATCATTTTAAACTTTGGTTTCTCACTAAAACGTCCCTTGCGCAAAACTAAACTCTGGTCTCATGCGTCAAACAACCGCTAACCCCGTCTTCATGGTGTCAATTCGAATGGAACAAATCGTAATTCAAATTCAACCATTCAAGTGGTGGCCATTCTTCGTCTTCGTCTTCATCGTCTTCATCATTAAGGTCTTGGAAGATTTCACTCGGCTCTTCATTCACGAAGACGACTGCGTCACTGAATTCGAGTTCTTCGCGGTTTGGCGCGGCGCCGCCTGGCGCCGAATCGACAAATTGGATCGGTACTTTCGCGACTCTGAGAATCTCGTTCATTTCGTTCACATCGAAGTTCGCGCTCGCGACCATCTCAGATATGCCAAGGTTTCGAAGCACTCTGATGTAGTAATCGGGGTCGCTCATGGGAACGCGTTCATCGAGGACTTTGTCGGTGAAAAACTGTTCAAAAGTCTCATCAACTTTCGAATCTTGGAGCATCCCGACGAAGCGTTTCTGGTCGTCGATCACTGGCATGTCTCGATGCTTGTCTCGAGATTTGACACCTCTCTGCGCGTAAAGCATGTACATGACGGCGATGCTGACCGGAGTATCGGCGTGAACGCACTTTACCGGGGTGCTCATGAGTTTGCACACGGGCATCTCTGGGGTCTTTCGCACCCGCGAACGGGTGCGAGCGGGTGTGCGAACGAGTGCGTCGAAACACCACGGATGCAGCGTTCCCACTAGACGACCGTCGTAGTCGATGACTGGAAGTTTGCTAAATCTGCCCACTTCAGCAGCGCCTCCTAGGATTTGATGTCCATCATCGTTTCTCATCACGTTCCCCATCGCATCCTGCATCATGTATCCTTCGACCACTTTGAACTCGTAATCCGTTTTACAGATGACTCCAACCTTGGAAACGAGTTTGTCGTCGACCACCTCGTAACCGCGCGAAAACGACGCTAAACAGGTCTCATCCGACCCATAGCCAGGTTGCCAGACACGCTTCGATGGACGAAACGCGGGCACGGGGCGCGTCATGATGTCTTTCACTTTCATCGTATCCAAAGCTGTCGCCCCACGTCGCGCGTTGACATGTTTCAATAGAACGAAGCGCGACTCCGAGCTCGGCTCTTCGTTCGCAGACGCGGCGACGCGTTTTGAGAGGCGCACCCGCAGACGACGCCGGGACGCGCCGTGAGTCTGGAGGTGCACCGAACGAGGCGTGGACGCGAATTGCATCCGTCGCTTTCGTCGAGAAGTGACGTCGCCTCGATGTCGTCGTCGCCTCGACGTCGTCGTCGCCTCGACGTCGTCGCCGTCGCCGACGCGACTCCGATGAATCCATCTCGCATCGTATTTCAACCCTACGCGCGAAGCGCGCTGACTTCTAAACCACTCCATTCGCGAAATCACGCGAAATCCACGCGCGTCGCGCCGACGCTCACCCACCACCGCCCGTCCCCTCCTCGCGCCGCCGCGCGTCCGATCCCAACGCTTCGCATCGCTCGCGAAACCGCTCGCTCGTCGTCCTCCCCCCAATCTCCCCGAACGCATCGCACGCCGCCTCCGCGTACGCCGTCGCTAAATAATCAAAATCCTTCCTCACCGTCTCCTCGCTCGCGTCTTCCTCGTACGCGAGCACCATCCTCGCCCTCGACCGCGTCGCGTACCCGTAGCACACGCCGTCGTGCGCGCGGTGACACTCCCCCAAGTACCTCGTCGCGCTCTCCGTCGTCATCGCGCCGAGTTTCGCGTCGATCGCGTCCAGCGCGGCGTGCGCGCGCGACGCGTGCGCGCTGCGCGACGAAACGCGCAAGTTCGCCGTCAGTCGACGTCGTCTCGTCGTCTCGTCGTCTCGTCGCGCGCGCGGTCGAGACGAAATCCCGCGCTCGCGCGCGTCACGCACGCTTCGTTCGCGCCCTCGCGCGCGCCGAGCGACGCGACGAACACCGGCGCGCTCTCCGCGCCGACGACGGCGACGAACGCGGGCGCGCGCGTCGACATCGCGCCGCGAGATGGCGACGGTTACCGTCATCCAAATTCTTCAGAGATCGGCGCGCGACGACGGCGCGCGCGCGCGCGACGCGATGCCGCGCGATGACGTCGCGTTCGACGACGACGACGCGCGCCCGCGCGACGCGAAGACGTTCTGGGACGCGGCGTTCGCGAGGAGCGCGCCGGAGAGGTTGACGCTGACGCATCGGCATCGCGACGGGACGACGACGACGGGGCGCGACGCGACGGGCGACGACGAAGGCGCGGCGCACGACGCCGCGGATACGTCGTTCGCGCGCGGGGCGTTCGCGGGAGGGCGAACGCGCGACGTGGGGTCGAGCGAAGAGCTGACGCTGATGACGCGCCTGCGGTTGGCGGCGCGACAGCCAGACGCGACGACGACGACGACGACGAGCGCGAGGCGGAAGCCGGGCTCGTCCGTGGCGAGCGGGCAAAACACGCGCGTGGACGCGTGGCTCGAACAGAGCTTGCGGGCGAATCTGGCGCAGGAGAACGACTCGTCGACGTCGAGCGCGTACGGCGGTCGGATGGCGAGGAGCGGCGCGGGATCGTACGCGCGAGGGGACGACGAGACGGGTATGCCCGTGATCGTGGGCGTCGACAGGGGTGGATATCAGTACCAACAACATCAGAATCATCATCGAGGGCGACCGCCGGTGAGCTTGCACAGTCCACGGTCGAGCGGAGCGTCTTTGTTGCAGCATCGGAGGAAAGACTCGCTCGGGCAGCTGGATTCGTTTAGCGTGGATATGGAAAGCGATCGCGCGGACGTGACCGAGTCATCGTTCTTGGAGAGCGCGACGACGATCCTCGATCGCCCGCGTCAGTACGTCGACGATGCAGAGATGGGCGTCGATCACTTGGCGCACAAGGAGTTGTTGTGGAAGCTATCGAGCACGTACTTGCCAAACGACGTGGCGAGTTTGCAGCGATCGTTGGTGCGGCACGTGGAGTATACGCTCGCGCGAAGGAGGTACAAGCTCGATACGAGCTCGTTTTATCAAGCCACCGCGCACTCGGTGCGAGATCGATTGATCGAGCGATGGACGGACACGCAGCAGTATTCGGCCAAGAAAGGGGCGAAGAAAGTGTACTATCTGTCGCTCGAATTTTTAATCGGCCGCTCGCTCGGCAATGCCGTCTCAAATCTCGGGTTACGAGGCGCCTACGCCGAGGCTTTGCGGCAGATTGGATACGATTTGGAAGATATCATGTCAGAGGAAAAAGAGCCAGCGCTCGGGAACGGGGGTCTGGGGCGCTTGGCGTCTTGTTTCTTGGACACGCTCGCGACGCAAAATTATCCCGCGTGGGGGTACGGCATTCGCTACAAGTACGGAATGTTTGAGCAAAGAATCGTGAATGGTAAACAAGTGGAGTTTCCAGATTATTGGCTTACCGATGGGAACCCGTGGGAAGTTGAACGATTAGACGTGCAGTACCCGGTTCGTTTATTCGGCCACGTTCGAGAGTTTCAAGATCCGGACGGGAACACGTTGTACGCGTGGGAGGGCGGCGAAGTCGTCATGGCGCAGGCGTACGATACCCCGATTCCAGGCTACGGTACGTACAACACCAACAATATGCGACTGTGGAGTAGCAAGCCATCGCACGAATTCAATCTCGCCTCGTTTAACGCCGGTAATTACTACGGCGCGGTCGAGGCGAAGGAACGTTGCGAGAGTATCACGTCAGTGCTGTACCCGAACGACGCCACGGAAGAAGGTAAGCGTTTGCGATTGAAGCAACAATACTTCTTCGTCAGCGCGACTTTACAAGACATCTATAGACGTTTCAAGAAGAACGTCGGTCGTGGGTCTACGACGATGAAGAATATGCCGGACAAGGTGGCGATACAGCTCAACGACACGCACCCGGCGATTGCTATTCCCGAACTCATGCGTTTGCTCCTCGACATCGAGCGTCTACCTTGGGACGAGGCGTGGGAAATAACGAGAAAAGTCTTCGCGTACACCAACCACACCATTCTCCCGGAGGCACTGGAGAAGTGGCCGGTGCCGATGATCACCGAGCTCTTGCCGCGACACATGCAAATCATTTACGAAATCAACCACCGGTTTTTGCTTGAGGTTCAAAAGATGTGGCCAAACGACACCGCGCGCATGTCGTCGATGAGTATCATCGAAGAGTCATCACCCAAGATGGTACGCATGTCCAACTTAGCCGTCATCGGGTCGCACACCGTAAACGGGGTGGCGATGATCCACACCAAGCTTTTGAAGTCTTTGCTATTCCCCGACTTTTTGTTGATGTGGCCAGAAAAGTTCATCAACGTGACGAATGGTGTCACGCCGCGACGATGGCTGTTGCAAGCGAATCCAGCGCTCGCGAGCATTTACACGGGCATGGTCGGCCCTGGGTGGGTAAACGATCTCAAGCGACTCGAGCCGATCAAGACGATGGCGCAAGATCCGCAATTTCGACAGCGTTGGCGCGCGGCCAAGCAAACGAACAAGCAAGCGCTTGCGGAATGGCTGTACCGTTCGATGAATATCCGCGTCGATCCCAACGCCTTGTTCGACATGCAAATCAAACGCATACACGAATACAAGCGCCAGTTGTTGAATGTCCTTGGAATCGTGCACCGCTACGCCGAAATCACGCAGGCTACGCCCGAACAGCGCAAAACAATGGTGCCGCGCGTGCACATCATCGCCGGCAAAGCTGCGCCCGGATACGTCATGGCGAAAAATCTTGTCATGCTCGTATGCGCCGTGTCTGAAGTCGTGAACTCCGACGCGGCGTGTCGTGACTTACTCAAGGTGGTGTTCGTTCCCAACTTCAACGTGTCTCTAGCGGAGATTCTCATTCCCGCGAGTGATATCTCGCAACACATCTCCACTGCGGGTATGGAGGCGAGCGGCACCGGGAACATGAAGTTCGTCATGAACGGCGGATTGATCGTGGGTACAATGGACGGGGCGAACATCGAGATAGAACAAGCGATTGGCGAGCATAACATGTTCACGTTTGGCGCGAAGGCGGATCAAGTCGCGGCGATTCGACGCAAGATGGCGCACGACCCACCAAAAATTGATCCTCGTCTTCACCGCGCCATGGGAATGATTCGCGCCGGCATCTTCGGCAAGCCGGACGACGGAGCGTACAACCAGCTCTTGGACGCCATCGATCCGAGGAAAGACGTCTACCTCACCGCGCACGATTTTCCGTCGTATCTAGGGGCGATTGCAGAAGCCGATGCGGCGTATCAGTACGAAGAGAAGTGGACCGCAAAGTGCATCGAAGCTGCGTGTTCGATGTGGATGTTTTCATCCGATCGCACGATTCGGGAGTACGCGGCGAAGATTTGGAACGTCGAACCTTTGCCGTTTCGACCGCCCAGACACCACAGTGAACGTTGATACGCACATTTTGATGAATGTTGTGATATATAAACACCCGCTATATGCTAATCGTCGCCGAGCATCGCGAACGGGTTGGAAGGACCACGAGTCGACGAAGCTTTCGCAGATCCACCTCCGCCGCGCGATCCGCCCTTTGCCGCCTTGGTGAGCCATCCCGAATTGGTTTTGGCGCCACTCGCCTTGGCCTTCGCCGGTGCTTTCTTTTCGGCGACCGGTGGAAAGAGAAGCGCTCGGCATTCGTCCTCGTACCATCCTTTTTCCTCGGAGTTTTCCAAATTCGCTATGCGCTCTTCGAGCTTGGGAATATTCGCGCACTTCGCCGCGTCCGCACCGCTCATCAACTTTCCTTTCGATTGTGCGGCAATTTTTTTCAGCGAGTTCAGCTCCTTCTTCAAGTCCAAAAGTTCGCGTTCGTGCGGCACCGTGTACACGATTGGAGGTTTCGCGCGCACCGAGTCAATCTTCTTGACGACGATTTCCTTCTTGCTCTCGAGCATCTCCGCGCGCTTCGGCTTCCCCTCCTCGTTCGCCTCGTTCACCATCAGGTTCAAATCTTCGAGCTTAAGCTCCAAATCTTCGACGATTTCTCCTTGTTCGCCTTTCGTCAATCGACCCTTCTTGATCATGTCGTCCAGCGCCTGTTGTAAGAACTCAATCTTCGCCGCGACTTCAACCATCGAGTCGTACATCGTCTGCTCGCGATCATTCAAGCTCTCCATCGCGATCACCTTTTGTTCCAGCGCCCCGAGCGCGTGCTCCATCACCTTCATCCTGCGCAACAGCGCGCGCTTTTGCGAAAAGCTCGGACAATACATCTCCACCAATCGCTCGAACTCCTCCAAATCGCACGCGCACGCGCGATACTCGGGCGACTGCGTCCCGCCCGCCGCCGCCGCCGCCTCCCCCCCCTCCGCCTCGTGCGTCACCCTCGGAAACACGTGCAAGTATTTCAAATCCTTATCCGTGTCGTGCTGGTACTTATACGTCCCTTGGCACGCCTCGCACGCGCTCGCGCCTCTGTCGTCCTCGAACCCCCTCGCGCGCAGCGCCGCCGTCAAGCGTTTCACCAGCTCATCGTCGTACTTCGCCCGCGTCTTCTTCCCGCCGCCGACGATGAACTTGCACGACGCGTAAAACCCTCCCCTCGCGCGCGTCGGCGTCGCGAACGCCGCCTCGACGAGCGCGTCGACCCACGCCTCGCCGAATCCCGCGAGGTCGTACTCGCCCGCGCGTCCGTCCGCGGCGTCGCGCGCGATCGTCTCCGCCAGCGCCGCGGACATGGCGCGTCGCGGTCGCGGTCGCGGTCGCGCGCGCGCGCGCGTCGCGACGTGCGCGCGCGCGTCGCGCGTCGCGCCGCGTCCGCGCGTTGACGCGTATGGGTAAACAGTGCGCGGGGCGCGAGGCCTAAACCCTAAATCGCACCGCGCGCGGCGCCGACGCCACGAAATTTGAAATCGCGACAGCTCGACGATCGCGCGACACGGCGACGCGCGACGACGGCGCCGACGCCGCCATGGTCTTCGGCGCGCTGCGCACGAA
>Ga0181595_10001284_pt1 | contig 27379 bp, 21 predicted proteins | sample 041ome_7_FD_145604 | JGI IMG/M metagenome (GOLD analysis project Ga0181595, IMG submission 145604) | Coastal salt marsh microbial communities from the Groves Creek Marsh, Skidaway Island, Georgia - 041401AS metaG (spades assembly) | ecosystem: Environmental > Aquatic > Marine > Intertidal zone...
TTGCAAAAACAGTTCAACAATTTTTGTTCGGATGTTGTTAAATGGACAGGAATTTTATTTTTATACAAGTTAGAAGATTTTAAATTAAAAGAAAAAGGACCAAAATTAGTTTCATCATTATTAGCTCTTTCAATAGCATTGGATGTAAATCTTTTTAGAATATTTTGTATTCTAAGTAAAAGCTCTCTTGGTTCAAATGGTTTTGTCATATAATCATCAGCGCCAATTTCAAGGCCATCAAGCCTATCTTCTGGATCTGACATTGCAGTTAGCATAAGTATTGGGATTTCACTTGTTTGCCTTATTTCTTTTAAGAAATCTAAACCATTTTGTCCTGGCATCATAATATCAACTACCAGCAAATCAAAGATTAAGCTTTCCATGATTTTTTTTGCTTCATCTGTATTTTCAGCATCAGAAACTCTAAATCCATTATTTTCTAAAAATTTTTTTAACAATAATCTAATTTTTTGATCATCATCAATGATCAGAAGATGAAAGTTAAATTTTTTAAGGTCTAAATTATTCATTTAGTAAATATAAGGCATTTACCCTAGTTAAAATGTTAATCATTAATTAAATTTTATAAATATCAAATTACTAAATTACTTTATTAAATACAAAACTTATTTCTTAGTATTTGATTATTTAATAATAATGTGGATTATAAAATATATAAAAATATTGGAGGAAAACTTATTGGTTAGCTTATCATTCGATAACCGTGATGGGTACGTTTGGCACAACGGTGATTATGTAGATTGGAAAGATGCTGGAGTTCATGTGTTAAATCATGGATTACATTATGCAAGTTGTGTTTTTGAAGGTGAAAGAGCCTATAATGGCAAAATCTTTGAGAGTGAAAAACATACTGAGAGATTATTTTATTCAGCTAAGTCACTTGATATGCAAATACCATTCTCACAAAAAGAAATATTAGAAGCAAAAAACACTCTTTTGAAAAAAAACTCTCTTTCAGACGCTTATGTAAGGCCCGTTGTTTGGAGGGGGAGTGAGATGATGGCTGTATCTGCTCAGTCTACAAAAATTAATGTAGCAATTGCTGTTTGGGAATGGCCAAGTTATTTTGATCCTGATCAAAAAATGCAAGGGATTAAACTCGATATTGCTAAATGGAGAAGGCCTAGTCCTGAATGTGGACCAGTACACGCTAAAGCAGCAGGGCTTTATATGATCTGTACACTTTCTAAGCATGAGGCAGAAGCGAAAGGGTATAGTGATGCCCTTATGCTTGATTATAGAGGTCAGATTGCAGAAGCAACTGGTGCAAATATATTTTTTAAAATGCCTGATGGCAAACTCCATACTCCTTTAGCCGATTGTTTTCTTGATGGAATAACAAGAAGGACTGTTATGAAAATTGCTAAAGATCATGGTGTTGACATTGTTGAAAGAAAAATAATGCCTGAAGAAATGGCTGATGCAGAAGAATGTTTTTTAACAGGTACAGCAGCAGAGGTTACACCCGTTCAATCAATTGGAGACTATAAGTTTAAACCTGGAGATCTCTGCTTTAAACTAACAAGAGCTTATTCTGAGTTAGTTAATAATCATTAAGAGAAATTTAACTTTCCCATTTTTTAGTTGCTTCCTGATCAGATTGTCTGGATGAAACCCAGCTTCTATGATTATTGTTCTCCTCAACCTTCCAAAATGGTGCTTTAGTTTTTAACCAATCCATAATAAAATTACATGCATCAAAAGCATTTTGCCTATGCATTGACGATACCCCTACAAAAACAATTTGATCAGAGACAAATAGTTTACCTACTCTATGAATTACCGTAATACCTGTAAGATCCCATTTTTTAATACTTTTTTGAACAATTTTATCTATTTCAGCTTCCGTCATTCCAGGATAATGTTCAAGTGTCATTGAGCTTACTTGCTCACTATCATTTTCATTATGACCTCTAACTAAACCTACAAAGTTAACTATTGCACCAGTTAGATTGTGATGAAGTTTTTGGGTCTCTTTTGAAACATCAAAGTCTTCATACTGAATTTTTATATAAACTTTGGGAAATTTTTTATTCATTTATCCACCAGTAACTGGTGGGAAAAATGCTATCTCATCATTGTTATTTATTTTGTCATCAATAGACGAATAAGATTTATTGATTGCAATTTTGATAAGATCTTTTTTTTTGAATGCTAACTTATATTTATCATTCAAGTTTTCTAGATATAACATCAATTCTTCTATAGTTGATACATTAACTGGAAGTTCTATTCTTTCTTCAGATTTACCAATATGTTCTTTTATCCACGAAAAATACTTTATAACCATTACAAATTCTCATTACTTTTTTTAAAAAACATGATCACGCTCATAATATATTGAAACCCCGTTATGAGGGTAATAATGGCGGCTAACCAAAGTAAAGTATACGAAATGATTCCTAAAAAGTCGATGTTATAAAAAAATTCATTCATTCTCCAAACTAAGAAGCTTCCGCAAGCAAATAATTGAATAGTGGTTTTCCACTTTGCTAATAGTGAAACTTTTAAAGAAAAATTATAAGAGGATGTGCTTTCTCTAATCCCAGTTATTAAAATTTCTCTCAAAACAATTATTAAAGCAGGAATAAATCCAAAATAAAAATCTAATAGGTTTTCACTTGCTAGAGCCAATATAACACCTATTACCAAAAGTTTATCAGCTACAGGATCTAAAATTTGTCCTAAAACAGATATTACATTATATTTTCTAGCATAAAAGCCATCAAAATAATCACTTAAGCCTGCAACAATAAGTAAAGGAGCCGCAATTATTGCACCAGTTTCTCCTCCATATATGATAAGAACTGGTAATAAAATTGAAGTTAAACATCTGAATAAAGTTAGTCCATTTGGTATAGCTTTTTTTATATTATTATTGGACATTTATAAGCCTTGATTTATTTTTCATTATACAAGAGAAAATTAAATTGTATTTAAGTATTTATGATTAGTTAAAAAAATTAAATATTTTTTTTGCGATTGACTCATTAATCCCTTCAACCTTACTCAAGTCTCTGAGGCTAGCTGTTTTAACTGCTTTTGCAGAACCAAATTCATTAAGTAGTGCTCTCTTCCTTTTTGAACCAATACCTTCTATTTCGTCTAGTGGGTTTTTAAAAATTATTTTTTTACTTTTTAATCTATGTCCTGCTATCGCAAACCTATGTACTTCATCTCTTAATTTTTGGAGAAAGAATAATGTAGCGTTATTTTTATCAAAACTAAATTTATCTATGCCTTGAGTATAAAAATTTTCTCTTCCACTATCTCTTTTTATTCCTTTAGAAATTGCTAGAACTTCAATGTTATCGATTTTCAAATTTTTAAGAACTGATAAGGCTATATTTAGATGCCCTTTTCCACCATCTATAATTATTAGATCTGGATAATTAGAAGAGTTTTTCCCTATAAGTCTTCTTCTAAGAACCTCATCCATCATTAAATAATCGTTATTATTTTGAAATTCGTTTTGTTTAGCTACCGTTTTTTTATTATAATTAGAATTTATATTATAACGTCTATACATTGATTTCATAAAACCATCTTCGTTAAAGGCTATCATTGCACCTATAGGAGCTTTGCCTTGATGATGAGAGTTATCATATACCTCAATTTTTTTTATTTGTTTTTTTAAGTTGAAGATTGTTTTTAATTTTATAAGATTTTCTCGATTAGAAGATTTTTCATAAATTTTCCTGTTAAGGTTTTCTTCAGCATTTTTTACTACTGAATTTATTAAATCTAATTTTTTACCTCTTTGTGGAACTTGAATACTTATTTTAAAATTATGTTTTCTAAATAATAATTCTTCAATTAATTTTCTTTCTTTAGGATTCTGGTTAACTAGTATATTTTCAGCTGGAATATTTTTATCAAAAAACTGACAAATAAAAGCTTGCATAATTTCGTCTTCATTTACATCAATGCCATTCTTTCCAATATTTGGGAAATATGACTTTGAACCATAATGATGACCATTTCTTATAATAGACATTTGAATAACCACCTTATTGTCTAATTTTTTTAAAGCCAGTAAATCAACGTTTTTAAGGTTTTGTATATTAATATTTTGAGTGGCTGTTACTTCTGTTAAAGCTTTTATTCTATTTCTGAAAATAGAGGCTGCCTCAAAGTTTTGCTTATCTGAAGCGTCATACATTTGTTCAATTAATTTTTGTTTTATTTTATTTGAATCACCAGTTAAAAATCTTTTTGCTTCCAAGATGCTTTCATTATAATTTTTTTTTGATATCAAATTAACACATGGTGCACTACAGCGTTTGATTTGGAATTGTAAACAAGGTCTTTTTCTTGTTTTAAAAATATTATCATTACATGTCCTTAGTAAAAATGTTTTTTGAAGTGTTTCTATTGTTTTTTGAACTGTTGTTTTAGAAACAAATGGACCAAAGTAATCACCTTTAATTTTTCTAACACCACGATGAGAAGAGATTTGCGGAAATGGATGAGTTAAATTAAAAAAAATTGAGCTAAAACTTTTATCATCTTTAAGTAATATGTTGAATGTTGGCTCATATTTTTTAATTAAATTAGATTCTAATAACAAAGCTTCCATTTCAGAAGCAGTAATAATTATTTCCATCTTCATGGTATTAGATACCATGTAAGTCAATCTTGAATTTAATCTTTTGGGCTGGGTATAAAAAACTATTCTATTTTTAAGATTTTTAGCTTTACCAATATATAGGTTTTCTTCATTAGCACCTATCATTTGATAAACACCAGGCTTACTAGGGATGGTTAATAACTCATCTTTAATTACTTGAATTCCATTACTAAGAGATTTGCTTTTATTGATCATATAATTTACTTCGTATTTGAATTTATATAGTGATATCAAGTTTACTTAATAAATTTAAATTATTTTCTATTATTTTCTTTTGGAACAATCATTAAGCCTAATTCTTTTTGCTTTAACTTTTTAATTTCATCTCTTATCTTAGCAGCTTCCTCAAATTCAAGGTTGCTGGCTGCTTTATCCATTTCTATTTCAAGTTCTTCTATAGATTGTTTTATAGTTTTTCCTGTCTGATTAGATTTTTTATTTTTTTGATTTTCTTCATTATTGTTCAACTCAGCAAGGATATCTGAGATTTTACTTATTACAGTTTTGGGAGTTATGTTATTTGTTTTATTATATTCAATTTGTTTTCTTCTTCTTCTTTCAGTTTCATCAATTGCGTACTTCATAGATCCAGTAATTGTATCAGCATAGAGTACCACTTTGCCTTCCACATGCCTTGCAGCTCTCCCAATAGTTTGGATAAGTGATGTTTTTGAACGCAAGTAGCCTTCTTTATCAGCATCAAGGATAGCAACTAGTGCACATTCTGGTATATCAAGGCCTTCGCGAAGAAGGTTAATACCAATTAAAGCGTCAAACACTCCTAGTCTTAAATCTCTTATTATTTCGATACGTTCAAGTGTATCTACATCAGAGTGGATATATCTAACTTTTAAGCCTGCCTCAAACATATACTCACTCAATGCCTCGGCCATTTTTTTTGTAAGTGTTGTAATTAAAACCCTATTTCCTTTTTTTGATTGTTCTTTTGTTTCATAAATAAGGTCATCTACCTGTGTTTTAGTTGGTCTAATTATTATTTCTGGATCTACCAAACCTGTTGGCCTCAGGGCTTGTTCAATGAAAACACCATTAGTTTTATTTAACTCCCAATCTCCTGGTGTGGCTGAGACGTGAATTGTCTGTGGCCTAAAAGCCTCCCATTCTTCAAATTTCAGAGGTCTATTATCTAAACATGAAGGTAATCTAAATCCATATTCTGATAATGTTGATTTTCTTCGAAAATCGCCTTTGTACATTGCACCTATTTGACTCACAGTGATATGGCTTTCATCTGTAAAAACTAATGCATTATCTGGCAAATATTCAAAAAGAGTAGGGGGTGGCTCTCCTGGGTTTCTTCCTGATAAATATCTACTGTAGTTTTCAATACCCGGACAAGTACCGGCAGCTAACATCATTTCTATATCAAAGTTAGTTCTTTGTTCTAATCTTTGTGCTTCAACTAATTTGTTATTTTTATAAAGAATTTCTAAATGAACTTTTAATTCTTCTTTTATTGATTTTATAGCTTCGTTTAAGGTGGGTCTTGGAGTAACATAATGAGAATTTGCATATATTTTTACAGTCTTCAATTTTGCTAATTTTTCACCTGTTAAAGCATCAACCTCATAAATTTCTTCTATTTCATCGCCGAATAATGTTATTCGCCAAGCAATGGATTCTAAATGAGCTGGAAAAATCTCAATGCTATCGCCTCTAACTCTAAATGTGCCTCTAACAAAAGACATGTCATTTCGCGTGTATTGAAGTTCTGTAAATTGTCGTAGTAATTTTTGACGAGAAACTTCTTCACCTATTTTTAAATTTACGATCATTTTAGAGTATGTTTCGACTGACCCAATACCATAAATACATGATACAGAAGCAATTATAATAACATCTTGCCTCTCAAGAAGAGCTCTGGTTGCAGAGTGTCGCATTCTATCAATTTGATCGTTGATACTCGATTCCTTTTCTATATATGTATCTGATCGAGGAACGTAAGCCTCTGGTTGATAATAGTCATAATACGAAACAAAATATTCAACAGCATTGTTAGGAAAAAAATCCTTCATTTCTCCATATAGTTGTGCTGCAAGTGTCTTGTTGGGAGCCATAATTAAGGAGGGTCTATTTAAGGAATTAATTACATGAGCCATAGTAAAAGTTTTACCTGATCCGGTTACCCCAAGAAGAACCTGATCTTTCTCTTTGTTTTTTATTCCTGTAATTAGTTCTTCAATTGCTTTTGGTTGATCTCCAGTAGGTATAAAATTAGATTCTAATGAAAAACTAGAATTAGTAACATTCTTATAAACTAAATTTTCTAAGTTATTCATATTTTACATGTTTTACAGAAAGATTAAAATTTATCCTATACCAAAAAATAACTTAATTATTAACAAAAAAGATTTTTAAACATTTTGTTTTGTAGTAGATCTAGGAAATAAAAAATATATGGAGTTAGGTTATGTCGTTTATTTCCGAAAATTTGAAAAGAATAAAGCCATCTGCGACAATGGTCATTACTGCCAAAGCAGCACAGCTTAAAAGAGAAGGAAAAAAAGTAATAGGGCTCTCTTCTGGAGAACCTGATTTTGATACTCCTAAGCACGTTAAAGACGCGGCTATAGATGCTATTAATAAAGGTTATACAAAATATACAAATATTGAAGGTACTCCTGAACTTAGGCAATGTATTGTTGATAAATTTAAGAAAGACAACGATTTAAATTATACCATTAATGACATTATTGTTGGAACTGGAGGAAAGCAAATTTTATATAATGCTTTAGTTAGCTCTTTAAATGAAATTGACGAAGTCATTATTCCAGCACCATATTGGGTTTCATACCCAGATATGACATTGCTTGCAGGCGGAAAACCAATAATAGTTAATTGTTCATCTAAAACAGATTTTAAATTAACTGCAGAAGCTTTAGAAAAAGTTGTAACAAAAAATAGTAAATGGTTAATTTTAAATAGTCCATCTAACCCAACGGGATCTTGTTATAGTAAAGAAGAGCTAGAGAATATAGCTAGTGTTGTTAGAAAACATGAAAACTTACACGTCATGACTGATGATATTTATGAGTATATTGTATACGATAATTATAAATTTTTTACTTTTGCACAAGTTGCACCTGACCTTAAGTACAGGACATTAACTGTCAACGGTGTTTCAAAAAGCTATTGTATGACAGGATGGCGGATTGGATATGCTGCTGGTCCTGAGAAACTAATTAAAGCTATGATTAAAATTCAAGGGCAGTCAACTTCTAACCCTTCTTCAATTTCACAACATGCTGCAATGGCTGGTATTGGAGGAAGTAAAGACTTTCTGAAACCATGTCTTGATGCGTTTGACGAAAGAAGGCATTTCGTAGTTAATAAACTTAACTCCATCCCTGGAATAAATTGTATAATGCCTAAAGGAGCCTTTTATGCTTATCCAAATGTTGAAGGTTTGTTAGGAAAAAAAACAAAAGATGGAAAAATTTTAAATAATGACTCCGAAGTTGTTGAATGGCTTTTAGATGAAGCCGAAGTTGCTGCAGTTCCTGGAGCCGCATTTGGTTTAGAGCCTTATTTTAGAGTTTCTTACGCGACAAGTTTAGATTTACTCAAAGAGGCCATGGATAGAATTGAAAGAGCAGTTTTAAGTTTATCTTAACAAATTTGGGAGTTTTATTTGTCATTCATTCATATAAAAAAGGCATGGTCTTTAAGTCAAAATGATATTACTGGTGAAAGAGAATTTATAAAAAGAAGAGAAATTCTTAAGAAATTAGCAAGTAGCTCTTTAGTTTTTGCAGGGTCAAGTTTTTTGCCCTATTCTGTATATGGTTCAGCCAACTCTTTCTACCCTCCGCCAGTAAATAAAATTTATAATGTTAATAGAGAATTAACAAAAGAGAAATATGCAACTACTTATACAAATTTTTATGAGTTTGGATCTAATAAAAATATTTGGAGAAAAGCGTCTAAACTGAAAACTAAGCCTTGGTTGTTAAGCATCGATGGTTTGGTTAATAAACCTCTAAAAATAGATATAAATGATTTAATTAAAAAGATAGGTGGGATAGAAGAACGAGTTTACCGTTTTAGGTGTGTAGAAGCATGGTCTATGACGGTCCCTTGGGCAGGTTTTCCATTAAATAAAATCATATCTCTTGTTGAACCAAATTCTGACGCTAGGTTTGTAAAATTCGAAACTTTCTATAATCCAGATGTAGCACCTGGACAAAAACAAAAATGGTATCCTTGGCCATATCAAGAAGCTATCACGATAGAAGAAGCAACCAATGAACTTAGTTTCATGGCAACAGGAATATACGGTAAAGAATTACCAAATCAAAATGGAGCTCCTTTTAGGTTAGTTCTTCCATGGAAATATGGATTTAAGTCAATAAAATCTATAGTAAAAATCAGTTTTGTTAAAGAAAGGCCTATTGGCATGTGGGAAAAACTTGCTCCTAAAGAATACGGTTTTTGGGCAAATGTTAACCCTAATGTTTCACACCCTAGGTGGTCTCAGGCAACAGAGCAACAATTAGGTAAAGAAGAAAGAATTCCAACAATTATTTACAATGGATACGCTGAACAAGTATCAGATCTTTATGATAATCTGCAAAATAAATTGAAAGACAAGCTTTTTAGATAAAGTTAGGTTTTTATAATTAATGAAAAATCATCCAATATTCATAGATAAACATTATAGTTTGGGTGATAGTTTTTTTGATTTAGGTGTCCCGGCAATATTTCCTGATCATAAACTAAGGTTTAGAAATAATAGGGCAAGTAAATTAATTGGTTTGGATCAATTAACTAATAATCAATGGATAGATCATTTTGGAAAGTTTTTAAAGTTTCCTAAAGTTTGTCATAAACCTTTAGTTTTAAAATATCATGGACATCAATTTGGACAATATAATCCAGATCTTGGAGATGGAAGAGGTTTTTTGTTATGTCAAATTTTAGCTAAAAATAATATTCTTTGGGATTTAGGTACAAAAGGTTCTGGACAGACAAAGTATAGTAGGAACGGCGATGGGAGGTTAACACTAAAAGGCGCTGTTCGTGAATTATTAGCTACTGAGTTTTTGTCTGCATTAGGGGTAAATACTAGTCAAACACTTTCCATCATAGAAACTTTTGAAAAGCTTGACAGAAGTGATGAGCCATCACCTACAAGATCTGCAGTGCTGGTAAGACGTTGTAACGGACATATTAGAATTGGTACCTTCCAAAGACTTGCGTATTTAAATCAAAAAGAAAACATAGAAATTTTATTATATCATTTAGCTAAGAATTATTTCTTAAATATTAATAGTAAATCTAAAATTGAAATTTTAGCAGAAGATATTTTTTTAGAAACTGTAAAAAAAATTGCTGACACAATGGGTAAAATAATTATAGCTGGCTTTGTCCATGGGGTATTAAATACAGATAATTTCAATGTAACTGGAGAGGTCTTTGATTATGGCCCTTGGCGTTTTGTAGAGTTTGCAAACCCAAATTTCACAGCAGCATATTTTGATTATAATGGTAGATACTCATTTGGTAGACAACCTGATGCTGCTTTGTGGGCCTTAACCCAACTAGGTAAAAGTTTAAAAGAATTTATTCCTGAAAAAAAAATTCTTGAAATTTTAAATCTATTTTCAGCTCACTTTAATACTTCACTTAACAAACATTTTTGTTGGAGAATGGGGATAAAAGAAATAGACCCAAAAAATTTAAATTTAATTATAAAAATTTTATTTAATGATAGTGAAAATTATAAAATTGATTTTGTTTCCTTTTTTCATGATTTTTATGGGGGCAAAGACTCAGTTAATGATTGTTTAAATAGTAATTATGGAAATAAATACAAATCTGGTAATTTCACACAAATAACTGAAATACTCCAAGACACAATTGCAAACGAATTTAATCAAGAAAAAATTGTATCAATAAAAGAGAATAAAGAAAATATGCTCATATCAGAGGTCGAAAAAATTTGGCAACAAATAGAACAGTTTGATAATTGGGAGTTGCTTAATCGAAAAGTTAAAAAATTAAGAAATTTAGGAAAGTTATTAAATTCCCAGAAACTTGTTAATTTTTAAAGCAGTATCTTTATTTGTATTCAGTTTTGTTTTTTTATATGTAAATAATTTATTATCAAGAATTTTTATAATTCCTAAACTCTCTAAATCATCTAAAAAATCTAAAATTTTCCCTGATTCTTTTGGAAATTTATAAATAAATACTGGAATTGGTGTAGTCGCTATTTCTGAAATCATATTAACACTATCACTTGTTACGATACCATAGTCGATAGATTTCAAAATATCTGGGTATGGATTATTTTTCGATGTATATAAAATTTCATAATTGTTAAGAGATTTAGAAAATAATTTATCCAAAATTCTGATTGCTTTTTGAGGGGTCCTTCTTGAAACTGATAATAGAAGTTTTCCATTAGTATTTTTTATTGTACTAATAACTTTCATGCTCAAATCAAGATAATCTATACTTTGTGGGGTATACCTTTTATTTTTACCACCAACCATCAATAAAATTGTTTTTTCATTATTTTGTCTTAAATATTCATACTTATTTTCTAATTCGCTATAGTCAAAGAAGTTTAGAGCTCCTTTCGTTTGTATAATGTTCGATCCAGTAACCTGATCATGTTCAGGGATTATTAATAAATCAAAGTGTTTTATTGAAACCCCTGGGTTTTGAATGTGGATTGTCTTAATCTTATCGTTTAGCTTTGACTTTATAAAAATTGAGATACCAGCCATTCTTTTCCCACAAGTAATAATATATGTAGGAGATTTTCTGTTTAATAAAATTTTTTTTAAAATATTTGAGAAATAAAATTTTCCTAATAATGGTAATTTTTTAAGAAAATATGGGGGGGTATAATTTATTATTTCATATTTTTGCTTTAATAAATTTGCTAGTGCGATAGATTGTTTTTCCATTCCTACCGTTCCATCACTAATGATCCATGTATTAATTATAATTAGCTCCTTAACAAATATTATTATGAGAATAATTATCTTTTATTTTAAATTTACTTTATGAAATAAAATTACACTATATATTTAATAATGATAATTAAATTAAATGCTAATTTATTGTAAAAATAGAAAAAATATTAAATGAAAAATGAGAAAACCAAGCTTGATCATATAGATATTAAATTATTAAATGAATTACAAAATGATGGTAAAATTAGCAATGTTGATTTAGCAAGAATTGTTAACATTTCTCCACCTTCTTGTTTAAGACGCGTCAAATCTCTTGAGGAAAGCGGTTATATACGTGGTTACAATGCCATTTTAAATTCAGAGCTTTTAGGTTTTAAGGTTACAGTGTTTGCTTACGTTGGCTTGGAAAGTCAGGTTGAGAGTGATCTTCAAATATTCGAAAAATATATTTCACTATTTCCAGAAGTTCGAGAGTGCCATATGTTAGTTGGAGAGGTAGATTTTCTTCTTAAAATTGTTGCAGAAGACTGGGATCATTTTCAAAAATTTTTGACACAGAATTTAACTCAGGCTCCTAAAGTTAGCAATGTAAAAACTTCACTTAATATCAGGAGTACTAAAAGCTTGCCGGGTGTTCCTCTTTAAAAAATATTATTTAGGTATTGTTATTGAAACAATCTCATAATTTTTTATCCCACTTGGTGTTCTTACTTCCACAGACATATTTTCTTCTTTGCCAATCAAAGCCTTAGCTATAGGAGAGGCAATTGATATTAGGCCCGCTTCCAAATTTGCTTCATATGGACCTACAATATGATAATCAGTTTCTTGATTTGTATCTTCATCTAAAATTTTAACTTTAGCACCAAAGGTTATGGTTTTACCGGAAAGTTTACTTAAATCTATAACATTAGCTCTACTAATCACATCTTCTAGCTCAGTTATTCTTCCTTCTACGAATGCCTGTTTATCTTTGGCAGCGTGATATTCTGCATTTTCTTTAAGATCACCATGTTCCCTTGCCGAAGATATAGCTTGTATTATTTGAGGACGTTCATTTTTTTTTAGATTATTTAATTCTAACTTTATTATTTCAAGCCCAGAGGATGTAAAAGGTATTTTATCCATATCCTTACTTTCGATAGTTAATTCAAATTAAAATTATAATATATATATATAAATTATTCAAAATATGATTGGATTGATTTCACATCCAATTTCTTGTTTTTCATAGCTTTTATGCCTAAAGTAGCTGCATTAGCACCTTGAAGAGTAGTATAATATGGAATTTTATTTAAAAGAGCGGTTTGTCTTAAAGAAAAACTATCTTTAATTGAATTAGTTCCTTCAGCTGTATTAATTACTATTTGAATCTCATCAGATAACATTGCATCAACTGCATTTGGTCTACCTTCTATAACTTTTTTTATATATTTAGTTTCGATATTATTATCATTTAATGCTTTAGCTGTTCCGAAAGTAGCACATATAGAAAATCCTAATTCAGAGAATTTTTTGGCGATAGGTATAATATTTGTTTTATCGCCATCCTTTATAGATATAAAAACTTGACCACTTAATGGTAAATTGACATTAGCTCCTAGTTGGCTTTTTGCAAAAGCTTCACCAAATGTTGATCCAATACCCATAACTTCACCGGTTGATTTCATTTCTGGACCAAGTATGACGTCTGTTCCAGGGAATCTAGCAAATGGAAAAACGGCTTCTTTTACTGATATATGTTCCATTTTAAAAGTGTTGAGTTTGAAATCAGATAATTTTTTCCCTGTCATTATCAAAGCTGCTATCTTCACAAGAGGTATCCCGATAGATTTAGCAACAAAAGGTATAGTTCTACTGCCTCTAGGGTTTACTTCTAAAATGAAAATATTTTCGTCTTGTATAGCAAATTGTATATTAATAAAACCAATAACATTTAATTCTTTAGCAAGTTTATTTGTGTGGTCTATAATATCTTTAATTATATCTTTTTTTAGTGTTTGGGGAGGTAGTGCACACGCAGAATCTCCTGAATGAATGCCTGCTTCTTCAATATGTTCCATAATACCAGCGATAAACGTTTCATTACCATCTGATATTGCGTCTACATCTACTTCAACCGCGTTTCTTAAAAAACTATCAATTAGGACAGGACTATCGCCAGAAACACTTACGGCTTCATTAATATATTTTTGAAGTTGCTCTTCATTATGAACAATCTCCATAGCCCTTCCCCCAAGTACATAACTTGGTCTTATAACAACTGGAAAACCTATTTTTTTAGTAATTTCGATTGCCTCTTGTTTACTACTCGCAATTCCATTTTCTGGTTGTCTTAAGTCAATTTTTTGAAGTAACTCTTTGAATCTTTCTCTATCTTCAGCCAAATCAATGGCATCCACGGAGGTTCCTAGAATTTTGATGCCAGCTTGATTTAAGCTTTCTGAGATTTTTAAAGGAGTTTGGCCGCCTAATTGAACGATAACACCCAAAACCTCTCCATTTTGACTTTCTTTGTTTATAATAGATAAAACATCTTCATGGGTTAATGGTTCAAAATATAGTTTATCAGAAGTATCATAATCAGTTGAAACAGTCTCGGGATTACAATTAATCATTATCGTTTCAAAGCCTGCTTCTGATAAGCTATAAGCTGCATGAACACAACAGTAATCAAATTCTATTCCTTGCCCAATTCTATTTGGTCCTCCGCCAAGAATAATCACTTTCTTTTTTTGAGATGGATAAACCTCGCACTCATTAACTTCATTTTGCTCATAAGAGCTATATAAATAAGCCGTTTCAGAATAAAATTCAGCTGCACATGTATCAACTCTTTTATATGATGGAAAAATTTTAAAATCATACCTTAGGTTTTGAATTTTGTCTGTACTTATGCCTGTTAATTCTGAGATACGTTTATCAGAAAAACCCATAGATTTAATATTTCTCAAAAATTTTGGATTAACTGATAAATCATAATTCTTTATTGTGTCTTCAATTTTGATAATACCTGATATTTGTTGTAGAAACCACTTGTCCCATCCAGTAATCCTGGAAATTTCTTCAAGCGAAATACTATTTCTTATTGCTGTTGCAATTCTCAATATGCGTTCAGGAACTTGTTCAGCCAACCAGCCTGAAATTTTATCTTTATCTTTAAACATTTCTTTTTCAAATGGATAAGAAACATCATTTAAGCCTGATAGACCTGTCTCTAATGAACGAAGCGCTTTTTGAAGAGATTCTTGAAAAGACCTTCCAATTGCCATTGCTTCTCCAACAGATTTCATAGACGTAGTTAATAAACTTTCGCTTCCAGGAAATTTTTCAAATGTAAACCTAGGTATTTTAGTTACCACATAATCAATTGTTGGTTCAAAGCTGGCTGGTGTAGATTTTGTTATATCATTTTTTAATTCATCTAAAGTGTAACCAATTGCTAGTTTAGCCGCAATTTTAGCTATTGGAAAACCTGTAGCCTTTGAAGCAAGTGCTGAAGATCTACTAACTCGTGGGTTCATTTCTATTACAATTAGTCTTCCATCAACAGGATTTAGTGCAAATTGAACGTTCGATCCTCCAGTATCTACTCCAATTTCTCTTAAAACCGCAATACTTGCATTGCGCATTCTTTGATATTCTTTGTCTGTAAGGGTTAAAGCTGGAGCTACTGTTATTGAGTCACCTGTGTGAACTCCCATTGGATCTACATTTTCAATTGAACAAATTATTATACAATTGTCGGTGTTGTCTCGAACAACCTCCATTTCATATTCTTTCCAGCCAAGGAGAGACTCTTCAATAAGTACTTCAGAGGTAGGAGATAACTTTAGTCCATTTAACACAATATCTAAGAATTCATCATTATTATATGCTATGCCTCCACCTTCTCCGCCTAAGGTAAAAGAAGGCCTAATAATCGCTGGCAATCCTACTGAATCAAGAGCCAATAAAGCTTCATCAATATTCTTGGCTATTTTAGCTCTAGCTGACTCTAATCCAATTTTAGTCATGCTTTGCTTAAATAACTCTCTATCTTCTGCTTTGTTAATGGAGTCCGGTTTAGCTCCTATTATTTCAATATTATGTTTTTTTAAAATTCCTGAATGGAATAACTCTAAAGTAGCATTTAAAGCGGTTTGTCCACCCATTGTTGGAAGAACTGCGTCAGGTTTTTCAATTTCTATAATTTTTTCTATAGTATTTTTCTCAATAGGCTCAATATATGTTGCATCAGCCATCATTGGATCAGTCATAATAGTTGCGGGATTTGAATTAATTAAAATAACTCTTATACCCTCTTCCTTTAAGGCCTTACATGCTTGGGCTCCCGAATAATCAAATTCACAAGCTTGACCAATTATAATGGGCCCAGCTCCAATGATAAGAACAGACTTTATATCACTTCGTTTTGGCATTATCTGAAACTTCTATTAGATTTAAGAATTCTTGAAATAAATATGATGATTCTGTGGGACCTGGAGACGCTTCAGGATGATACTGTACAGAAAAAATTGGTAAAGATTTATGTTTAAACCCTTCTATAGAACCATCAAATAAAGAAAGGTGTGTGATCTCAAGGCATTCAGGAAGTGTGTCTTTATCTATCATATAGCCGTGGTTTTGGCTTGTGATTTCAACTTTATTATTAGATAAATTTTTAACAGGATGATTAGCTCCGCGGTGACCTTGAGACATTTTAATAGTTTTAGCTCCTAATGAAAGACCTATTAATTGATGACCAATACATATTCCAAAAACTGGTATCCCTAAACTAAGAATTGCTTGTAAAAGATCTTTACACTTTTTTTCGGTTGCAGAGGGATCCCCAGGACCATTTGAGAGAAAAATGCCGTCTGGTTTAATTTTGTTTATATCTTCAATTATTGTATTTTCAGATAGAACAGTCACGTCAGCGTTAAGGTTCACAAGGTGTCTTAAAATATTCATTTTAACACCAAAATCAATTACCACTATCTTAGGTTTAAATTTACGAATAGTACTTGGAGTTGACAAAATTAATTTATGAGGACTTTCTTTATAATCATAATTTTTCTCAGTAGTTACTGATGATGAGAGATTCAAGCCATCCATTTTAGGATAATGTCTTAATTTATTCTTTAATTCGTCAAAATTAAATTCCCCCAATTCATTATATGACATTATGGCATTGCAACTTTTATATTTACGAATAATTTTGGTTAGCATCCGAGTGTCTATCCCTGAAATTCCAGGGATATCGTTTAGCTTAAGCCAATCATTAAATTTTTGGTCAGATCTCCAATTTGATGGATTGGTAGGAACTTGCCTAACAACAATACCAGCTATAGATTTAGTTTCACCTTCATTGTCAAAATTATTTGTGCCTATATTTCCTATATGAGGAAAAGTAAAAGATATGATTTGTCCAGCGTATGAAGGATCAGTAATAATTTCTTGGTAACCAGTCATTGAGGTGTTAAAGCAGATTTCTCCAATTTTTGTTTGTCTTGAACCAAATGACTTACCCAAAAAGCATGTTCCATCTTCCAACATCAGGACACTATCTGATATAATTTCTTGATCAACGCTATTTATGCTAAAGGGAATATAAGCATCTTCTTGTTCGTTTTTAAAATTTACTTCTTTCATTATATACCTTAATGATTTTCAAATTACTTAAAGTAATAGAAATATGAAATTTAAAATAATTTTAGGATTAAAAAAAAGAGGAATTTTAACAATATTTTTCATCAAGAAGTTACTTAGAATGTATTACAATATTCGTCAATCAAATTTAAGAAAATTAATTTAATATTTTAGTTTTGTTATTTTTAGATATAAAACTTTAAATATTTAATGATTAAACATAGTAGGAATAAAATGAGCATTAGGGAAGAAATTACTAATAAACTAAAAGAAGCCATGATTCGAAAAGATGGGGATTTACTAAACACACTAAGATTAATAAAAGCATCAATTAAAGACAAGGATATTATTGCAAAAGGGAATGGAAAAAGTGATATTAGTGATCAAGAGATAATTTCAGTTCTTCAGAGTATGATTAAGCAAAGAAAAGTATCTGTTGATATGTATTTGAATGGAAAAAGAGAAGATTTGGCAAAAAAAGAAGAAACCGAAATTGAGATTATTTCAAATTTTTTGCCTAAGCAATTATCTTCAAAAGAAATTGAAATTATCATAAATAAAACAATTACATCTTCTGGTGCTAATTCCATTAGAGATATAGGTAAAGTAATAAACTTGATGAAAGAAAAATATGATGGAAAAATCGATTTTGGAGTCGCAAGCAAACTAATTAAAGAAAAACTCTCTCAAATTTAATTTAGAATAATTTCTTATTGAAATAAAATGGACTTAAAAGAAGAAATAAAAAATTCTATCAAGCTTTCTCATGTTGTGGGTAAAAATTTATCTTTGAAGAGACGTGATAAATCTAATTTTATTGCTCTTTGTCCATTTCATAAAGAAAAAACTCCTTCTTTTAACATTTCTGACGAGAAAGGATTTTATCACTGTTTTGGTTGCGGAAAACACGGTGACATTTTCGACTATATTATGGAAATGGAGAATAAGACTTTTCTTGAGGCTTTGAAAAAACTTGCCGAAGAAGCTGGTTTGCAAAATACAAACTATAATTTCACAGGAAACCCAAAGATAAAAAAAAGTATTAGCCTTCTCAGACGTATCTCTGATTCTTATATTCAAAATTTAAATGCGCCACTGGGAGAGGGGGCAAGAAATTATCTTTATTCTCGTGGTATTGATAAAACAATTATAAAAGATTTTATGATTGGTTATTCTGGTAATTTAAAATCTAATCAATATTTAGTATCATGTTTAATCAAGGAAGGTTTTTCACTAGATGAAATAATCGAAGTTGGTCTAGTAAAACGAAATTATAAGAAAGAGCTAATCTTCTATTTTCAACAAAGAATTATGATTCCAATACTAGATAATGCCGCCAAAATTATTGCATTTGGAGGTAGAGTTATAGAAAATGGAAACCCTAAATATATCAATTCTCCTGAAACAAATTTGTTTCAAAAGGGTAAACAGTTATTTGGAGTAACAAATGCAAAAAAATTATTAAACGAAAAAAGGTTAATAATTTGTGAAGGTTATATGGATGTAATATCTTTGCATAAATATGGCTACCCTGCTTTGGCATCCCTTGGAACGGCTTTAACTGATGAACAAATAAATAAAATATTTAATGTTGCTGATGAAGCTTTTTTAGTTTTTGATGGTGATATTGCAGGTAAAAATGCAACCCTTAAAGTTTATGAAAAGTATTTACCTAAATTAAAATTTAACAAAAAACTCAAGTTTGTATTCCTTCCAAATAATTTAGACCCAGAGGAATTTATTAATCAAAAAGGTATTAATGAGTTTGAGAAACTTTTAGATAAAGCTCTCAGCGCTCTCGATATGATCTGGTTACAAGGTTTAAAAATGATCAGAGAAAATGAACCAGAGACCAAAGCTCTTTTTTGGAGTTATTTGAGAAACATGGTGAACAAGATTGAAGACAAAAATATTAAATTAGCATATAAAGATGAAATTGAAAAAAGAATAAAGATTTTTAGAGATAAGAACAGAGGCTTGATTCAAAAAACAAGTTTTTCAAAAAGGTTAGGATCTCATTATTTAGCTCAAAATAAATTTCTTCCAAAGACCGGAGTTGAAATAAAAATTGGAGCAATTATTTATATGATGTTAACGTTTCCTGAATTATGCTTAAAATTTGATGAAAAAATATCTTTGTTGAGCTTTCAAAATAAGGGATTAAATGAATTAAAGGAATCGATTCTTTTGCAAGTTAGTAAACAATCAGATATAAACGCTCAAATATTACAAGAAACTTTGATAAGTGAGGGTTTCACAGTTCAAATAAAAAAAATTTTGGAAACTAATTATTCTTCAAGGCTTAACCTTAACAATAATTATAATTATTTATGTAATGTTTTTGAAGAACTCTTAAGTTTAGTTTCTTTAAAAAAAATATAGTCTTTGTATTAAGAACAAAATATACGTAGTCATAATAAAATTTTAAGTGAGATATGATATGCTGGCAAACACAGAAAACAAACAAATCAAAAGCAAATCTGGGAATGACAGCCCAATATTAGACCTTAATAATTCAGCAATTAAATCTCTCATAAAAAAAGGTAAAGCTAATGGCTTTGTTACTTTAGATGAGCTTAACTCTGCACTCCCTCCAGGTGAATACTCTTCTGAGCAAATAGAAGATATTCACGCAGCAATTAACGATATGGGTTTGAATATAATTGATCAACAAGAAGAGTCATCACATGAAGAGGTTGAGGAGAAAAACGCAGGAAACTTAAGTGACGACGAAGGTGCAAGGTCAGATGATCCTGTAAGAATGTACCTTAAAGAAATGGGGTCCGTTGAGTTGTTGTCGAGAGAAGGCGAAATATCTATTGCAAAAAGAATTGAAGCTGGAAGAGAGTTGATGATTGGCGGAATATACGAATCTCCTCTTGCTATGAGAGCTTTTTTAAAATGGAGAGATGAGGTAGATGATGGGACAATGTTATTGAGAGATATCATAGACCTAGAAACTACTTATGCTCGCATTAATGGTGGAGCCAATGAACCAGAAATTGCTAATGATAATATTGATAAAATAAAATTTGATAATTTAAACGTTGTTATACCAACAGCCTCTGTAGATGAATCAAAAAAAGAAAATGATTTAGAAAATAGTGACGAAGAAACCGAAGAAGAAAAAGACGGTGAAGACGAAAGTGAAGATGAAGATATTAATCTTTCCTTAGTAGCGATGGAATCAGAAATAAAAGATCAAATTTTGTCAATGATTGATGAGGTTGCAAACACATTTAAAGAAATTTTAACACTTAGCGAAAGAAGAATAGCTAGATTAAGAAAGGGTGAAAATTTAGTTTTAAGATCAGAAAACAGACTTTCTGAACTAAGAATTCTTCTAATAGAGCAAATGGAAAAAATTTATTTAAATAATAATAGACAAGAAGAGTTAATAGACCAAATGTACGGCCTCAATAGGCAGATAACAAATATAGAAGGATCATTATTAAGATTAGCTGAAAATTCTGGTGTAAATAGAAAAGATTTTATTAATAGTTGGGTAGGTAATGAAATTAATCATAATTGGGTTTTAAAGCCAGTAAAAGCAAAAAATTGGGAGAAATTCACTTCCGAGAATAATGATGAAATAGTAAGAATCTGCGATCAAGTATTTGATTTTGTTAATAACACAAGTATGCCTGTTCAAGAATATAAAAAACTTATTCAGATAATTCAAAGAGGTGAACGGGAGGCAGCTAGAGCAAAAAAAGAGATGGTTGAGGCTAATTTAAGATTGGTTATATCCATAGCAAAAAAATACACAAATAGAGGACTTCAGTTTTTGGACCTTATTCAAGAAGGAAACATAGGTTTAATGAAAGCTGTTGATAAATTCGAATATAGAAGAGGTTACAAATTTTCAACATATGCAACATGGTGGATAAGACAAGCTATAACCCGATCTATTGCGGATCAAGCAAGAACGATTAGAATACCTGTTCATATGATTGAGACTATTAATAAATTAGTGAGATCATCGAGGCAGATGCTACACGAAATTGGACGAGAGCCAACACCGGAAGAACTGTCTGAAAAAATTTCTATGCCCTTAGACAAAGTTAGAAAAGTGCTTAAAATAGCTAAAGAACCAATTTCATTAGAAACCCCAGTAGGAGATGAAGACGATAGTCATTTAGGTGATTTTATTGAGGATAAAATGGCTGTGCAGCCACTTGAAGCTGCGATACATGCGAATTTACGAGAAACAACTACAAGGATTTTAGCTAGCTTAACTCCTAGAGAAGAGAGAGTTCTAAGGATGCGATTTGGAATAGGTATGAATACCGATCATACACTTGAAGAAGTCGGGCAACAATTTAGTGTAACTAGAGAAAGAATAAGGCAAATAGAAGCCAAAGCTCTCAGAAAACTCAAGCATCCAACTAGATCAAGAAAATTGAGATCTTTTTTAGAAAATTAAAATCTATTCTTAATACTTCCACTTTACATACTTAAAATGTACTTGTATAAGTTGAAAATTAGAACATCTCTATAATAGGCCTGTAGCTCAACTGGTTAGAGCCCTCCGCTCATAACGGAGTGGTTGGGGGTTCAAGTCCCTCCAGGCCTACCAAAATAAATATTTTTTTATTATGTATTTTCTCAAGTTTTAATTAAGGTTTAAACTTAATTAATAAAAAATTAGAAATGAAATGCAAAAAAAACAATATAAAGATTTAAGAAGTTCAAGATGGTTTTCTCCTAACGATGTAAGATCTTTTGGTCATAGATCTAGAGCAATGCAAATGGGTTTAGGAAAAGATGACTGGGAAAATAAACCTATTATAGGAATAATAAACACCTGGTCAGAAATACAACCATGTCACCAACACTTCAAACAAAGAGTTGAGGATGTTAAAAAGGGCGTTTACCAATCTGGTGGATTACCAATAGAACTTCCAGCAATTTCCTTGGCAGAAATGTATGTGAAACCGACAACTATGTTGTATAGAAATATGCTTTCTATGGAAGTTGAAGAGTTAATAAGGTCACATCCTATTGATGGAGTAGTGCTTATGGGAGGGTGTGACAAAACTACTCCAGCCCTTACAATGGGAGCAATTAGTCTAGATTTACCAATGATATTCTTACCTGCTGGTCCAATGTTAAGAGGAAATTATAAAGGAAAGTATTTGGGGAGTGGTTCTGATGGTTGGAAATATTGGGATGAATTAAGGGCAGGTAATATAACGGAAAATGACTGGGCAGAAGTGGAGTCTGGTATTGCTAGATCTTATGGTCATTGTATGACGATGGGTACAGCAAGTACAATGACAGCAATAGCAGAGGCTATTGGATTGTGTTTGCCTGGAGCAAGTTCGATACCTGCAGCTGATTCAAATCATATCAGAATGTCTACGAATGTTGGTAAAAGAATAGTTGATATGGTTTGGGAAGATCTAAAGCCATCTAAAATAATCACTGAAAAATCTATTGATAATGCTGTTACTGTAGCTATGGCTATGGGCTGTTCAACAAATGCTATTATTCATTTAATAGCTATGGCAAGAAGAGCTGGTATTCATTTGACAATTGATGACTTGGATAAAAAAGGAAGGGAAATTCCTCTGATAGCAAATATTAGGCCATCAGGCGTGGAATACCTAATGGAAGATTTTTATTATGCTGGAGGTATTTTGTCTTTAATGTTTTCACTTGCTGAAAAACTTAATTTGGAGGAAATAACAGTTTCCGGGCTTAGGTTAAAAGAAATAATATCACAAAAAGAAACAATTAATAATGATGTCATTAGAAGCTTAGATAACCCAATATATGAAGAAGGTTCATTAGCTGTTTTAAAGGGAAATTTAGCACCGGATGGATGTGTCATTAAACCAGCTGCTTGTGATAAGAAATTCATGAAACATAAAGGACCTGCAATTGTTTTTGATAGTTATCAGGAAATGAAAGATATTATAGATAGTGATGATTTGGATGTTTCTGAAAATCATGTTTTGGTATTAAGAAATGTTGGTCCTGTAGGAGGGCCAGGTATGCCTGAATGGGGAATGATGCCTATACCCAAAAAACTTCTTAAAAAAGGGGTCAGAGATATGGTTAGAATATCTGATGCTAGAATGAGCGGTACTAGTTATGGTGCTTGCATTTTACACGTTGCTCCTGAAAGTTTTATTGGTGGCCCGTTGTCTCTTCTCAAAACAGGAGATATTATTGAGCTTGATGTAAATTTAAGAAAAATTAATATGCTAGTGGATGATAAAACGTTATCTGCCAGAAAAAAAATGATACAGCCAAAGCAACCAAAAGCTGGTAGGGGTTGGCTTTGGATGTTTAGCCAACATGTAAAGCAAGCAAATGAAGGTTGTGATTTCGATTTTTTAGAAACCGACTTTGGAAAATCAGCAGAAGAACCAGATATTTATTAGAGATTAATTATGTTGACAGGAAAAATTAAAAATATTTTTTTAAAATCAAGCGTTGCTACTATTTCTACAGCTTTGTTTAAGAGAGGTTTAAGAAATCAATTTATACAAGGAGTAAGTCCACTTAATCCAAATTTATCAAATATGGTTGGTTATGCTTTTACTGTTAGGTATATTCCAGCAAGAGAAGATTTAAATACTCTTGATGTTTTTAGAAACCCAGAACATCCTCAACGTGTAGCAATTGAAAAATGTCCTAAAAATCACGTTTTAATTTTTGATAGTCGTAAGGATGCAAGGGCAGCATCAGCAGGTGCTATTCTAATAACAAGGTTAATGGTAAGAGGATGTGCAGGCGTAGTCACAGATGGAGGATTTAGAGATTCTTCTGAAATAAAAAAATTAGAATTTCCCGCGTATCACCATAGGCCGTCGTCTCCAACTAATCTTACTCTTCATCAAGCAATTGATATTAATGTACCTATTGGTTGTGGTGATGTTGCAGTATGGCCAAACGATTTGATAGTGGGTGACCAAGAAGGTGTTATTGTAATTCCAAATAAAATTATAGAAGAAATATCTGAAGAAGTTAAATCAATGACAGTCTATGAAGACTACGTAATAGATAAGGTCCAGAATGGATCAAGTATTAGAGGATTGTACCCCTTGACAGATGAAAAACAAAAAAATTTATTTGAAAGTTGGATAAATTCAAAATCTGACTCAAAATAATTAAATTTAGGATTAGAAAATGGTAGATAAACAAATGAGTTCAAAACCAAAGGCAATAATTTTAAATAAAACAGATAATATTGTCATCGCCTTAAATAATATGAATGCCGGTGATTATTTAAAAGATCACGATTTAAAAATAGATGCACCGATCTTGTCAGGTCAAAAAATTGCTAACGTTGATATTCCAAAAGATGCACCAATATACAAATATGGAACAATAATTGGTTTTGCAGATTCTGATATTTGTAAAGGACAAGTATTAATCAATTCAAACATTAAATTTAAGGAATTTAGCAGAGAACATGATTATTGTTCTAAGTACAAGCCTACAATGTTTGCTAATTCCTCAACTCAAAGAACTTTTATGGGATTCAGAAGAAAAGATGGCCGTGTTGGTACTAGAAATTTTATTGCTGTAGTTTCAACTGTTAATTGCTCTGCAACTGTTGTCCATGAAATTGCTTCATATTTTACGCCAGAAAAATTAAAAGACTATCCCAATGTAGATGGTGTTGCTGCATTCAGTCACTCAACTGGATGTGGCATGGAATTATCTGGGGAACCAATGAATTTACTTTATAGAACGCTTGGAGGATACATAGATCATCCCAATGTAGCTTCTTCTTTAGTTGTAGGTTTAGGGTGTGAAAGGTGCCAGGTAGGAGGGCTGTTTCAATATCAAGGTATAGTAGAAAATCAGAATTTAAAAACTTTAGTTATGCAAGAAAACGGGGGTACGTCAGCAACAATCAAAGCAGGAATAAAGTGTATAGAAGATATGCTTAAAAAGGCTAATGATATTAAAAGAGAAGAGGTTTCTTTATCTAATTTGACTGTTGGTCTTCAATGTGGAGGTTCAGACTCATTTTCTTCTTTATCCGCTAACCCTTCCTTAGGTAAAGCGGTTGATATTTTAGTAACTCACGGAGGGACAGCTATTTTATCAGAGACACCTGAAATCTATGGAGTAGAAAATAGCTTAACGGCTAGAGCTGTCAGTGTATCTGTGGCTGATAAATTGATGAATAAAGTAAATTGGTGGAAAAATGTATACTCTGTAGGAAGAGATGTTCAGATTAATGGAACGGTCAGTCCAGGTAATCAAAAAGGTGGATTGGCAAATATATTAGAAAAATCCTTGGGTTCAGCCATGAAAGGTGGTTCAACTGGGTTAATGGAAGTTTATAATTATGCAGAAAAGGTCACTGAAAAAGGGTTTGTTTTTATGGATACACCTGGTTTTGATCCTGTTTCAGCAACCGGGCAGATTGCAGGAGGTGCTAATTTGATTGCATTCACTACTGGAAGAGGTTCATGCTTTGGAGCTAAGCCCGCCCCTTCTATTAAGCTTGCAACTAACTCAAACTTATATAATAAAATGACAGAAGATATGGATATTAATTGTGGTTTAGTTATAGATGGTGCTAAAAATATCGATGAGATGGGGGCTGAAATATTTGAAGAATTTATTTCATTTGCATCTGGTAAAAAAACTAAAAGTGAAATATTAAATTTAGGAAGACATGAGTTTGCACCCTGGCAAATTGGAATTACAGGTTAAACTTTTTTAAATTTTCTATTACAAAAACTCTTGTTGAAGATGCTAAAGATGATTTTCTTTTAACATCAATGTCTGATATTAATTTTTGAAGAGAACAGTTCTTGTTTTTAGCGATGAGATCAAGTGAATCCCAAAATTCTTTTTCTAATGACAATGAAGTTCTATGCTTTTTTAAAGTGATTGATCTTTTTATCAACATTTAACTTGCCTTGTTAAGTTCAAAAAAACCAACTACTTCAATATGAGGTGAATAAAGAAATTGATCAATTGGTTGAACCCATTTTAAATTATAATTATTTTCTATTAAAATTTTTGAATCCCTAACAAATGTGTTTATATCACACGAAACACTTATCACTAATGGTACCTTTGATTTTGCAATATTTAAAAATTGTGTATGAGCACCAGATCTTGGAGGGTCAATAATAATTGCTCCATAATTCTCTAATTCTTTGACTGTTAAAGGTTTAGATTTTAAGTTTCTAGTATATGTTTTTATATTGTTATTAAATGGTTTTCCTTTTGAGGCTAAATCTATTGAATGTAGAGATTCAGTATTTAGTTCAAATGCGTTAATTCTAAAATTTTGTAAAAGAAGCGGTAAAGTAATAGTTCCAGATCCGCAAAATAATTCACAAATATATGTTTTTTTATTATAATTCTCTAATGCATCCATAACACATCTGATAATTGTATTTTCACCACTTACAGTCGCTTGTAAAAAACCACCTGGGGGAGGGTATATTACAGATGAGAAGACATTATTTGATAAACTTATTCTGTCAGTAATATAAATTAAATCCAAAATTTTATTATTTAGTCTTCGATGTACCCTAATGACTTTATTTTCTATCAGTTTCTTATTAAGTTCAGAAAATTTTTTAAAAGAAACATCAGCTAATCCATCTATTAATAGATCAATCCCATTATCAAGTAAGTTAGCGTGAATATGAATTATATCACCAATTTTTATAATTTCTTCAAGGGGCTTTCGTAAATCTTGAATTAACCTAATGAGAGATTTTTCTAGTATAAGGCATTCGGTAATCTCAGTTACAAAATGACTTTTATGTTCATAAAACCCAATTATTAACTTTGATTTATTTCTTTTGGCTGTGAATTTAGCATGTCTTCTTGAGTTTTGAGAGGAACTTACCATTTTTTTAATTATGGTATTTGAGGATATTTGATGAATTGAAGAGGTTACTCTATTCATTTTCCAATTATTATAGTGTTCAAACCGCCAATGTTGGAGCATACATCCTCCACATTTAAAAAAGTGTTCACATTGAGGGTTAACTCGCTCAGGAGAAGGCTTTATAATTTCAACTAACTCAGCCCTAACGTTTTTTGAAAATATTTGAGTAGGTTTTGCTATAATCTTTTCATTAGGCAATGCAAATGGTACAAAAAAATTATAATCTTTTTCTTCAAAATTTAATTCTGTAATTAATTTTTCTATGCC
>Ga0181595_10001286_pt1 | contig 27344 bp, 26 predicted proteins | sample 041ome_7_FD_145604 | JGI IMG/M metagenome (GOLD analysis project Ga0181595, IMG submission 145604) | Coastal salt marsh microbial communities from the Groves Creek Marsh, Skidaway Island, Georgia - 041401AS metaG (spades assembly) | ecosystem: Environmental > Aquatic > Marine > Intertidal zone...
ATATCCGATTCTTGTTCATCGGCTCGCAGTTTCGCTCCACGCTTCCTCCCCACAGTCCGTCGCCGTTCTGCAGTTGCGCTTCACTTCATTCGCTGTAGCCAGCTTATGGGAGGACTTGCACCTCCAAGAATGCGCCCATGCTGGGCGCACAAGAAAAAACCCGGCACCAGGCCGGGTTGATCATTTCAGCGCATCTACTCGTTCTTTTGCCAACCTGGCAGCTGTGGAGCTACCATGGGCCGACACGACTTTACGGTAGTGTGTTAAGGCCGCAGCCTTATCATTTTCCCGCTCTGCAATTTGTCCGAGTTTTAACAAGGCATCTGCTACCTTATTTGAGTCAGCAAAGTTACTCACTACGCGCTCAAACTGGGTTTTTGCTTTTGCCAGCTCGCCGTTGTTAAATAACAACTGACCAAGCCAGTAATGAGCATTTGGCGCATACACCGAGTTCGGGTAGGTACGCAAAAAACTCTCAAATTCTGGAATAGCAGCATCATAGCGCCGGTCTTTCAGCACCATGTTGACCGCTCTGTCATAGGCGTCATTTTCCGAGGCATTGCCCGAAACCGTGACTGCCGGGCCACTCGTGGCGTTTGGTGTCGTATTGGCAGTGCTGTTACCAGCACTACCTTGCACGGCACTTACCCGCCGCTCGATTTCCTGGTAAATATCACGTTGCCGCTGAATAATTTCATCCAGCTGATACGAGTGGGTTTCAGTGACCCCGCGCAGCTCGCTTACTTCATCCAGCAAGACCTGCAACTGTTGCTGCATTCTTACCTGCGCTTCGGCGCGGGCTTCAACCACCCGCTCCAGCGCAGCCAGCCGCTGCTCTACCGTACCGGTGGCAGCTGCAGCCGTAGAGGAAGCAACCCTGCCGCTTCTGCTTATCTCAGTAACCGGCGCCGGATTCGCCCAAGCGCCGATACTGACTAAGGACATCGCTATAAGCAGAGGTTTCTTCACTGTCATCCTCACTCGTACCCTTGGTTAATTAGTATACTAAAACTGCGCGACGGTTTTTCGCGTAAGCCGCTTCGTTCGTTTCACGAACTACTGGCTTCTCTTCACCGTAGCTAACAGTAGACAGTTGACCAGCGCTTACGCCCAGGTTCTGTAAGTACTGTACTACAGACAGTGCACGGCGCTCGCCCAGGGCGATGTTGTACTCTGGCGTACCTCGCTCGTCAGTGTGACCTTCGATAGTCACGCGAACGCTTGGATTTGAACGCAGGAATTCACCGTGAGCTTGTAATACTTCGGCGAACTCAGGACGGATAGTCGCTTTGTCGAAATCGAAGTATACGGTGTTCTCGCGACGCAGCGCTTCCATTTTCTGACGCATTTGCTCAGCAGCAGTTACTGCTGGATCAACGCGCTCTACCTGTACAGTTTGGTTAGTGGCTGAAGTATCAGCATCACCAGCACCAGTAGAAGATTTAGAGCTACAAGCTGCCAGTGCTAATACTGGAACTGCAACTAATAAACCTTTTAACACTTTGTTTAAGTTCATAATGTTGTCCTTAGATTATATTTACCAAGTTTTACCAAGTTTTTGTTTTATAAAAAAGGTGACCAGGCCGGCGATTTAACTTGTCCATCAGACGCCGGTAGTCGTGCTTTAAAACGCCCATCCATAGAAACCAGTGCCAGTACCTGCGAACGACCATGCATAGTACTGTAAATAATCATTGAGCCGTTTGGTGCAACGCTGGGCGACTCATCAAGGTTCGTCGCGGTCAGCACTTGCAGGTAACGGCTTTGTCTATCCAATCTTGCTAAATGATAGCGCCCATTTGTACGATTTACCATCACAACCGATTGACCATCAGGCGAAAAAGTACCAGCCAGGTTCATTTCACCTTCAAAGGTCAAACGACGGGTATCTCCAGTGGCAATATTAACGGTATATAGCTGCGGATTACCGCCGCGCTCAGAGCTAAATACAATTTCCTGACCGTCAGGTGACCAGCTTGGCTCAGTATCGATTGCGCGGTGACTGGTGACTCGGGTCAGCGCCTTGGTTGCAATGTCCATCACATAGATTTCGGCATTACCATCTTTCGATAACACCATTGCCATCTTACGACCATCCGGCGACCAGCGCGGCGAGCTGTTAATACCCGGGAACGCGGTCAAAATGGTACGCCGACCGGTATAGATATCCTGAATATAAATCTGTGCCTGACGCTTTTCAAAGGTCACATAAGCCAGCTTAGTGCCATCCGGTGACCAATCTGGTGACATCAATGGCTCTTTCGAGCGCAGCAATACCTGTTCGTTATAACCGTCGTAATCTGCAACCACTAACTGGTATGGAAATTCTGCGTTCGGCCGTACCAGCACGTAGGCAATTTTGGTTAAAAACGCACCGCGCTCACCGGTCAGTTTCTCGTAAACAATATCGCTAATGCGGTGTGCATACTGGCGGAATTGACCGCCATTAATGGTGGTTTCACGGGCATCCAGAATAAACTGACTGCTACCGACGAGCTGGCCAGCATTTAACATCTGAGTGCTGATACCGCTATTACCTTTAAGCACGTCAATCAATTCAAAACTTACCGAGTAGCGGTCAATCCCTACCTCGGTAATTTCACCCATCACAATGGCTTCAACCCCTTCGCGTGCCCAGGCTGAAAAATTAATTTCTGCGGATTTTGACGGCCGCTGCGGCATTTTAATAAAAGGGATCGGGCTGAACTTGCCGCTGCGCATTAAGTCTGCTGCAACCACTTCGGCGATATTTTCTTTCGGTAAGGTCGTACCCCGGAAGGTAAAAGGCAGGACGGCGATAGGCCGCGCTGAATCCACACCGTCAGTAATAATAATTTCCAGTGAAGCTTGCGCCTGCACTGTGACCAGCAGCAAAACGCTGCAAAATAGGCTTCGTAATAACTTTGTCATCATCAGAATTCAGGTGCCACCGTTAAGTTTATATCTTTTAACTGATTATACACATCCGGATCCTGCGACATAGGGAAGGTTCCGGCCCGGTTTACCGCCCGCACTGCGGCGTCACATACTGCGCGATCGCCATTGACCACGCTAACACTGGTTACAAAGCCGTTCGACGCCAGACGCAAATTCAAGCGGCAGGAACGCCCGCGCATCGTCGATTCATCTTTGATCAGATTACGGGTAATCGCATCACTGATCATCGCCGTGTAACGTTGTACTTCTGTTACCGCTTGTTGCGCTCTGGCCCTACGACGGGCATCGGCTTCCGCAGCCATTTGCTCTTGTAACATTCTTTCCTGCTCAGCACGTTCGCGTTGCTCCCGCGCCTGACGCTCGCGTTCAGCCTGGGCTTTGGCTAACGCCTCCTGCTCAGCTTTGCGTTTCGCTTCAGCAGCTTTCGCTGCTTCTTCAGCTTTTTTACGCTCTTGTTCACGCGCAATGCGCTGCTGCTCAGCGGTGCGGGCTTTAGCTGCTTCAGCTTCCTGTTGTTTTTTCGCTTCGGCTGCCGCTTTACGCGATGCGGCAGTTGCCTCATCGGCTTTACGCTTTTCTTCCGCTACCCGCTTTAAGCGCGCTTCTTCCTGTGCTCTGGAACGTTCAGCCTGCTGCGCCCGACGCTCTAAATCGCGGATCCTTTGCTCTTCTGCTTTACGGGCATCTTCCTGCTGCTTTTTGATCTCAGCAACCCGCTGCTCTAACACGTCTTTGTCTATCGCCACTGCCTCTACCGGTGCCGGCGGCGGTGGCGTACTGCTGGCAGCGCCAGCTTCACCAGACAGCGTTATTTGCGTTGGCTTAGGCCAAAAGCTCAGGCTGCTGATGGTTAAGCCCAGCACTATGCCCAAATGTACCCAGGCCGACTTTGCCCAAGCCGTTTGCCACCACTTTTCGGTTAACTCAGACTTCATTATCAGTCATCAACCCGACAGAGGGTGCTCCGGCTTGCTTTAATACATTGATCAGGCGGATCACAGAATTGTAATCAACACGACCATCGCCCTTCACGATAACCTGAGTGCCAGGCTCAATACTTAACCAACTGGCCACTTCGACCTGTAACTGCGACGCGGTAAAAGGCCCCTGCTGGTTACCGTCTTTTTCAAAATAATACAAACCGGCTTCATCTACCGTGGCAACCAGCGGTGTTTTGCCATCTTTCATCTGTTCAATCGGCTCAGCTGCAGACTTCGGCAACTCAACCTTGACGCCCTGAGTAATAATTGGCGTCGTAATCATAAAAATCACCAGCAACACCAGCATCACGTCGATGTAAGGCACGACGTTAATTTCGGCGACCGGACGACGTTTTTTACGGGTATACATCAGGCGGCTTCTCCGCTGCTAACCTGGCGATGCAGAATATTGGCAAACTCTTCGACGAAATTCACATAGCTGCTTTCCAGCTGTTCGACCTGATGTGAAAATTTGTTATAGGCAATAACGGCTGGAATAGCGGCAAATAAGCCAATAGCTGTTGCAATCAAGGCTTCTGCGATACCAGGCGCGACCATCGCTAACGTGGCTTGCTGCACCGCACCCAGTGCAATAAACGAATTCATAATACCCCATACCGTACCAAACAAGCCGATATAAGGGCTGATCGAGCCGACGGTCGCCAAAAACGGCAGGTCTTGCTCTAACCGTTCGACTTCACGCGATAAACCAACGCGCATCGCCCGATGGGTACCATCCATCACAGCGGTCGCCTGGCGACTGCTCTTGTGCAGACGGGCAAATTCCTTAAAGCCGGCTTTAAACAGCGACTCCAGGCCATCAACTTGCTGGCGGGCACTGACTTCGGCGTATAGCTTTGACAAATCGATACCAGACCAAAACCGGTCTTCAAACTTACGGGCGTCTTGCAGGGCTTCTTTTAATACTTTTTTGCGTTTGAAAATCATCGCCCAGGAGGTGACAGACATACCAACCAGGATCAACATCACTGCCTGCACCACAATACTGGCATCGAGTAATAAATGCAGAATCGAAATTTCACCTGCCACGCGTTAGTACCTCTGTAACTATATTGTTTAAAAATCTTATCAGACCTCGTTAAGGTACTGATTTGCTTGTACAGCGTCAACCTTTTACCGGCCTGCGAACCTATGTTCAGCGTTATACAAACACAAAATTTGCGTCACTGTTTCCATCTGCCAGATTTTACACCATCAAACTGCCATCCGCCCTTCTATGCACCCAGCCATTAGCTGCGCGTTTTATCCATATAATTCAGGTGGTTATTTTGAAGCACCAAACTTGCCGAAGTGCGTTTTGTCTTGATAAACCGCACTGTGGTGATGAGGTGGTTTTACTGCGTCTGGATCCATGTAATTTCGCGCCTGTATGATAATTAAGCCTGCAACGGAACTCAATCAGCCAACTGCCGTTTTGGTAACTATATTTTTTTACTTCGACCACTTGTTTTTTTACAAAACTTCAGGGCTTGCAGCCATTGACCCGATAGCCAGGCTGAAGTTCCGTTATACCGTCAATATTTCAGGGACGGCAGATGCCTTTCACTGCAAAAAAGTAATCTGGCGTCTATCTTCTGTCCTTTAGCTGAACCCCAGATGAACATTGCAACTAAAAGGCTGTTTTATTATCACAGCGAGAACACTCAACACCTTTATTTTTGATATGGCATTAGTTTTTCTTATAACAAAGCGCCAGTTTTTCTCGTTTGAAGTAATTGCTCCAAATCTTTAAGATACGCATGTGTTCTGAGCTAGCGCAAAGACAATCAGAAAGTTGGTAGCGAGTTTTGGTTGTTTAGACAGTTCACTTAACAATGAAACTTTGTGAGAGAGGTTTTGTTGTTTGCTCCAAACATGTTCCCTGGATTTATTGAAGCACTCCTTCAACTTGTTGCTTGCCCGCTCATTGAGCGGGCTTTTTTTTAACTCGACTTATTTCGATTCAGGCAAATCAAAGCCCAGATGACGATAAGCTCTTGCTGTGGCGATACGGCCACGCGGTGTACGCTGAATAAAACCCTGCTGAATCAAAAACGGCTCTATCACATCTTCAATGGTTTCTTTCTCTTCGCCGATGGCTGCGGCCAGGTTATCCAGCCCGACCGGCCCGCCCATAAAGCTGTCAATAATCGCTGTTAATAGCTTACGGTCCATATAATCAAAGCCCTCGGCATCAACATCAACCATTTTTAACGCGGCTGCGGCAACCTCGATAGACACGATACCATTGGATTTTACCTGCGCATAATCGCGCACCCGGCGCAGTAGCCGGTTCGCAATCCGTGGGGTGCCGCGGGAGCGGCGGGCAATTTCGGTCGCCCCTGCCACGTCCAGCTGCATATTCAGATAATGGGCCGAGCGCTGAATAATCTGGCTTAGTTCCTCTACCTTATAGAATTCCAGCCGCTGCACTATGCCAAAGCGGTCGCGCAGGGGTGAGGTTAAGGCACCGGCACGAGTGGTGGCTCCCACCAGCGTAAAAGGCGGCAGATCGAGTTTGATTGAGCGTGCGGCAGGCCCTTCGCCAATCATAATATCCAGCTGGTAGTCTTCCATCGCCGGATACAGGATTTCCTCTACTACTGGGCTTAAGCGATGGATCTCATCAATAAAGAGCACATCATTCTGCTCCAGATTGGTTAACAGCGCGGCGAGATCCCCGGCTTTTTCCAGCACCGGGCCAGAAGTGGTTTTAATGTTGACGCCCATTTCGTTAGCAACAATCATCGCCAGCGTGGTTTTACCCAGACCCGGCGGGCCGAAAATCAGTAAATGATCCAGTGGATCGCCCCGACCACGGGCGGCTTCGATAAAGATCGCCATTTGTTCGCGCACATGCTGCTGACCGGTATAATCCGCCAGACTTTTTGGCCGTATCGCACGGTCAATCACTTCTTCTTCTTTTAATATTCCCGGCTGCAGCAGGCGATCGGCTTCAATCATGGCTTAAATCATACTCTTTAAGGCTGCCTTGATTAGCTGCTCGCTGCTAATCCCCGGCGTCAAATACTGTTTTACCGCTTTCGCGGCCTGTGCCTGACTATACCCCAAGGCCAGCAAAGCGCCAATCGCATCCTGCTCGGCTGTGGCTGGCGGCGCGAAAATAGCTTCATCATCACTGAGCAGTAGCTTATCGGTTACCGGTGTTTGGGGTGTCACCCCCCAATCCTTTAAGCGATCGCGCATTTCAATTACCAGCCGCTCCGCCGTCTTTTTACCGACCCCGGGTAGCTTAATTAAGGTGCTGATATCGTCAAACTGCACACAACGCACAAAATGTTGCGCGGTCATGCCGGATAAAATAGTCAGCGCCAGCTTGGGGCCGACGCCATTGGCTTTAATCAACTGGCGAAATAAACTGCGCTCGGTCGGATTGCTAAAACCATAGAGCAGCTGTGCATCTTCACGCACCACAAAGTGGGTATAGAGGATAGCGGTTTTGCCCACTTCAGGTAATTCATAAAAGCTGGTCAGTGGCAGCTGCACTTCATAACCCACACCACCAACATCAATAAGCAGATCCGGGGGTTGTTTTTCCAGAATAGTGCCTTGTAAACGACCAATCATCAGCTTTCCTTATTTACGTAAACGACCGCGTACCGTTTTACTGGCCTGCCCGGCCAAACTGACCAGACTCTGCTGGGTATGGCCATGGCACAGCGCTACTGCCAGTGCATCGGCGGCGTCGGCTTGCGGGTTGGCCGGTAGCTTTAACAGATAACGCACCATATGCTGTACCTGCGCTTTATCGGCCGCGCCCGTGCCAACCACGGCTTGTTTCACCTGGCGGGCAGAATACTCAAACACCGACAGCCCGGCATGGCAGGCAGCGACGATGGCCGCCCCCCGTGCCTGCCCCAGCTTTAACGCCGAGTCAGCATTACGCGCCATAAATACCTGCTCAATCGCAAAGACGGTGGGCTGGGTCTGGGCGATAATTTCGCTTACGCCGTTAAAAATGCGGATCAACCGCTCCGGCAGCTCATCGGTACCGGTACGGATACAGCCGCTGGCGACATAACTAAAGTTACCGCCAAGCTGCTTAATCACGCCATAGCCGGTCAGCCGGCTGCCGGGGTCAATACCCAGAATAATCGCCAAGCTTACTCCAGTGTCGCCATAATGTCGTCGCTAATGTCGGCATTATGGTAAACGTTTTGCACATCGTCTGAGTCTTCCAGCGCGTCGAGCATTTTAATAAACCTGGCCGCGGTCTCGGCATCCAGTTCAGCGCGGGTATCCGGCAGCATGGTGATTTCTGCCGATTCAGCCACTAAGCCAGCTGCCGCTAACGCATCTTTCACGGCACTGAAGGCCTCCGGGCTGGTCAGCACTTCCTGGCTGCCATCATCATGGCTTTGTACATCATCGGCACCGGCATCTAACGCCAGTTCTAACAGCTGATCTTCATCCACGCCCGGCGCAAACAACAACACGCCCTTGCGCTGAAACATGTAAGCGACTGAACCGCTGGTACCGAGGTTACCACCGTATTTGCTAAAGGCATGCCGCACATCCGCCACAGTGCGTTTATTATTGTCGGTCATGGTTTCAACGATCACCGCGACACCGCCCGGCCCATAGCCTTCGTAGACCAGCTCTTCGTATTGCTCACCGTCCTGCATACCAGCACCACGCTTAATGGCGCGCTCAATGGTATCGCGGGTCATATTTTCACTTAAGGCTTTGTCGACGGCCAAACGTAAGCGTGGGTTGGCGGCTACATCGGGGCTAATGCGGGCTGCGGTGGTCAGCTCGCGGATCATCTTGGTCCAGATTTTGTTTTTCTTCGCATCCTGGCGGGCCTTACGATGCTTCATATTGGCCCATTTACTGTGTCCAGCCATCGGTGCTCCTGTGCTTGTAAAAACTGCGGGGTAAAGACGCAGTGGGCAAGGCCCACTGCACAAGCTTAGCGGTTTTTTCGCTATTCAGACTCAGGCTTTGACCGCCACCTGAATACCCAGTTCAGCTAGTTGAGCTGGATTAGCGGCACCCGGTGCGTCTGTGAGCGGGCAAGCGGCGGTGGCAGTTTTCGGGAACGCCATCACATCACGGATTGAGGTCGCGCCGGTCATCAGCATTACCAGACGATCCAGGCCAAAGGCCAAACCGGCATGCGGCGGCGCGCCGTACTTTAACGCTTCGAGCAGGAAACCAAATTTCTCGGCCGCTTCTTCATCGCTAATGCCCAATAAGGTAAAGACCTTGGCCTGCACCTCAGCGGTGTGGATCCGCACTGAGCCACCACCTAATTCAGTACCGTTTAATACCATATCATAGGCATTGGATAACAGCTCACCAAGCTTGAGCTCGTTATTCGGGGTATTCAGGAAATGCGCCGTGTCCAGTGGCGAGGTAAACGGATGGTGTACTGCCGAGTAGCTGCCATCATCGTTTTCTTCAAACATCGGGAAGTCTACCACCCATAACGGTTTCCAACCCGGTACCGTCAGTTTTAAGTCTTCGCCCAGCTTTAAGCGCAGTGCCCCCATGGCTTCGCAGACAACCTTGTAGCTATCGGCACCAAAGAAAATTAAATCGCCATTTTGAGCGCCGGTGCGGGCCAGAATTTCGGTAATGATCTCTGCGCTTAAGAACTTAGCTACCGGTGACTGGATACCTTCAGCGCCTGCTGCCAGATCGTTAACTTTCAACCAGGCTAACCCCTTGGCGCCATAAATGCCAACAAAGCTGGTGTAGTTATCGATATCTTTGCGGGAGATTTTCTCGGCAGCGCCTGGCACTTTCAATGCCACAACGCGGCCTTTTGGATCCCTGGCCGGGCCGGAAAAGACTTTAAATTCGACGTCTTTTAATAAGTCAGCCACATCGACAAACTGCATCGGGTTGCGTAAATCCGGCTTGTCGGAACCGTATAAGCGCATCGCTTCCCAATACGGCATCCGTGGGAAATCGCCTAAATCGACATTCAGCAGGCTCTGGAACATCTCACGTACCATCTGCTCGGTCACCGCCATCACTTCCGGCGCCGTCATAAAGGAGGTTTCGATATCGATCTGGGTAAATTCCGGCTGGCGATCGGCGCGTAAGTCTTCATCACGGAAGCATTTCACGATCTGGTAGTAGCGATCCAGACCTGACATCATCAACAGCTGCTTAAACAGCTGTGGTGATTGTGGCAACGCAAAGAACTGGCCTTTGTGCGTGCGGCTGGGTACCAGATAATCGCGCGCGCCCTCTGGCGTGGCCTTGGTCAGGATCGGCGTTTCGACATCTAAAAAGCCCTGGCTGTCCATAAAATTGCGCACAAAGCTGGTGACCTTGGCGCGGAATTTCAGCCGGTCGCTCATCAGCGGCCGGCGTAAATCCAGGTAGCGGTATTTCAGGCGCTGCTCTTCACTGTTTTCGTGGTTAAAGTCCAGCGGCAGCGGCGCGGCTTTATTCAGAATAGTCAGCTCACTGGCATAAACTTCTACCGCACCGGTGGCCATCTCCTGGTTTACCTGCGAGGCCGGGCGCGCCCGCACCTGGCCTTTTATCTGAATGCAGTATTCATTACGCACGGTATAGGCAACATCGAACAAATCTTTTAAATCCGGGTCACAAACGACCTGCACTAGACCTTCACGGTCACGCAAGTCAATAAAAATCAGACCGCCCAGATCCCGCCGCCGGTTGACCCAACCACTTAAGGTGACGTCTTGCCCAACTTCTGTTGCCGTTAACTTACCGCAATAATGGCTACGCATTAACCTTTCCTTTCATTCAAGCTGAAGTGCTACACCTGTCATCTGGCGACAACCACGGTTTTTGTCTGCGCGGCTGTCGAAATTGATAGTGTATCTATTTAATGGGCGCTAATTATAGCGAAATGCGCTTTAATGTCACTGCCCGCTTTGGAAAAGCCGCTACTGGCCATCACGGCCGACGATTAACTGCAGAAAAGTACCCGCCTTTGCGTTAAAATGCCGCCCATATCGTGCCCTTATTGAGAAATTAAGATGCAAAAAGATCAGGTATATGCCGATCCGCTGGCCCATATTGCCGATTTTCGCTTTGACGCGGCCGTGGCCGAAGTATTCCCGGATATGATTCAGCGCTCGGTACCCGGCTATCAGACTATTATTCAGACCATTGGTAAGCTTACCGCCCGATTTCAACAGCCGGACAGTCATTATTATGATCTCGGTTGCTCACTGGGCGCCGGTACGCTAGCGATGCGCCGCAATATTAGTGCCGCTAATAGCAGGATCATTGGTGTCGATAACAGTGCAGCCATGGTCGAGCGTTGTCAGCTGCACTTACAGGCATTTCGCTCTGAGGTGCCGGTGGAGATCCTGCTGGCCGATATCCGTGATGTGGCGATTGAACATGCCGCCGTGGTCGTGGTGAACTTTACACTGCAGTTTTTAGCGCCTGAGGATCGTAGTGCGCTGATTAATAAAATTTATCAGGGCTTAAAACCAGGTGGCCTGCTGATCCTGTCCGAGAAATTTATTAACGACGACAGCCTGACCAATGAGCTGCTGATTGACCTGCACCACGACTTTAAACGCGCCAATGGCTACAGTGAACTGGAAATCAGCCAAAAGCGTACCGCACTGGAAAATGTGATGCGTCCGGATAGCCTGCAAACCCACCGTAGCAGACTGCAGCAAGCAGGTTTTAACACGCAAACACTATGGTTTCAGTGTTTTAACTTCTGCTCAATGCTGGCAATTAAGGAATAAGCATGCTGGATTTTTCTCCCTTTTATGCCGCCCTGGCGCAAAACCAGTTAAGCGCCTGGCTGGAAACCTTACCGGCCCAACTGGCCAACTGGCGCAAAGAAGCGCTACATGGTGACTTTGCCAGCTGGCAAAAGGTGTTGCAGCATTTGCCCGTGACCAGGCCCTCGGTCGTTGAGCTAAAGCAGGAGGTGAAATTCGGTACCGCCGCTGATATCAGCACTGGCGAAGCCGAACGCATTCGCTATTTATTACAACAGTTAAAACCCTGGCGCAAAGGCCCCTTCTCAATTCACGGCATTGACATTGATACCGAGTGGCGCTCGGATTGGAAATGGCAGCGCGTATTACCGCATATCAGTGATTTAACTAGCCGCACCGTGCTTGATGTCGGCTGTGGCAGCGGCTATCACTTATGGCGGATGCGCGGTGCCGGCGCCCGTTTTGTAGTCGGTATCGACCCGTCGCAACTGTTTTATGCGCAGTTTCAAGCCATTAAACACTTTAATCCGGATCCGGCGGTGAATTTAATCCCGATTGGTATCGACGAGATGCCGGCCTTAAAGCAGTTCGATACGGTGTTTTCGATGGGGGTGTTATACCATCGCCGCTCACCGCTGGATTTTTTACAGCAATTAAAGCAACAACTGCGGCCGGGCGGCGAGCTGGTGTTGGAAACCTTAGTCGTCGAAGGCGACGAGCAGTCGGTGTTAGTGCCGGGTGAGCGCTATGCCAAGATGCGTAATGTCTGGTTTATTCCCAGTACCGCCGCCTTATGCCATTGGTTAACCCGGCTTGGCTTTAAAGATGCACGGGTGGTTGATTTAAATACCACCAGCCTGGAGGAACAGCGCGCCACGGCCTGGATGGAAAATGAAAGTCTGATTGATTTTCTCGATCCGAATGATCATAGTAAGACCATTGAAGGTTATCCGGCACCGATACGTGCCGTTGTGATTGCCGGCGTTTAACGCCGGCATAGCTGCAGCAGGAGCGCACCAGCACTATGCCCTACCGTCCCAAGTCAACGCTGGAACAATGGCGAATCTTACAGGCCGTGGTCGATGCCGGCGGTTATGCGCAGGCGGCGGATCTGTTAAATAAAAGCCAGTCGTCGTTAAACCATGCCGTCGCTAAGTTGCAATCACAACTGAGAGTCGAGCTATTGGAAGTGATTGGCCGCAAAGCACAGCTTACCCCAGCTGGCGAGGTGATGCTGCGCCGCTCACGCATTCTGACCCAGCAAATTGAAGATTTAGAGCTGTTAGCCGATAACCTTGATAAAGGCTGGGAGCCGGAAATTCGTATCGCTACTGAACTGGCCTATCCGAAACCCTTTTTATACCGGGCGCTGCAGGCCTTTTACCCAATTAGTCGTGGCAGCCGGGTGCAGATTATTGATACGGTACTCACTGGCACCAGCGAGATTATTACCCAGAAAAAAGCGGATCTGGTGATTACCGGCGTGGTACCCAAAGGCTATTTAAGTGAACCGCTGTATGTGACCCGCTTTATTCCGGTGGTCGGTTGCCAGCATCCGCTCGCCAGTATAGACAGCCTGGATCAAAATGAGCTAAGCCAACAGCTGCAAATTGTGATCCGCGATACCGCCGTCAAGCCACAGGAGCATATGGGCTGGCTTAAAGCCGAACAACGCTGGACCGTCAATAATTTTCACGAAGCAGTAGATATCTTACAACTCGGTTTAGGATTTTGCTGGTTACCTGACTTTGTGGTGAATCCACAGCTGGAAAATGGTCAACTGTGCCGTCTACCGCTAAAACAAAGTACCGAACGCCTGGTGCCAATGAGTTTACTGGCACCACAGGAAGAAACCTTAGGGCCGGGCAGCCGGCAGTTACGGCAGTTGCTACTGGCCGCACATCAAAAATAACAAGGACCTTTTATGCAAGCGCAGGAACTACATACCCTGATGCAACAATCGGCAGCCGATGCCGTCAACTTTGCGGCTGAGCAATATCAAATAACGCTGGATGGCAGTCTGGAAAGTCTGCATCAGGTTGATACGTTGCTGGCCAAACTGTATCAGGATCAACAGGCAAAACCACACTCCAGTGAGATGCTGTTTACGCTGTGTAATATTATTGGTGCCTATGTTGGGGAAGTTTTTATCCAACACGTCGGTGGCCAGTGGCAAAATAATACGCAAGATCAAAGCGCCCCTTACCTGGCGGTAGGCTTTGGCGATAAAGAATTTCCATTTGCATCAGTGTGTTACCACAAGATTGTTAATGATAATAGCATCAGCCTGCAAGATTACCTGCGCCAGGCACGTGAGAATGCCGCACAGTAAGGCTTTTGTCGGCGCCGTTAAAAAGGTAAAATGGCGCCCTCTTTAGCCAACCCCCAAGCCATTCGAGGAAAGCCGTGAGCGAGCAGAAAACATCTTTAAGCTATAAAGACGCCGGAGTAGACATAGACGCAGGTAATGCGCTGGTTGATCGGATTAAAGGCGCGGTAAAGCGCACCACCCGTCCGGAAGTCATCGGTGGCCTTGGTGGTTTTGGCGCGCTATGCCAAATCCCTGCCGGTTATAAAGAGCCGGTACTGGTGTCAGGTACTGACGGTGTCGGCACCAAATTGCGCTTAGCGATGGATTTAAAGCGCCATGATGGTGTGGGTATCGATTTGGTTGCGATGTGTGTGAACGATCTGGTAGTACAGGGTGCAGAACCGCTGTTTTTCCTCGATTATTACGCTACCGGTAAATTAGATGTCGATACGGCGTCGCGGGTCGTTGCCGGTATTGCGGAAGGCTGTGTGCAGTCTGGTTGTGCCTTGGTTGGCGGTGAAACCGCTGAAATGCCAGGCATGTATCATGGTGATGATTACGATATCGCCGGTTTCTGCGTTGGTGTGGTGGAAAAAGCCGATATTATCGATGGCTCCAAAGTCCAACCCGGTGACCAGCTGATTGCTCTGGCGTCTTCTGGTCCACACTCCAATGGTTTTTCACTGATCCGCAAGGTACTGGAAGTGTCAGGTCAATCTCCTGAGACCTTACTGGACGGTAAGTCGATTGCCGACCACCTACTGGAACCGACCCGTATCTATGTGAAAAACCTGCTGGCACTTTTTAAAACCACACCGGTACATGCGCTGTGTCATATCACCGGCGGTGGTTTCTGGGAAAATATTCCCCGGGTACTACCGGCTGATACCAAAGCGGTGATTAATGGCAAAAGCTGGCAGTGGCCGGCAATTTTTGACTGGTTACAGCAACAGGGTAATATCAGCCGCCATGAAATGTACCGTACCTTTAACTGTGGTGTCGGTATGATCGTAGTGGTCCCTGCCGCTGAGTTAGATCAGGCGCTGGCGAAACTGCAACATGCTGGCGAAACCGCCTGGCATCTGGGTGAAATTCAGGCCGCTGCGGCCGGCGAGCAACTGGTTATTATCAACGAGTAAGAAGGCAGCATGAAATCTATCGTCGTGCTGATCTCAGGCAGTGGCAGCAATTTACAGGCCCTGCTTGATAGCTGTGCTACGGGCTTTATCCCCGGTAAGATTACCGGGGTGATCTCGAACAAGGCAAACGCCTTTGGCTTAAAACGGGCAGAAGCCGCAGGTGTCGCGACTGCGGTCCTCAGCCACAAAGGCTTCGACAGTCGGGAAGATTATGATCAGGCGCTGATTGCGGCGATTGAGCAGTTTAAACCCGATTTAATTGTGCTGGCCGGTTTTATGCGCATCCTGACTGCAGAGTTTGTGCAACATTTTTCCGGTAAATTATTGAACATTCACCCTTCTTTGCTACCTAAGTATCAGGGGTTGGCGACACATCAGCGGGCGATTGACGCCGGTGATACCGAACATGGCTGCAGTGTGCACTTTGTCACTGAACAGCTGGATGGCGGGCCGGTAATTTTGCAAGCCAAGGTGCCAATTTTCCCAGGCGACGATGCTTCAGTTGTGGCAGAGCGGGTGCATGAACAAGAACACCAAATTTATCCGTTGGTGGTGCGTTGGTTCTGTCAGGGCCGTTTACAACAAAAGGTAAATGAGGCATGGTTAGACGGTAACTTACTTCCAGCACAAGGTTATGCCCAGGATGAGGATGATGTCGAGGTGGCGCCGTAACGCAGCCGTTTTGTTTACCACCTTTCTAATCAGCACTGCAGTCTCAATCACTGCAGTTGCTGAATCTACAATAGAAAGCCCTGCTTTTAGTACTTTTAATGCCGAATATCTGATTTACCGTGGCGGTAAAAGTCATGGTAAAGCCAAACGCTATCTACACCAGCAAGCAGACCACTATGAAATGGGTTACAGCAGCGATATTAGCTGGCTGGTGTTTAGTGATAAACGTAGTGAAACCTCAACCTTTATCGTGCAGGATGCGCAGATCCGACCGCTGCATTACCTGATGAAACGCAGTGGTACCGGTAGTAACCGCCATTATGAATGGCGTTTAGACTGGCAACAGCAACAGGTACTTACCGGTAAGAAAGCAGCCGTAAAAGCCATACCCTGGCAGGATAACTGGTTAGATCCGCTCAGTTATCATCAGCAGCTGGTTAATGATCTGAAAGCGGGTAAAACCGAATTCAGCTATGACGTACTCAATCGTGATGGCAATAGCCGTACCTACCACTACCGGGTAGAACTGGAAGAACCGCTGGCGCTGCCCTACGGCAATGTGCGGGCAATCCGCATTGCCAGAGTGGAAGAAAACAACGAGAAACAGGTGTTAGCCTGGGTCGCGCCTGAGCTGGACTATATGTTAGTGCGACTGTGGCGCGGTGAAGACAACGTGGAACAGTTCGATGTCCAGCTGCATAAATTAGAGTGGTTACAGCGCTCAGAGCACGAGCGGCTCACCGAAACGGAATAACTGCGCCTCGCCTGGCTGCATCTTATGCCACTGCTCGTTATTGGTCAGTGGCTCAGTGGCAATGATGGTGACCACATCCTTGGGGGTGGTTTCCCGGCTAAAATCAATATCGACATCCACATCCGACAGCCGTGCCACACCAAAGGGCGCGCGTCGGGTGATCCAGTGCAACTTGGTAGTACAAAATGCCAGCACATACTCACCGTCACTTAGCAGCATATTAAATACCCCCAATTGTTGCAGCTTGGGTAATAATCCGGCGATAAAGCGCATTGCCGCTTTAGGTCCCGGGCTTTTGCCGGGATAACGTTTAACTAACTCACTTAATAAGTAACAAAAGGCGCGCTCACTATCCGTGGTTCCGACAGGCTGAAAGCGCTCAACCGCTAACTGGCGGAAATCTTTTAACTGACCATTGTGAGCATAGGTCCAGTAACGGCCCCATAGCTCGCGGGTAAAAGGATGGGTATTCTCCAGCCCCACCCGGCCGCTGTTAGCCTGCCGCACATGGGCAATCACGGCAGTACTTTTAATCGGATAATCAGAAACCAGGCGGGCAATTTCCGACTGATAGCTCGGTAAAGCATCCTTAAAGGTACAAACGCCCTTCCCCTCGTAAAACGCCACGCCCCAGCCGTCTTTATGCGGGCCAGTTCTGCCACCGCGCTCTTTTAGTCCTTTAAAGCTAAAACAAATATCGGTTGGCACATTGGCTGACATCCCCAGTAATTCACACAAGTGCCACACTCCCATTCCGGCAAAACAACAGTCTGGTTGCTATGCTAGAACGTACAAACAGTGTCTGCAACTTTTGTTGACAGTTATAGCGGGTGTGCTGCGGCACGAAGTGCTTGCAACTTGGCGCAAAGCATTCTAAGCTAAGACTTTAGTGGTCAGACCTCTTATCACAGGAGTTTACAATGAGTGTGTTTCTGCTTTGTGTGGCATTGCTGGTTGCGACAGGCGTACTCGCCTATCACCGCGCCAGCCTGACATTATTTACCGCGGTACTAGGTGCTATCTTATTAGTGGGTACCTTTAGTGGTGTGGCCGGCTTCTTCGCCTGGTTGGTATTTTTAGTTATCGCGCTGCCGCTGAATATTGCCTCGGTACGCCAGCAGCACTTGACTAAGCCGCTGTTAAAGCTGTACCGCAAAATTATGCCGGAAATGTCCAGCACCGAAAAAGAAGCCATTGATGCCGGTACTACCTGGTGGGAAGGCGATCTGTTCCGTGGTAATCCGGATTGGCAAAAAATGCATAACTTCCCGCAGCCACGCTTAAGTGCCGAAGAACAGGCGTTTTTAGACGGCCCGGTAGAAGAAGTGCTGGCCATGTTTGATGATTGGCATGCCACGCACGAGCGCGCCGATCTGTCACCAGAAGTCTATCAGTATCTGAAAGACAAAGGCTTCTTTGCCATGATCATCAAGAAAGAATACGGTGGTCTGGAATTCTCTGCCTTTGCCCAGTCTTGCGTGCTGCAAAAACTGACCAGTAAGAGCATGATGTTATCCAGTATCGTCGGTGTACCTAACTCCTTAGGCCCGGGCGAACTGTTGCAGCATTATGGTACGGATGAACAAAAAGCTTATTATTTACCGCGTCTGGCGAAGGGTATCGATGTGCCTTGCTTCGCTCTGACCAGCCCGGAAGCCGGCTCAGACGCCGGTGCCATTCCGGATTTTGGTGTGGTCTGTAAAGGTCAGTGGAATGGTGAGGAAATCCTCGGCATGCGCCTGACCTGGAATAAGCGCTATATCACACTGGCGCCGATCGCCACTGTACTGGGCCTGGCTTTCAAACTGCAAGATCCGGACAAACTGCTGGGCGATAAAGAAGATCTGGGCATTACCTGTGCGCTGATCCCTGCTAATACCCCAGGTGTCAAAATTGGCCGCCGTCACTTCCCGCTGAATGTACCATTCCAGAATGGTCCAACGCAGGGTACTGAGGTCTTTGTGCCACTGGATTATATTATCGGTGGCCCGAAAATGGCCGGTCAGGGTTGGCGGATGCTGGTAGAGTGTTTATCAGTGGGCCGGGCTATTACCCTGCCATCTAACAGTACCGGCGGTATCAAAGCCGTGGCGCTGGCAACCGGTGCCTATGCCCGTATTCGTCGTCAGTTCAAATTACCTGTTGGTAAGATGGAAGGCGTAGAAGAAGTGATGGCGCGGATTGGCGGTTATGCCTACATGGCCGATGCGTCAACGGCAATGTCAGTAAGTTCGATTGACCTGGGCGAAAAGCCGTCTGTGATCTCAGCCATTACCAAATACCATATGACCGAACGCATGCGTCAGGCGATTATTGACGCGATGGACGTGCATGGTGGTAAAGGGATCTGTATGGGTCCGAACAACTACCTGGCCCGTGGTTATCAGGGCGCACCGGTAGCCATTACCGTAGAAGGTGCTAATATCCTGACCCGCAATATGATTATTTACGGTCAGGGTGCGATCCGCTGCCATCCGTTCGTACTGGCTGAACTGCAGGCTGCACAACTGACCGATGAAGGCGCAGCTGTCACGGCTTTTGACAAGGCACTGTTTGGCCATATCGGCTTTGCAATCAGTAATTTCTTCCGCACCTTCTGGTTATCGTTAACCGGCGGCGCCTTCAGTCACGCCCCTTACAACGATGATACCGCCCGCTACTACAAGCAAATGAACCGCTTTAGCGCAGCACTGGCACTGATGTCTGATGTGGCCATGGGCACCCTGGGTGGTGATTTAAAACGTCGTGAACGCATTTCAGCGCGCCTGGGTGATATTCTAAGTATGCTGTATATCACCTCGTCCGTGTTAAAACGTTATCAGGACGAAGGCCGGCAGGTGCAGGATTTACCGCTGGTGCAGTGGGCCTGTGAAGATAGCCTGTTCCGTGCGCAGCTGGCGTTAACAGAGCTGTTCGATAACTTCCCGAACCGCGTTGTCGGTGTCGTGTTAAAGCGTATTGTGTTCCCGTTTGGCCGTACCCTGCGCAAACCGTCCGACCAACTGGATCATCAGGTATCACGCATTATGATGACACCGTGCGAAGCGCGTAACCGCTTAGGTAAACACCTGTATCTGAAAGTTGAACCACTTAATCAGTTAGGCCGTGTTGAGCAGGCGCTGCTGGATGTGTTGGCCGCTGAGCCTCTGTTCGATAAAGTCAGCAAGGCCTCGGGCAAACGCCTGCCGTTCTTCCGCCTGCATGAAGTGGCGGATGAAGGTCTGAAGCTGGGCGTGATTAACCAACAGGAAGCCCAAATACTGCGCACAGCTGAAGAAAGCCGTTTATTTGTGATTAATGTTGATGATTTTGAGCCAGAGTATCTGGCTGCGGATAAATCATTAAAACAGCAGGCTAATGGCGCCGAGGCGCTAAATGCCGCCGAGAAAAAAACAAAGGCGGCTTAATAACAGCCAAGTCAGAAAACTTAACAGGCCGGTTATCGCAACCGGCCTTTTTTATATAACAAGCAACAAAGACTTCTAAACGTCCAAATAAAGCTGGTCAAGTATCAAGTTTTAGGTTTTACTGACAGCGCATAACTTGAGGAGAACATGATGTTTAAAGTCAATCAGTATTTTGATGGTAAGGTGGCGTCTGTCGCATTTCAGGGCGAGCAACTGCCTGCCACCGTTGGCGTGATGGCACCGGGGAATTATGAGTTTGGCACCAGCCAGCACGAAGTGATGACGGTAATCAGCGGCGAGTTGACCGTAAAGCTGCCGGGTAGTGACAGCTGGCAAACCTATTCGCGCGGCCAGGCCTTTCAGGTGCCTGCTAATAGCAAGTTTCAGTTGCAAGTCGCCCGTGATACCGCTTACCTTTGCACCTATCAGTAAGCCAGCCGAACGAGTGAACTATGCGTGGCATGCGCAGCGCAGCCAAACAGCCTGAACCACAAAAACGCAGCTATGCGATGCCACTTAGCCAGAGCATAAAAACGCTCTGGCCTTATTTAATGCAGTTTAAAGTCAGGGTACTGCTGGCTCTGCTCTGTTTGATCGGCGCCAAGGCTGCGACCTTGCTAGTGCCCTTCGCATTAAAAGAGATTATAGATTCGTTGGATTCCGGTCGCCAGGCTTTGCTGGTGTTGCCCGTGGCCTTGATCCTGCTGTACGGCAGCCTGCGTTTTCTGACGGTATTTTTAGGCGAACTGCGCGATGCACTCTTTGGCCGTGTGACCGAACATGCGATGCGTCAACTTGGCTTAAAGGTATTTCAACATCTGCATCAGCTGGAACTGAGTTTTCATCTCGACCGGCAAACCGGCGGTATCAGCCGCGATATTGAGCGTGGCACTAACGGCCTCAGCTTTCTGATGCGGTTTTTAATGTTCAATATTGTGCCGACGCTGCTGGAAATTCTGGCCGTGGCCGTGATCTTCAGCGTGCTTTTCTCCCCTGTTTATGCGCTGATTACTGTGGTCGCGGTTGCTCTCTACATCTTTTTCACGATCTATGTCACGGAGTGGCGTAATAAATTTATCCGTGAAGCTAATCAGGCTGATAACACCACCAACAGCCGCGCCATCGACAGTCTGCTGAACTATGAGACAGTTAAATACTTTAATAATGAACAGCATGAAGTGAAAATTTACGATGGCTTTCTGGCCAGCTGGGAGCAGGCGCGGCTAAAGAATAGACTCAGTTTATTGGTGTTAAACTCAGGTCAGGCGCTGCTCATTGCGTTGGCCGTAACCGCTTTGATGTATCTGGCAGCACGCGATGTGGTGAATCAGCAACTGAGTCTTGGCGAATTGGTGATGCTAAACGCCTACTTGATCCAACTGTTTTTACCGCTGAACTTTCTTGGCTTTGTCTATCGGGAAATTCGCCGCGCCCTGACCGATCTGGAAAATATGTTCGGGCTATTGACCCGAAAACCGGCCATTATTGATGCAACAGATGCGCAACCACTACAGCTTAATGGGGCCGATATTCGTTTTGAGAACGTCAGTTTCCGCTATCAAACAGAGCGGCCAATATTACAGGATCTGAGTTTTCAGGTGCCCAGCGGCAGTAAAGTGGCGATTGTCGGTGCCTCAGGCGCGGGCAAAAGCACCATTGCCCGCCTACTGTATCGCTTTTATGAGCTAGAGGCCGGACGGATCCTGATCGATGGTCAGGATATCCGTAAAGTCAGCCTGGAATCACTACGTCGCGCTATTGCCATAGTGCCGCAGGATACGGTGCTGTTTAATACCAGTATTCGCGATAATATTGCCTATGCCAAACCCGACGCCAGCGCCGCCGAAGTGGACCAGGCTATCGCTATGGCGCACCTGCAGGATTTTATTAACAGCTTGCCGCAGGGCGACCAAACCCAGGTAGGCGAGCGCGGTTTAAAAGTTTCAGGTGGCGAAAAACAGCGGATAGCCATCGCCCGCGCCATGCTGAAAGGCTCACCCATTTTAGTGTTTGATGAAGCCACATCGTCTTTAGATTCGGCCTCGGAGCAGGCGATTCTCAAGGCGATGCGCGAGGTGGCACAGCAGCATACCAGCCTGGTGATTGCGCACCGCTTATCTACCATTACCGACGCCGACCAGATCCTGGTGTTGCAGCAGGGACAGTTAGTCGAACAAGGGAGTCACCTGCAACTGCTTGCCGCCAATGGCCGCTATGCCAGTTTATGGCGGCAGCAAGCTGAACAGTCGGACTAACCGCATGCGCTGCACATTTTTTGTGCGCCAGATCAACAGCAGCTTGTAACGGCTCTGCTACAGTTTAAGTTGGTAGAACAGCAAACAGGAGCCGCAAATGCCATTTCAGGAATTTAAAAGTCGCCTGCTGGCCCGAAAATTAGAATTGGAGCGCCAGGTCGCTGCCATTGAGCGCGACTTTGCGCAAGGTCGCAGTGCCGACTTTGCCGAACAGGCAACCGAACGTGAGAATGATGAAGTATTAAGCGCCATAGAACAAAAAGATCGGCAAGAACTGGCACAAATCAACAGAGCGCTTGGCCGAATGGAACACGGCACTTACGATAAATGTGCCCAGTGTGGCGAGGCCATTAAATTGGCACGTCTCACCGCTATCCCCTTTACTGAGCTTTGTATTCGCTGCGCCAAGTAGCCACCGGGCCGGCAAAACCGGCCCTGTTTTAACCAGCTCAGGCCGGTTTTATCCGAAACAGCATGGCATACAGTACCGGCACCGCGACCAGGGTTAATACCGTGGCAAAGGCTAGGCCGGCCATTATCGTTACTGCCATACTATTGAAAAATGCATCCCAAATCAGCGGCAACATCCCCAGAATCGTGGTCAAGGCTGCCAGTAATACCGGCCGGATCCGGCTAACGCTAGCCTGGACTATCGCCTGAACCTTATCGCCGTTTTGCTGAATTTGCAGATCAATCTCGTCCACTAGCACGATGGCATTTTTCATCAGCATCCCTGATAAGCTAAGAAAACCGAGCAACGCCGTAAAACCAAAGGGCAGACCCGTTGCCAATAAACCGGCAGTCACGCCACAGATAGACATCGGGACAATTAACCAAATCACCAGCGGCTGTTTCAGGGCGCCGAACAGTAAAATACTGATCACCAGCATGACAATAAAACTCAGGGGTAGTTGCGCCGCCAGCGATTGCTGCGCTTCGGCCGAGCTTTCATATTCGCCCCCCCAGCTCAGCTGGTAGCCACTCGGTAACGGCAGCGCTTCAATCACCGGCCGGATCCGTTTTAATGCCTGATCCGCGGTATAGCCCAGTGCGGGCTCGGCTTCTACAGTCAGGGTTCTTAAACGATCACGGCGCTGAATTTTCGCCTCTTCAGTCTGGGTTTGCAGGCCATTAATCACTTGAGTCAGCGGAATGTAAGTATTTTCGTTGGCGCTCCAAATCATCCGATCCTGCAGCCGTTCGATATCAAAGCGCTCCGTTGCCGGTGGTCTGACCACGATAGGAATTTGCTTATCGTGCTCGCGGAATACCCCACTGCGTACGCCGGTTGTTGCGAATTCCAGCGTTTGAGCCACGTCGGTGCGGTTGATACCGGCAACCCGTGCCCGCTCTTCGTTAAAGTCCGGCACAATCACCAGTTCACGCTGTCGCCAGTTTTGGCGTAAGTCGGTGATAGCCGGCTCTTGGCGCATTAACTCGGTAATTTGCTGGCCCAACTGCCGTAAGATGCGTTCATCCGGGCCAGATACCCTGGCCTGTAGCTTGGCACCACTGCCCGGCCCAAACATCAGTTGCTGGGTGTAGATCTCAGCCTGCGGTAAGCGCGGCGGCAGTTCAGTGCGCAGCCGCTGCATTAGCGGTGGGATCTGGTCACGGTGTGCGGTACGGATAATCAATTGGCCATAGGCGGCATTCGGCTGCTCCGGTGCGTAAGTTAACATAAAGCGACTGGCACCCGAGCCAACGAAACTACTGACCGATTCGACTTCAGGTTGCGCCAGTACAAAGGCTTCAATTTCTGCCAGATCACGCGAGGTAGCGCGAATATCTGAGCCCTGAGGCAAGAAGTAATTCAAGTAGAAAATTGGCGTGTTCGACGCCGGGAAAAATACCTGCTTTACTTGCCCGAAACCGATCACACTAATTAGCGTTAGCAGCGCCAAACCGCCCAGAGTTAGCGCTCGTTGGCGTAAGGCAAAGTGCAATACCCTGATATAGCGCTGATAAAAACCTGCTGCATAGGGATCGGCAGCAGCACTATTAGCATCGACTTTAAACAAATAATGCGCCAGCAAAGGCGTGACACTAATCGCCAGCACCCAACTTAGCAGCAATGAAATCGCGATGACGGCAAACAGTGAAAACAAGAACTCACCGGTACTATCCGGCGACAGGCCAATACCAGCAAAGGCCATAATGCCAATCACGGTCGCACCCAACAGCGGGATCTGGGTGCGACTGGCAGCTTCATCTGCCGCCTGCCGTGAACTCTGGCCACGCTGCATATTAATCAGCATGGTTTCTGCGACAACGATGGCGTTATCAACTAGCATGCCCATGGCGATAATCAGGGCACCAAGCGAAATCCGCTCCATTTCGATATTCGCCAGTTTCATAAAGAATACGGTACCCAAGACAGTAAGTAACAAAGTACCGCCAACCACTAAACCAACCCGCCAACCCATGGTCAGACACAGCACCGCAATAACAATGACCACGGACAAGATCAGGTTAATAATAAAGTCGTTAATGGCGTTATCCACCACGACATGTTGCTGATAGATCGGATGCAGGGTTACGCCAAGCGGAATGCGCTCTGCCAGTTTCGCCAGATGTCGGTCAACCGCTTTACCTACATCGACAATATTGGCATCAGTCAGGCCGGAAATCGCCAACGTAAAGGCCGGTTTGCCATTAAAGCGGATGAGTTGCGACGGCACTTCAACTTCATCCCGGCGCACTGTTGCAACATCAAAAATGCTTAGTTGCTCGGTTGAGCCCGGTTTCCCAATCCGTAAATTTTCAATTGCCTCAATTGAATCCAGACCTGGTTTGCTGTTCAGGCGGACTCTTTTGTCCCCCACCTGCACCGAGCCGGCTTGTGCTACTGCATTTTCGGTTTGCAGGGTGTTGACCATCAATTGCAATGGCAGCCCGATCCCGAGTAAACGCTCATGTGAGATTTCTACGCTGATTTGCTCTTCCGGTTCGCCGGCGGTCTGGACTTTTGCCACCCCAGGCACCGTCAGCATCTCACGGCGTAAAAAAGTAGCGAGCTCGCGCACTTCGCGATCGGAAAAACCGTCAGTTGTCACGGCATAAAAAATACCAAATACATCACCGAAATCGTCATTAACGATCGGTTTCATCACGCCTGCAGGTAAGCGAATACTGGCATCATTAACCTTACGCCTGAGCTCATCCCAAATCTGTGGCATCTGACTGCCGTCATACTTATCCTGAATTTGCACCCGGATTTCCGATTTACCCGGCATCGACTTGGAGGTAATACGCTTTAATTGTGATAATTGCTGAATAGCGGATTCCAGCAATTCCGTCACTTCCTCTTCCACTTCCAACGCAGTCGCGCCCGGATAATAGGTGACAATAATCGCCTCTTTCAGCGTAAAGGCCGGATCTTCTAAGCGGCCAATACTGACCAATGCCCAAAGTCCGCCCAAAAAGCACAGCATAATAAACAGCCAGGTATTAACCTGCTTTTCAATTGCATAACTGGCAATTCGCATCAGAAGGCTCCTTAGTAGGCCACAAAGGGCTGCACCTGCTGCCCGGGCTGTAACTGATAAATCCCGGCAGAAACCACCTGCTCGCCACGACTCAGGCCACTGAGAATTTCAATCTGTTGCTCACGTACCGTGCCAACCTGTACCGCAATGCGCTGCACAGTTTGGGTTTCGGGTTGATAGCGCCAGACATAAAATTGTTCCGGTGTCGCGGTATCCAGTGCCGAGACCGGAATAAGAACAGTACTGTCAGTGGCAACTTTTTCGGTCACTACATTTACCGTCATACCAGGCAATAAATTAACATCCGGCAAACGTGGCATCGCAAACGAGACCTGATAAGTCTGAGTTAAGGGATCAACTTCAGTGGCATGTTCACGGTAAGCCAGAGGATAGCGTTCGCTGGCAGCTTCTGATAACCGCACTGAAACCAGATAGTCACTGGTATCCCTGACCTGGCGCATAATCTGTTCCGGCACGTTAATATGTACACGCAATTCGGTAATATTTTGCACTCGTAACAATGGCGTACCTGCAGCAACAGTGGCAAAACGCTCGACCAGCCTGCGGGTAACCAGCGCATCAAAGGGCGCTTTAAGTTGGGTGTAGTCCAGATTACGGCGGGCATTTTCCAGCGCCACCCGGGCAATTTCGTAGTTGGTCTGCAACTGATCAAAGGCTGATGGCGTTAAAATACCTTGCTCACGCAAGGGTTTACCACGCTCCAGATCACGACTGGCCTGCGCCAACTGCACTTCAGCCTGCTCGACGGCCAATTGATAGTCTGCCGGGTCCAATGCGGCCAGTAATTCTCCGGCAGGCACGACTTGTCCTTGCTGCACCGGTAATTCGGTTACCCGGCCACCGACCTGAAACGCCAGATCCACTGTACTGACCGCATCAATACGCCCGACAAAATGCCGGCTATTGGCTTGCTCTTCGCCATTCACGGTATAGAGCTTCACTGTCGGTACCGCCACTGCGGCCGGTGGCGGTGCTTCTGAGCAGGCAGTTAAACCAATAACGATACTCACAACCCACCAGGGCGATTTAATTGCCATCTTCATACTTGTAGCTCCCGTGCCTGTTGCACTAATTGTTGTTCCAGCGCGCTGCGCTCTGCCGCAGTAAAAGGGGATAAATTAAGTAAATCGTGATAAATCAGTGCTTCACTGGCCAGTAACAGTAAGGTTGCCTGCAGTGCATTACCATGTTCAGCCTGAATTTGCTGCAGCACATCCTTATTGTGTTGCTGCACCGGCTGTAACAAAGCGGGCTGCTCTGCGGCCGCGGCCAGAATCGCCATCGCGGTATTGCCGGCAATCTGCCGGGTAAAGTGAGCGCGGGTTTGTAATACCGCCACCAACGTCGAGCTTTCCGTGCGCTCTTGCAAGCTACGCTGGCACTCAGCTTCCGCTATCAACTGTTGCACCATGGCACTAATTAACGCCTCTTTACTGGGGAAGTGATAAATCAAACCACCTTTACTGACACCTGCGGCTTTGGCAACCGCATCCAGCGTCACTTTACCGGCGCCTTTTTCAGCGGCAACACTGAGTGCGGCTTGAATAATTTGACTGTTAGAGCGTGTTGATCTTTGCTGTTCACTTTTCAATCAATCCACATTGGTAGCCACATCATGCTAAATGCAAGGGCTACCATTGCTTGGTAATTTCTTGCTAACTTATCATATCGTGTTGATATGGCTCT
>Ga0181595_10001294_pt1 | contig 27270 bp, 7 predicted proteins | sample 041ome_7_FD_145604 | JGI IMG/M metagenome (GOLD analysis project Ga0181595, IMG submission 145604) | Coastal salt marsh microbial communities from the Groves Creek Marsh, Skidaway Island, Georgia - 041401AS metaG (spades assembly) | ecosystem: Environmental > Aquatic > Marine > Intertidal zone >...
CCCGATTTCGAGGATATTGTGCTCGTACTTCTTTGCTGTTGCTGTTGCTGTTGCGCGTATGCAGAGGAAGTAAACGCACCTCTCAACCCATCATCGCCACACCTTAAGGCGAACGCTGTCGCTCGACGAATGAATATTTTTATCGAGCTCTCCCACTTTTCCTTGGTGAATGTCATCGCAGCAAACAGAAGAATCGCGTACATGTCGTTCTCGAACGCTTCAATGTCGAAACAGGCGTCAAAGAACGCCAGTTCATCGCCTCCGTAATCTTCATCCACCAACGCATTCGCCAAGCGTAACCATTCTTCCCTTTGAGCAATATCGCGCTTTTTACCGACTGATAACGGTACCGGAGACGACGATTGGCGTCGCAAAGGCGAAGCAGACGGGTCTGTTATCGTGCTTGGATTGGCAGAGGCATCAAAAACGTATTCGCCGTGGAATTGCATCAACCGAAGCAGTTGCGGCAATACCGAAGCGTTTGATTCTCTGCCCCCGCCTCGAGACTCGATAGAGAATGAACTATTCGTTGCAAATCTACCAAGCATGACGACGCAATCGAACGTAGAGACGCGGAATCGATCGTGTCGCATGGCGAAAGATTGGCGGTTCATTGGCATCGCTCTGCCAACGTTGTCCCACCAAGCATCTACGGCGAGACCATAACGTCGTCGTCGCTCCTCATACTCCTCGTCGCTCGTTGACGTGCGTTCTACGTTTGAGGAACGCAAATCAGACGACGTCCAAACAGGGAGTACATTATTGCACAATGTTTCCGCGTTTCGCAAAGTAGCGCCTTCCCATTCTCGTTTTGGTGGACGACGATTGATGTCCGCTCTTTTGGCTGTCAAATGACACGAGATGTGAATAGCGTTGAAATGCGAGACGGTGGAGCTCCCTCTCGTGGCATCGACTTTCGGGTCTACGCTTGCAGCAGCACGACTTCGACCACGGAAACCACGTCCTCCGAACAAAGCAGATGCTAAAGAAGATCCGCCGGTTCTTGCGTGATTGCCTCGCATGTCGATGATCTCGATTACATCCCCGTCGTCGTCGTGCACGATGCCTTCATCGTCTTCGTCATCATCGTCCTCCTCTATGACAACATTTGCGGCATTTGTGGCATCTTCCTCCCGAGTAAACTTCACAGAAGTTGGAGGGATGCTAATTGGCGTGCAGAAGCAATACAACCCCATGGTTTCCTCCGGATTCTCGTTGATAGATTCAAAACACACACGGCAGCGCAACGCGCCTTCGTTGTCATCATCAAGCACGGCGTCTTCCTCCATTTGGCTCTTCAAAGAGTCCGAAACTTCCGCCCTGAGCACTGTGCCCTCTTCGTCTCCAGCCAGAGATGCGTTATCCGACAGTTGCGTCTTCATTTTCATCTCTCTCAACATTTGTTCTCGTTTCCTTTTGGCGAGCTCTCTCTTCTCTTCCTTTGTCTTTTCCCGCATCTTCTCAATTTCAATTTGTGCGGTATTCGACGCGTTTTCAATCGTTTCCAACGCGTTTTCCGCCAAAGTGCCTAACCCTCTCGGCACGATAACATTTTCTAAAGTGTGTAAAGTGACAAGCAAATTAAGCGCGTGCGCCGCCGAGGTAGCTACTTTTTCGCACTCTCTCGACATGGCTTCTAAAATTTTTAAGGCAAACGGCAATCCCTTGTAGTTCACCATCGCTTTTTCAAATGCCTCCGAAGTGCGTTTTAAATCGTTCACAACGATGTCAACAATGTAAGAGCGTATGATTGGTATCGCCGGAACCGCTAAATATTCGCGGAAGGAGCGACCAAAGTCGTCGTGCGGTGCGCAGCGGACAATTTTTACCACCGATTCTAACGCTAGCAAATCGTACGACAGATCAATTTGTGAACCAAGGACTTTATCATCAGTACGGCATTGTTGACCATCAAATTTCAAAGTGTTCAACGCGTCGACGCAAAATTTAACTAAATGCGTCGTTGCTGTGACATCAGCACACGCGAGTCGCGGCAACACTCTTGCCAACACGTCGCAACGTTTTGGCTCGCCGTCTTCAATGCATCTCTTCAACTTGTCTAGGAAGGATTTAGACACCGATGCCGCGTCGAAGAGACTCTTGTCTTCTTCGTGCATAGATTCGGCGTCCGAGAAGTACAAATCTATTCCAGAACCACCAAGGGCGGCGGATGAAGCCAAATCAATAATAGAAGGAGTAGATGTTCTTGGTGGTGGGGTGGCTGGTCTAGCAGCCAACGAAGTGTCCACGGTCACGGACAAATCCAAGGAAGCTGAATCATCTACGCTACCTCCTCGCATGAGCATTGTTTGTTGAGAGGAAGAATCGTTTGATAGCAGAATCGAAGATTGCTCTGACGTAGTTTTGGATTGTTCCTCAGCTAACAAGCGATCGACCACTTTTAATATATCGTTTGCCAAAGTATCCTCTCGAGCCTCGAACGCCCTTGCTGCCTCACGAAGCAAATGTGGAAGAGCATTGTCTTCCAACATTGCGATTCTATTTTCCTTCAACTCGCAAGCTGCTTGCAAAAGAGCAAGAACGTCTGTGTTATCATTCAACTTTCGCACAAAGGCGGCGTCCTCTCTCGACACGCACAATTCCTTGAGAAAGACCGATGTGTTGTTATTATTGATATTATTATTGATAGCTTCAAATGCTGTTGGTTTCATTCTCGCTGCGCGAGAGATTGTAGGGACGAGAGCTACAAGTGCTGAGAGACCACCTTTAAAGCGCAAGCAAGAAGTCATTTTGAACCGAACTTCTGGATCGTCTTTATCTACTGTCGCTGCGACCGAGTCAATGCGATCTTCGGTGGCTTCACCGTCCAGTCCGCTTAAGCGATAAGTGATTGACATTGGAGGGATTCTATTCGTGCCGCTAATTCTAGAGGGAGGACTACCGTCATTCTGTTGCATTGGAACCCAAACCTTCTCATACACATCGACGACTTTTAAATCGAGTGAAATTATCTTGTTACCGCACGAAAGTAATTCCATACCAAAATCATCTTCGATTAAACCAGCCAAGTCGAGTTGCGCACAGATGAAATTCTTCACGTCTCTAAACGTTGGCGTAGATTCGAAGTGAGTGTCGTCACCAAATGTGCCATCGTCGTCTGCGTCTACACCAGCCCCCGCGTTAGCTACGTCAGAGGATGTAGTGTTATTATCGCCTTCATTATCACCAACTGGAATTTGTTCCGCCAAGTCGTAAGGTGAAGGTGACATATGTCCTCGGATAAACTCTTCTTGCGTGGATGATTTCACCAGGCGAACCAAACACGTGCGTTTTGGCTTTGGTTTTGGTAGTGCACATCTTTTGAGTTCATCTAGAACAGAACCCATGGGTAAAACAACGTGAGCAGTATCCGATGCAGCGTGCGATAATTCAGAGAATCGAGCGATGCGAGAATTAGCATTCGCCGCTGAGCGTAAAAGTTCAAAACATGCCCCAGCGACAGATACTCTGGAAGTATTTGGATAGTTCACATCACTCGCACCATAGCATGCGTCCAAGAGCTTTGCCAATATGATATTTGCTGAAATTGCGTGCGGTGCCCTGTGCGCCGCTAGCGCTCTCGCGATTGTCGCCGCGTAGGCAATCGCTTGGACATCTTCTTCGCTCAGTTTCAAACTTTCATATCGCAAGTCGTCTTCATCAGAGACGATTTTTTCTGAGATGAATTTAGCGCATCGTTTCAGAGCAAGACCAAAGGACGGGTCGACGAGTCCGTGCTGCTCAAGAAGGCTTTCACTTTCACGCCACGCGTACTTTGCAACTTCGAGGAGCATCTCAGTTAGCGTCCGCACCGGGAGCATCACCTGAGAAGAGTCGACAAGCGTAAATACAAATGAGTCCGCTTGCACTTCCCAATCGGTGCGCATGCTCGCTTCGAGTGCTGTATAGACAGATTCTGCGGCATTATCGTATGAAACTACGTCAGTATTCTTTAACAACTCGAGGAGAGCTTTCAACACCGCGAGACGCTCGTCTTTCGTTCCTTTTGAAATTGCAACCAAAGCACTCGATGCTAATCGCACAGTCTCCTCCTCCAAAACGCGAGAGTTGACGAGGCACTCAATGCATCCGCTAATAGCGTCAATGTTGTCGTTATCCATGCGTCTTCGTCCACCTGGTCTCGCGATTGCATCTTGCTCAAAGAGTTTCAGGGCTGCGCGCACCGCAACATCAACGAAACGATGATTTGGATTTTTCGTAGGATTGAGCGTCTCTGAAAGTTGCAAGATGGCAATTGTGGCATCACCATTAGCATCGTTACGCTTCACCAGTTCCATTCGAGCAAGTCGTGACAAGACATCAACATCGGTTTCGAAGGTGGAAGACGTGAAATTTATTCCACCACCTTCGGGACGAAGCGAAGAAGTCTTAGCTCGCTCCGAAGTTTGTTTAATTAGCCACGATCGCGTATCTACATTTGCGTCTGCAACTGCGAGTGCGACCAGTACGCGCGCAAATTTCGGTGCCATTTGCGGCAAGATCGAGGATGTTGCAAAAAGAGCATCCTTTACATTATTAGAGTCAAAGGCGTAGAAGAAGACTTTTTCTCGAGCGAGAGAAACCATAGCCGGCACGATCGCAAACATGTATGAACGAAGAGAACCGAAATGATTGGTTTCCTCGCCATAGTAGTTGTGCAATGTATGCAATGATGAGTTGGTAAAACCCCCTTCACCTCTGCGCGCATAATTTTCAAGTGCTCGATGCAGAGAAATGCGTTTTGCTTGACATTTTGCCAACGTAATGCGGGCACTCTTTGCGACTTGTTTGTATGATTGCAACGCCAGGGCCTCGAAGTCACCATTTTTTGCAAACGCACTGTCCAAAGTATGGTTTCGCCCAATAGGAACGTAACCTGACACCAAGGTGGAAGGTACCGGAACAGCATTACTGATGCCACCGCCAACTGTTTTCCTCGTTCTCGATGGCGTCGACGGTGCGGAAGCCGTCTTGTTCACTTCGGCGTTCAAAATTTCACTTTCGTCAACCACAGCTGCTCGAGATAGCAACGATCTGCAAGTGCTTTCACATTGCCTCAATATATTTTGAGTATCATGTTCTTTCACGGTTAAAATTTCTAGCGCTTTCATCGCACTCGTGGCTTCGTCTTCTGTATATATTCCAGAAGAGCCATCACCTATGACTTCTGAATGAGTAATGTATGCATCGAGTTTGTCTTGCCTTGCGCAACCGCACTCGTTGCACCAAAACGCATCAGTAAGATTCTCATAGTTTATATTTCGACACTGTCGACACTGATATGCATTTTCTCTGCAATAGCGGCAAATACCATGTGCAGTGTCCTGCACGTGTCGGCTACAACGCGGGCAAGGAAGCATTTCTGAAGCTTTCTCATGGACATCAATGTGAAACGAATCGATACGAATTGCAATCGCAGAGATGTCCTCGGGGATACTCAAGTTAAGCAAACCTTCATTTTGTCTGTTCTTAAACGTAATATTTCCGACACATTCCCAGGGTTCGCTTGGTTGCTCCCACAATATTCCCGATTTCAGAGAAGAAATAATGTTATTATCAGCGCCATTCGATCCAGTTGCACGAGGTATTTGCCTATTTGATAGAAAGCTGCTTCCATTCGAGTTCAGAATCGAGGATGAAGCAGAAACAACAGATGGAACGACCCAGATGGATACCGATTTCGGCCACCTTGACGATTTCCTTGTCTGCAACGGTGTCAAGTTGATTGCGACTTCTTTCACTCGGTAAGCTTCGCTGAATATTGTCAAAGAGGCGCTCGCCGTGAAAGCTCGCGTGCCTTTCATCAGATGTAATGGAGTCTTGCGATACGGAGTAGACGCATATGCGAGTGAGATATCGTCCGGATTCGGGTCAGTCTCGAGCCATTTTGCATGTTTAGCAAAATCTTCGTCGTTTTCAATTAAGGCATTCACGGCGGTTTCGTAAGGTGCGGCGCCAATCGGCTGCGGCAGCGTATCAGCATTGTCCATGGCAGCAGTGGGGGTACTCTTCGTCACCACTGATTGCGACTGCGCTTCAAGCGCTTCCAATTTTGCGTACATTTCCCTCCTCGGATGTGTTCTCAATTTTTCGCTCGCCTTGCGTGCATTCTCGCAAAAGAGCTCCAGATTAGCCATCACATCGGGTTCGTTAGCGAAGATTGAGAAATCTTTTTCTAGAGCAAACGCAACAATTTGAGACACGCGTTCAATTCTCGCGCCATACGCAACATTCGATAATGCCTTCGTCAAAGATCTCGCCATTCCAGCCAAGTAGATATTTTGTCGTTCATTTTCAACGCGAACATCTTTAAGGTTCTTCCACATAGCTCGCAAACACGTCATCGACGAATCTCTAGCAGATTTCTTCGACGAACCCAACAAAGTGGTTTGGATAATGCAATCGACCACACCAGAGAGCTCTTTCTTAGTCGATTCAGCACAGTATTCAGCTGCAAACTCGAAGATCAAACAAGCGTGCTCGCGTTGCTCAACTGCAGAAAGTGGGAATCGAGGCATTGCTTTTGCTGTAGATTTTACCGCGGCAACAATTACAGACGGCATCGACGCAAGCGAGAACGCGAATGCCTCTGGGGTTCGAGAAAGTACCTCAAACAACGTTTCGAGAGGAGATGAAATCGAGCGAGTCGTGCTGTTTTCGTTATTGACGTTATTCTTGAGCGAAGATACGAGACGCTCGCACGCAGAAACGATTATTCCGGCATCCTTAATCGCTTGGAACTTTTCGTTCTGCAAATCAACAGACCTTGACAAACTATCCACGACCAATTCAAATTCCGTAAAACGAATAACGCTGCGAGTGTCTGAATCGACGATATCGAGGCGCAAGCTTTCAGACGTAGCGTAACTTTGGACGATAAGTTTTGTCCAGTTTTGGATGTCTGCTGTCGAGTTTGAAATATCCGATACATTCACACCTACTGCGTGATCTGACTCCGTCTCAAAGCTCGCTGATTCGGATTCGCTCTTGTTCAACGCGTCTCTCGCGTACTTGGCTTGCAATAATGCACATTTTAATGCCGCAGTCAACTTATCCCGTTGCTCTGCGCGCAATTTAATCTTTTTCTTTTCCGCATTCAGGTAGTCCGCGCTTTGCACGTCTAAAGAGATATTCATTTTGTTGTTACTATTATCGCATTTATCAAGTGAATCGCTGCGTCCGAGGTCGGCAATTTTTCCTAGAAGAGATTCCACAACACGTTTAGTCCATTCTAAGACATCACGCGCGCCATTTTTCCCATCCGAATAAGCCAGCGCCGTATCTTTCCCGCTTGAAGCCATGGCTGCAGACGCCGAAAGTGCAAGTATGCGACAATCACGATCCGAGATGTTCTTCTTTTTACCCATCGTCCCAGGCTTCGATAAAATGGATGGAACGACAATTCCTTTAGAAAGCAATTTCGCAACCAACACCGATGCTTCCGAGTCACTCTTTAAGAGCGTCCGTAAGAACATCGCGTGCGCAGGGGAGGCAATATTTGCTTCCGTCACACTTGGTTTCGGCGGTTTTGAATCCTTTCCAAAGCGAGCTGAAAGACCACTTTCACTGTCATCCGAGGATAACAACGCCATCAACCCCTTCGTACCTGATGTACGAGTGGGATCGCAGATATCTTCAACAATCGCACCGATGAGCTTTTTATTAGACTCGGTGAGAGCGACGAAAGTCTTTTTCTTGTTTAGAAGCGCTGCGTTCACGTCGTTCGACGGCGACGGATTGCGCTGCTGCACAATTCTAGTGAGGGGATGCGTGGTACGATGCCCTTGTTCGAGTAAGGCACCAGTAATACCTCCACGATCACGGCATTCGGAGCACAAATCAACGTCGTCGCAGACTTCACAGTGCCATCGAATGCCTTCGATGGATTCATCGCACATATCGCACCGGTGACCACCACGTACAATATTTCCTGTGAGTAAGCTCGAAAGAATCCCCATGCCACTCGGCGTGTTCTCTGAAGTTGCAAATCCACTTGATGAACCAGCGGAAATAAGCGTCGGTCGACGCAGGCGAGAAGTATTGCCATTAGATGAACTAATAGTTCCATCATCACCATCTCTAAGAGATACTGGGAAAACTGGATGCCGTAAGGAATCATGGCTGACGCCGTCGTTCGATACTTCGCGATCAAAGAAAAAATCCACATTTGGTACCCGAGGTGCGAAACTATCGAGCATAGCCAGCGCCACCGATCTCGAGAAGTTTTCATCCGCGGATTTCAAGCACGCAACAGCAATATTAACAGCTTTTTGAGCAAGCTTTGCCGATGGGGGATTATTGGCAAATCCTTCGCAAGATGCAATCAACGCCCGAATTAAAGAAGGCACGAACTCTTCGCTATCGAAAGCGCCGTGTGAATCCCTGACGACCCGAGGCGTAAGAGACAAACCAAGTCTCAGCGCTTCCAGAGTTTGCTTATGAAATTGTTCATCGCATGTTTGCATAGTTAATGGCCGGCGCACGAAAGGACGACCGATGTATCTACACGCACGCCCAAAACTTTCTATGTCGGATTCTGGTAAAGCCCAATTGGCATCGCGACGCCACTCGTAATTCTTTTGAATCATACGAAATATAGACAACGCAACACTGACTGTGCAAAAATCTTTGGTGGTAACATCTTCCGGGTTCTTTGCTAGAATCGCCTTGAAAGCGATGCGCTTGGTTTTTGGAGATGGGGACCAGCCATTGGCAGCAAATACGCGCACCGCAGCGGACTGGTTCTGCAGCTTTGAAAATGACAGTCGTCTCGGAGCCTTCACCGGTGTCGTGGAAGCACTGCTCGCTGCAGCCTGCTCGAGGCGAGCGTATACCGTGATCGCAGCAAATGTTTCGTCGAGAACGCTTGGAAACCCAACCGTAAATTGCTTTTTCTCACCTGATAAAGACGATGGCTCTTCGGCGCTACTGGTATTTTCTATATGACGAGTTGCACGAGCAACCCTAGATCGAACGTGCAATAAGGATTGCTCGCGTACAGCGATGGCTCTTGTTTTCATCGATTCTTCGATGTGTGCTTTTGGAGATGAATATGCCAATACACGTGCGATTTTGAAGCATGCACCGCGCGGTGCGTTCGTAGATGGGTGAAAGACTAGAGTCAACAACCCGTTCTTCTCTGAGCATAACTTGGCCTCTTTTGAGTTCAGAGGAATATCAAACCATCTCGTGTTCGTATCACCCATCACTTCAGAAGCAGCATCTTGGTTGTTGGTGTTCCTGCTAGTAGAGTTACTACGTGTACGCTCGATGTCGACCAAAGAAACTTTTCGTCCACCCTTGAATATTTCGACACTTTTAGGCACGCAGTTAGCATCCTCGGCAGAGCTTCCGTAATTCAAATGGACTCGAATCCCGGCGAAGCTCTGAAGCTGAGGATCGCGCGCCGCGGGAGGATATGAAAGACACAACGCCGCAGCAGCGTTTGCGCGCGCAGATTGAATTTGTGAATTCAAATCTTCCGAAATTAAGGTATCCTTTACAGAAGAGACTAGATCTTCGTCGTTATCTCCAACGGAGTAGAACTCGCCATAAATCGAGCACTTTTCTGTAATTTCAGAACAGCCTTCAAAGTACAACACATCGCCAGAGTCGTGCATCGAAGGAGAAGAGTGCGAATCTAGATGATATTCTTTATCTTCAACATCATCGTCTTCTTCTTCTTCGTCGTCTACTACCGCTTCTTCTTCTCCTCCGCGGTGTTCAATTTCTCTATCCTCACCATAGAAATACACACGCAAAGAACCATCTTCTAACAAGAGGCACAACATTTTTCTTCTGCTATTGCCATAATTTTTATCCCAATCGGGTTGGTAACCTGCGAAACCACGCAAAGTCGTAGACTCGGGAGCGCTGTCAACAATATTTTTATTGAGCAAAGTTTGCGTATCAACGCCTTCAAAGTTACTCTCGTTTTGAAAAGTCAAGACTCTTGTAGACATATCGCGACGAGACACGGCAATAAATGAAAGCGGTGGAACTTCAGGATCAGCTCCGATTGATCGTGCGCGAAAATCGCGTTGAAAAGCACAATCACCTACATACGCAAGGCCTTTGCTTGAATCTCCTTTTCCATGCTTGGAGAGCTGTTTACTCGAGCAAGTCGCGTAACTTTGCGCCGAAGACGGTTGACTATATTGAGCTGATGAAGGTTGACTATCGAATAAAGATCCGGTTCCAGTGGTTGAAATCGAAGATAATGGACTCATCATCATCTCGTCACTGTAATCTTCGTCTCGGATAACTTTTGGAGCCCTTAATTTGAAAGAATCTGGATAGTCTCGATCGCGCTCAAGTGCTGCAACTACGGTATCTCCTGACTCGTAGGAAACAATTAAGACATCATGTGTTTGAGAATAGTGCAAGGAAACACCATTCTTGCCACGAGGAGAGAAAGAGAGTGTTGGAGAATCTGGTTCGCCAAACTTTGCATTTCTGCGCGTCAATTCCGGGAAAGAGTCTGTTGAAATTAAAGTATTCTCGTAGAGTGAGATGAAGGTTGTATCTCCCACTAGCGACAAGCAATGCAATTCGCCATTGTCCAGTAATCCCACAAAAATTAACTTCTCATTTGCGCCATCAGTCTCAATGAAGAAAGCGCAATCGACAAAGTTTCGTCCAATCGGGGGCGTGATTGATGTTGTCGGAGCGTCTGGGGTAACTAACGAATTCTTACCTCCACAATCATAAAGTTTCGCATAATCGCGAGAGCACAACGCCAGAGTTCCAGCACATCCCGGAACCCATTTCGCAGATAGCAACGCTCCGAACTCTTGGTCTTCGTCAAAAAGATTCTCAATCGCAATGCGATTGGTCACCTCGACAGTCTCTGAGATTGCAAAAATATGTGCATCACGCAAGCCAGTCACCGCCAATTTTGAAGCATCGCTTGGGTTGAAACACACGTTGAATACCTCGAACGTTGCCTTCGCTCGCAACAAAGCATCACACTTATCCGCAAGTTGGGTTGAATGATAAAGCTCTTCTGCTGAAAGTATTGATATCTTATCACCTTCACCAATGGCGAGAAGACCAGAAGTCGATGTAGATACACAACTTTTACGAGGTAATGGTAAAACCTGAGAGATTGCTTGTGTCTGCGCAGCAAAATCCTCTCTCGGCTTCACGTCGAACGTACCCGACTTCATAGCTCTGCTGAAGTTCATAAATTTCTCCTTTCTTTTTCTGCTCAACTTATTTCGATCTTGTGCAGATTTACTCGCCGACGACGCCCTAACGTAATCCTCGTCCTCAGATGAATCGTCGTCGCTTTCGTTATCACCGAGTTTATCGACACAATTGTTCGCAACTCGTTCGAGAACGTCGCTCACTCTCGCAGATTTCAATGCAGAGCCAAGTTTTGCAGAAAGTTCCCTCGGTAAGGTCCACGTAGCAATAAGCTTTTTCTCAATCGAGGAGGTATCTAATGTGACAGCAGACTCATCTTCGAGCTCAGAATCCGAGTCTGGGTGAATAAGTTCCGGGGGTTTCCCAACAACTTCAGCTTTCCATTCATCCTTGGTCAGCTTAGCTTGATTGGCCGTAATGCATCCACATGGACGTAGCGCACCGTCGCGTTTGGACTGACCAGCGCCGCAATCACACGAAAATTTGCTTTCCCGAGAGTATGCGAGGCGATGTCCCTTGTGACAGGTCACAGCGCACGTTGAGCAGCATCCGCGGTTACCAATAAGATTACAGTCGTAACAATAATACCAGTGCTGGCGCTGGTAATCACGTTGAGATATGTACGAGCACTTTGCCACTGAATTCGACGTTGTTTCGCCATCTTTTGCATCTCCAGTAGAAAGGACATCGACAACTCTGCCTTGCGGCGAAGAAGTCGTTCGGGCATTTGTACTCCCCCTGTGTTGCAGATCGCCACCAGAAGAGCGTCTGTTGATGCCAAATGCAACGCGAGCCTCGCTCAAAAGACTCGAAAATGCAGCCTCAAGCGTAAGCTCACGTCTTCCACTTGTATCGAAAGGGATTTCGCCACCTTCTGAATCATCTAGGTTTGCTTGACGTAAAAGTTGCTCTATTATTGGAACATTCGATAAAGCAATTAATTCTTGTTCAAACAACTCGTGCTCAATTTCACTGTCCCTCGCAATTTGCTCTTCAATAGTCTCGTATTCCATGTCCTCTGCGGCGTCTTCAGAAGCAGGGGTATGGTTTGCTGACTCATTTGGTTCTGGTGTTCCAGTATCCGAATCCACTCCACCGCGCCTATCTCTCGGCGTACTCGTGATAAATCGACGCAAGGAAGCCTCGTTAGACATGACACGAGAAGCATCTTTGCCCGCTTTTACGACGAGTCGAAGTAGCTTTGCAAAACTTTCTAGCGCACACGTTTCTCGAGTTCTATCTGTCACACCGCGTTGTTTAAATACGGTTGAAAATATACCACTTTCTGCGCCAGATTTGAAGTCGTTGTCTTCATCGTCCTCTAAATAAAAGGATCTCAACGAGTCAATAACTGCTTCTGCTGCGTATTCGACATAACGCATGTCTTTTTCTGCCACCGCGTCCTTCGAGGGCGAAGGGGATGTAGATTCAGGCGCATTTACGGCACTATCTTCACTCAAATATCGTTTTAAAATGTAAGCCGCGGCATCGAATCGACCTTTCTCGATAACGCCAGGCATGCTTCTAAGAGCTCGCGAGACAACATCGTCTTCAGAATCTAACGATATTTCCAACGCGTCCACGAGTGAGCGAGCTGACTTCTTCACTTTCACATTGTCTAGCAGCATAGTAATACTCTCAACAGTCTTTAATTCGTCGATAGTCGCAAGCGTTTTTCTTATTTCGACTGGCATAACTTTCGCGATTGTTGCAATGCTGTCACAGATGGATGACATCACCTCAGCCGAGTAATATTGTTTCGTTTCGGTTGAAAATGAAGCGAAAATATCACAAATCGCGCGCATGAAAATCGCCACGTTCGGGTGCGCCCGTGCAGCTAGCCGCGTATCCGTGTTCTGACTTTTCTCTGCAATTATTAATGTGGCCCGTTTGACTCTACCAATGACCGCGGAAACTATGGATTCCGGCATTCGTTCCTCTTTCAGAGGATGCTTTTCTGCACTCGAGGTAGCATCTATCGCAATATTACGCAAAGCAATAGCCAAAGTTTCTGGTAAAGCTTCATGAAATGCCCGTGATACCTGAATATCTATTTTTTCAAGCTCTGTCACAGGAGTTGGTCTCGCCGCATCTGCGGCAGTCAGTGCAATTTTCGACAATCCATTCAACATTGGAGCTCTGGAGAGGTTTTCCATAACTTCGGATAATTTCGAGCGCGCTGCAATCATTTCAGGACTTAAGGATCGCTTCAAAGACGCCGCGGCGGTTGATTTCATTGGGGATGAGGTATCTGCAACCCCTTCTTTCAAGTGCGCATCAATCTCACTTTGCTTCTTGCATAATGCTACGGTTGTCGCACAGATTCTCTCCAAAAGTAACGCCATCGAGTTCATGTCCACAATTTCATCCAGAAAATAACGCTCAACATTTACGTTTAATCCGCATTTTTTTCCACGAGCACCAACATTTCTCGCTGTTTCCGTTTTGAACTTTTCCCAGCTCTCTTCACTAATTGAGGCAAAGAATGCATCGTCATTGTATCGATCAAAGATATCTTTCGGAAAATACGTCTCAAAAGCGTGATCTGCGGCAGATTTCGGAAGCTTGGCATATGCAACCATATCGCAAAAGTTTTCAATCATACCCGATGATGATGGAGATGCACTTTCGTGTTGAGCGTTGTGATATTCGTTGATAGCATCTTCACGACGTGCAATGAGTGTTTCACAAGCGCGGGCTAAATCCGTCCAAACAACAACGTTGGGTACGACTACGTTCGTCTCAACGCTTCGAGTCAACGCAACGAGCGCTTCGTCAAAACCAGCTAACACTAGTGGGTTTCTTGCGTTTTTATTCTTATTCAAATCAACTGACGTACCTTGCAAAAGTGACGAGCCCAACGCGAAAATCTTCAGGATGTCAATTTTGTTTGAAGGATCTTCCGTGCTATTCATCACTGCGACAAGTGCAGATGCCGAGGATGATGAAACAACTAAGTGGCGAGTGTGATGGAGTAAAGTCATACCCCCACGACTACGTGACATGTCACTTTCCATTGATTGCTGTTGTTCTTGACTACTGGATGATTGAGGTGATGTTTCGTTACCAACTACTTCATCCTCGTCAATCGATTCAAGGGAACCCAACGTCGTTTTTCTTTCCACGAAACTACCACCTATTTGCGATTTGTAAATTCTCGCCGCATCGTAAGGCAATAAGAAGGTCAGTCGCCCTAGAGCTCTTTTCAGTTTATTCGCCACTTGCTGATCAAAGTTACTATTTTGCGCCAAATTATCTTCGTCGGCGAGAATGGCGCACATTTGATGAGCACCGAGATTCGCAAGATCACTTGCGAACTTACTCTTTGTTCTTGAGGCTTGATAAGCTTCAACACGTTCGACATCGCCAATTTGCAATTTCCACGAGAACCATAAGAATTCGTCTTTGACTGAAACAAGCTTTTCGGCACCAATCGCGAGGTTTTTGAAAGACTCAAGAACAAAATCCGGAGGATTATCAAAGAAGCGCACCAAGTGGGCCAGAGTCGAAGCAACACGGTGCGCAGCTACAATCGATTTTAAACTCTTCATTTTGTTTCTGCCACGGCGTTCGTAATAATCGTTGCGAACAAAGCATATTTCCAAAGCACTCGCGCGGCGCTTTTGTACTGGTAACGCGTGCCATGCAAGTAATCCAAAAATGATTTTCGCGTTTGCCGCTTCAAAGAAATCTTCCAAGTCGTATTCGTCATCGTCTTCGTCCTCTTCTGACGAACTACTAGTTTCGGCTCGATCGACATCTGTGTCGTTTCGAGTTGGGTGGTAATGCACGGAGAGTCCGAAGACAAATTCACTCGATTTAAAGATTCCTTCCAACGCTTGTTCAGCTGCGAGACGTTCTTGTTTGTCCTCACTAGTCTCCTCCGAGGTAGTGACAGTAGCTTCTGAGATGATGCGTGCGAGCCAACCACAGGCGATTCGAAAAAGCCTCTTGGAGACTTTTTGAGAGCCAAAAATTGCACGATCGATGATACCTTTTCGCAGAGACATGGGTAAATCGCCATCAATAGAGTTGACGTCGGTAGTAGTGCTTTCAAATGTCAACTCGAACGGACTCACATCTGTCGGTGCACCAATGATACTTCTCGCCATGTCTACAATCGCAGAAACGTCTGGACTCATCGCGACGTCATCATCGTGCAACTCTTCGTGACGACGCATTGTTTCGTCGAAAATCGTCAAAATGACGTTCAAATGCGTATTAGTCATCGTTTCTCGATTCGGTGCTAGCAAAGCAACAGATTTTGCCAAGCTCGCTCGAACTGAATCGCTGCGAGATGTATCAGAGTGTGCTCGTGAAAGTGTATTCAACGCATTGTCAAATAAACTCAAGAACTGTATTTCACTAACATGAGAAGACATGGCCCCGGTGCATTTCGTTACAAACGATTCGAAAGCATCCCCGAGAGCTACGAGCGCTGGAAATTCCTCCTGCGTCACGCCTCCCTTCAAAATCGAATCGATTGCATTTAGAAGAACGTTCGTGCAAAGATCCAATTTATGGTTGTGTGGCAGCGACGACGACGGCGAATGCGATGGTTTTGCAGCTAAAGTATCGTCACCATCGTTGTCCTCGATGTCGTCGTCGTTGTCGCTCTCGTTCTTCGAGGAAACGAGAAGAACGCGAGAGAGTGCTCTTTCGCGATAGGATTCGTTTGAATTCGTTTTGAGAGAAGAAGAGGATGGCGTACGTCTCTTCTCAACCTTTCCAGTGGCGACATTCGTAGCTTCGCTTTTGCTCACTGTTATCTTATTTAAGCCAATAAATGATCCGAGTACTTTTTCTCTGTTGTCGGAATCTCTCTTTGCGTCTCTCTTTTCCTTGGCGACATCGGATTGTTCATACCGTTTCCTTTCTGCCGCTTTGTTCGCGGCAGCCGTTGCTTCTTCTCGGATTTTGTCGAGTGCCCTCTCGGATTCTCTCTGAGCCTTTGCAATTGCTTCCTTTTCTTTTAACGCGCGGTTGGAATCGCGAGACTCGCGCGGTCGTTGATGTTGTTCTCTAGTCGCCGGTTCATTCGCCGCAGCAGTAGAAGAAGTAGTAGACATCGTCATCGCCACATCATCTTCTCCAATCTCTGTCGAAGCTGAGACGAACGATGCTTTCTCTTCGGCTACGCGCACTTTCGAATCACGAATGACCTCAGTCGCCCACGTTTGCGCGTAATCGCAGCCGTCCAACGTCGCGCGAAGCGCATTCGCCGCTCTCCTCAACGCGCCAAAATCAACGCCGTCGGACTGTGTCGCCATTTCGTCCTCCTGGTCAAAACTACCGCCACCGCTCGTGTGACTTGTCGCGCTCAAACTCGAGCTTCTCCTCAACACCGAGGCGCTATTGCTGCTCGATCCATTCTCTTTACAGATAACTTCAATCGCTTTCATCGCAAATTGATTCGCGCTTTCCATCAAAAACATCACCGACTCCGGGTCGTCTTTCATCAGCGTCTTGAGCACGTGCGGCTTACTCAACACCGTCGCCACGCTCACCTCGCACACGTTCAACGCCACCATAAACTCCCTCTTCCGCGTTATCGATATAACCTCCGGATGTATCGCTGGCAAAATCAACGTTTCCAAAACGTAATTCGAGAGGCAGTGCGTCGCGTTCTTGGTATTCAAGTCGCTTTCCAAAAGCGTGTTCGTTAAGCTAGACACCTCGCTCCAAAACTCTGGGATTAGGTGGTTTTGCTGTTGCTGTAGCGACGCGGAGGAAGCGGACGGCGACGAAAGCCGAGCATCGTTCGCCTTCGCCGCCGAGACCGTCGCCGCTGTCGCCGTAGCGGATGCCGGGGACCCGGAGATGGTCTCCTCGTCTTCACCCATCGCTCGTCCCATTTACGCGCGCTTTTTTTTTGAAAAGATCTTCTCCCCTCGTGCGCGATACGAACAAAAAAGAAAAAGAAATCTCTCTCAAACTTCCGCCTTCTTCTTCTCCCGACGACCGACGACGACGACGACGACGCAGTTTTTGTCGTCGCGAGCGGGGAAAACGTGTTCTCTTTTATTTTTTTGCGTGGTGCGTTTGTGATGAGAACTAAAAGAAGAGAGCGTTGTTTCTCGCGATTGTCGTCGCAAAGTCAGTTATGCGTGAACGAGAAGAGAAGGTCAAACGAAAAACACGACGCTCGAGAAAGAAAAGAAAAGAAAAAAAGCACAAAAAAAAAAAGAGGGAAAAAAATTTAAGCGAAAGAGAGAGAGAGAGAAACAGAGAAGAACATCACGTTCGCCGCATAAAAGAACACGGGCCCGTGCTAAAAGTTACATTTTCGAGTCGAATTTAAGGAGAGGAAGAACGGGGCGAAGGGAAAAGGAAGGAACGAGCGACTCGGACGGGTCGCGTCGGGGTGGTTTTTTTTTTCGTTCGGCGCGCGCGAGCTTTTGATTTTTGGGATTTGTTGCCCATTTTTATTCGTTCTGTTTTGAGAGGAAAGAGAGAGTGGAAGGATGAGCGGCGCGGTGGCGCAGCCCTCGACGGCGATGCCGGTGACGGGCGATGACGGTAACGGTGGTGATCCTTCAGAAGCCGCGCCGTTGCCGCCGCCTTTGTCGGATGTCGGCGTGCAACCTCCTCTTCCTGCTGCTGCTGCTGCTGCTGCTGCGCCTTCTTCGGTAAAACGCGCTTCGCAACCGATTTTCGCGGACGAGGAGGAGAAGAAACGAATGGTGGCGCAAGCCTTAAAACGAAAACGAGACGCCATGAAGAAGGCTAACGGTAACAAAACGTCGCGAACGAGTAATAATAATAATAATAACAACAACAATAACAACAACAACAACAACAACGCGGACCCGCCAAAATTGAAACCTCCCACGGTTTCTACGCTCACTACGAACGAGATATTCGGGTGCGAGAAGTGCTGTTTCGACCGGGAAGGTTGTTTCGACTGTCTCAAAGGCCCGCCGGTGAGAACGAGGTACGAGCCGGAAAAAGGCGTCGAGTGGTTGAAAGATATTCCGCCGTGCCCGCAGTATTTCCCAACCGAGGAGGAGTGGAATAACGGGGACCCGTTGGAGTATATAAATAAGATTCGTCCAGAGGCGGAGAAGTTTGGGTTGGCGAATATCGTGCCGCCGAAGAGTTGGCAGCCTGAGTTCTGTTTGCCGAATAAAGAGTTCATGCGATTTCGAACGAGGATTCAAGCCGTGAACGAGTTACAGAACAGACCGGCTGGATTAGGGAAACGGGCGAGGATGAAAGAAGCCGGTGGTGAAAAGGTGGCGACGGCGAGCGGCGGGAGGATGGCTTCGGCGGCACCGGCGACGACAACAACCGCTCCTGCTCCTGCGCCATCTGCTGGACGCATGGGCGGCGCTGCGCCCGTATCAACGACCGGTAAAAACCAACCGTCGCTTTCGAAAATTAAATATCAAGAACAAAAGCAACAAAGAGACGAATACGTGAAGAAAGAGGTTGAAAAAATAACCAAACAGTACGGTTTCCAAAGCGGCGCGAGGCACACGATGGAAACAATGAAGAGATATTCCGATTATTTCAAGGCGAGATACTTCTCGGACGCGAAAACCGGCAACCCGGTGAAGGATATTTCCATACCGGAAATGGAGAGAGAGTTTTGGAGAATCATAGAAGATAGCGAGGGACGAAACATAGAAGTCATTTACGGCGCGGATATAGCCACAATTGAAACCGGATCGGGAATGCCTACGAGCACGCACAAAGACGAGGAGCAGAAAAAGTTTGCCAACAACCCTTGGAACGTGACAAAAATGCCATACAACGCGAGCTCGTGTCTGTCGCACGTCGAACGAACGACTGGCATTACTGTCCCGTGGCTATATTTTGGAATGACGTTATCTACGTTTTGTTGGCACGTGGAAGACCACCATTTTTATAGCGTCAATTACCACCATTTCGGCGACCCGAAGGTTTGGTATTGCATCCCGGCGGAGTATTCGCAAAAGTTTGAGCAGCTGATGCGATCGCGTTTACCGCATTTGTTTGAAGCGCAGCCGGATTTATTGCATTCGTTGGTTACCATCTTATCACCGAAAGAAATCAAAGCTGCCGGGATTCCGGTGTATCGAGTCCAACAAAACGCGAGGAGTTACATCATCACGTTTCCGTATTCCTATCACGCTGGATTCAACACCGGGTACAACTGCGCCGAGGCGGTGAATTTTGCTCCGGTAGATTGGTTACCTTTCGGTGCATTCGCCACGGAACGATACGTCGGCGATAAAAGGTATCAATCCGTCGCGCACGACCAGTTGCTGTTAACGCTCACGAACGGATGTGATCGCGTGCCGGGATGGAAAGACACCGTTAAGAAAGAAATGGATAAGAGAGTAAAAGTCGAAGAAGAGAGAAGAGAAAAAGCAAAACCTTGGTGCGGTGAAATCGTGAAAATGGAAGAATTTTGCGATTTTAACGAGTTGGATTGTTGCATTTGCCTTGGCGATTTGAATTGGGCGGGAGTCGTGTGCGAGTGCACGTTTCGAAAAGGTCGAGGCTTGATTTATTGTTTGAGATGCTTCGATAAAGGATGCAAGTGCGAGAAGGAGAAGCGAAAAATGGTGGTGAGACAAACCATCGACGAGCTGAAAGAGCTCGTGAAAACGAAATGCGCTCCTTGTTAGTATTTTTTTAGTCGGCGCTTCAAGCGCACTTATTGTTGTAAATTTATTCGCACACCCACCGGTACACGGTATCATTATCACATTATATTATTTTCTCGCGTTTCGGAGCTAAATTCTACCAGCCTTCTGCTTTCGGCGTTCCCTCTAAATTTGCTTTGAGCTGTCGTAAACTTCCGTTATCGTACTCGAGCAGCTCTTCGCCAGTTTGAACGCTGAGCAGACTCATAGGATTCCTCGCGATGTACATCTCAAAATCTTTCACAGTTGTTCCGAGTTTTTCTTTCAACGCCAAACAGTTCGCTCCTGGATTTTTGATCTCAAAAATATACGCGTGGTCGCTTAATATCGCGTCCCAATTCAACTTTGGACACGCCTCTCTCAACTGCTTCACTTTTCTCTCCATCTCTTTAGCGTCTTCTAACAAAATCGACGGTCTGTTCGTAATCATGGTTGGCAAATCCGCTCCCGGAAACACGTCTTTCAAAGCGACGAGCGACTTATAGACGTCGGGAATGCTCGCGCTTATTCTCACCAAGTCCGCCGTCTTCATGATTCCAACTTTCGTTTTTAATCCCGGAATAAGCGTGAACAGTTGCCCAACTCTATCTTCCACTTCTTTCTCCGTCAAACCCAACTCTTCGCTTATGATCATGATTGAAAACCGCAACTTCCCATCCGCGTCCCACCCGGGCTGCTCCAATATGTTGCTACCATCGTTCGCTTCTTCGCTCACGATGTCGCCTAACTCGTTCGTTTTGTGCTCTTTCCTCTTCGAATGATACACGTTCACCGACCACGGATTCTCCGCTTTGGATCTCAGCGCGTCGATCGCTCTGTCGTTGCTGTAGGAGGATTCGTCGACGTGCTTCTCGGTATCGCTACTTTTCGCGAGAACAACGCGAGAGGAAGCTTTTTTGCGAACATCATCCACATCGTCTCTGAAACCAACAACACCCCTCTTCTTCTTCTTCTTCTTCTCCTCCTTGAACGACGACGACGACGACGAGAGAAACGACGACTCGGGCGCTAAAAAGCACGAAGCGCAGCATCGCGATGCGTTCTTCCCCCCGTTCTTCTTCGTCGAAGGCGTCGTTCTCGTCGTCGGTGTTGATATCGATGATGGTGATATCGAGGCGAACATCTCTCTTCTCTTTTTATTTTTGTGTCTCGTTTCCCTCTCACAAGGTTGAACTTTGATGCACGAAAAACTTTTAAAACCCTAAACCCTAAAAACTTCTGAAACCCTAAATAAAACAGGTGTTCTAATTAAATATCTGGAGGACGATTACGCACTTAACAACATCAACAAGACGCGCGCGCGAGCAAAACGCAAAACACACTCAAAACATGGGTTGCGCTGCATCAACCCCGAAAGACGAGGTACAACTATTATTGCTGTTTCGTCGAGCGTTGTGTTTGTCTTTTTTTCTCTCCCTCTCTCTCTCTTTTCTCTCCCCGACACTGGGTGAACGCGGTTCCAATTATTCCAGGGGCCTCCGGCTATAATTGTGTCAACTTCTCGATCGGCGATTTCCCTCTCGCGCGCGCTTTTCAAATGTGAGCGTTTGCCTCGAATCGTAAAATAACGCGGACCCTTCTTCATCTTCTCGCGACGAAACACAGAAATCGGTGAAAATCCACTCCAACGGCCCGTTAGGCGCCAAGTCGAAGAAAGGTTCCATCCTCGGACGCACGACTTCCGACATCAACGAGATTTACACCTTCCACGAAGAATTAGGGAAAGGCCAGTTCGGGACGACGTATAAAATCAAGCACAAAAAGACGGGAGAGGAATTCGCGTGCAAAGCGATCGCGAAGAGGAAGTTGACGTCGAAGGAAGACATCGACGACGTGCGAAGAGAGATTTCGATTTTACATCACTTGGGCGGACATGACAACATCGTGTCGTGCGAAGGCGCGTACGAAGGCGCCAGACACGTGTACATCGTGATGGAATTGTTGTGCGGCGGAGAGTTGTTCGATAGAATTGTGGAGAGAGGCAAGTATTCCGAGAAGGACGCGGCGGATTGTTTCCGAACGATTGTGGAAACAATTCAACATTGCCACGAGTTGGGGGTTGTGCACAGAGATTTGAAGCCGGAGAATTTCGTGTTGAAGTCGAAAGATTACGACTCGAAGATCTGCGCCATTGACTTTGGTTTATCCGCATTCTTCCAAGAAGAACAAGTGTTCCACGAGATTGTTGGTTCCGCGTATTATGTCGCTCCGGAAGTCTTGAGGCGATCGTACGGCAAAGCTGCGGACGTGTGGTCTTGCGGCGTTATTTTATACATTTTGTTGTCCGGGGTGCCGCCGTTTTGGGCCACCACGGAGAATGGCATCTTTGATATGGTTTTAAAAGGCGAATACGATTTAGAGCAAGATCCGTGGGGCTCGATTTCTGCCGGCGCGAAGGATTTGATAAGTAAAATGTTGGTGCAAGATCCGAAGAAGAGAATCACGGCGGGCGAGGCTTTGAATCATCCGTGGTTGACGGGTGGCGCTCCGGCCAAGAAGTTGGACAACGCGATCGTGAAACGATTGAAATCGTTCGCGGCAATCACCAAGTTCAAAAAGTTGGGTTTGGTTGCCATGGCGAAGACGTTATCGCCGGAAGAATTGGAAGGTTTGAGAGAAATGTTCAAATCGTTCGATACGGACAACTCGGGGACAATTTCCATCGCCGAGTTACAAGCTGGTTTGCGCAAGAAAGGTTCGTCGGCTGCCACTGAAGAGTTGCAACAATTGATGAACGAAATCGATATCGATGGTAACGGTGAGTTGGATTACGAAGAGTTCGTCGCGGCGACGTTGTCGATGGCGAGCCAACACTCCACCGACGCCATGGAGAAGACGTTTGCTTACTTTGACGTCGATGGTGACGGGAGCATTACCATCGAGGAGTTTAAGATGGCGTTGGATAAGATGCCACCTGGAGCGAGAGCGAACTTTGGCGACGTCAACGAGTTGGTGGCGATGGCGGATCAAGATGGCGACGGTTTGATTGATTACGAAGAATTTGTTGCCATGATGACGGGTGGCGAAAAACCGGACAAGAACGCGATGAAGAACGCGAAAATGGCCGGGTACGCGTAAAGACGATGTAACATATGTAAGGGTAACGAGAAGAATTTATATACCAGTATATGTATATACAGTATATACAGTGTATATATATATATATATTTATATATATATATAAGAGAGAGAGAGAGAAGGAGAAAGAGAGAAGGTAAGAGAAACGCACAAAGGTCATCGAAACGAATACCGCGAAAGAGAGAAGGGGAGGAGAGTTATTTATAATAAACAAACACTATGAAACTTTTTAATATAATCATGTAACGAACTTAAGAATAACAATACTAAGAACACGAGAGAGAAGATGAGCACCAAATCTTTCGCTTATATATTCATTTACACACAGTACCTACTTACTACATGCATGATTAAACTAACTCAGCAACCAGGTGCTTCGCGCGTGACTCAAAGGGTGAACAATTTTAGGCGCCAACTTTCACGATTTCCATTTCAAAAACAAGCACGGAGCCTGGCGTAATCTGAGGACCCATCGCTCTATCGCCGTACGCAAGTTCGGACGGGATCACCAACTCCCACTTGTCACCTTCCGACATCAACTGCATCGCTTCGGTCCAGCCTTTGATCACTTGGTTCGGCGCGAACTTCGTCGGTTCGCCGCGGTTGTACGAAGAGTCAAACTCTTCGCCCTGTAAATGTTCGAATGTTCGAATGTTAATGTTAATGTAAAAGTTAACGTGGACGAAACGAAAGCTTTGCTTTTCAAGTACTGAGGCATGAGAACAGGTACCCGAGGCATCTGATATTACCCTCCGTCTCTGCGTTTGAAGCTTTCGCCTGCTCTCAGAGCACAGCACCCACAAACACCAAAAAGCAAAATCCGATCGCGCGGGAAAAAACTCACGCGCAACGCGCAAACGCGCAAACGCGCAAAAAAGTAGTAAACGAGAGCAAAACAAAAAACCAAACGCGCGTCGTTGCGAATTTCACACCTCGATGGTCGTTCCTCGATAGTGGCACAAGCACGGCGTGTTCACTTTCGGTTTCGGCCCTCCTTTCGGACCCGATTTCAACACGCGATATTGAAGACCGCTGGGCAAAGTGACGACCCCTTCTTTGAGAGCGTTTTCGGCGAGGTACGCTTTACCCGCTTCGGTCGTCCCACCAGCCGCTCTGGTTTCGCCGAAAAACGAACCGAGGAGGATGACGAACAGAGCGATGAGCGCGGCGAGGAGCTTTTTAGCCGTCGGTGACGAGAGCATATCGTTCGTTCTTCTTCTTTGTGAATGTGAATGTGTGCGGACGCGGAAATTATTTTTATTATTCCAAAATAGCTACGTTTAGGGTTTGATGTTTTGAATTTTGAAACCCTATACGTATTCTCTCTTCCTTCCTGTTCGTTACAAAAGTATATCTGATATCTGAAACCGGGGGAAGATTACCTTCCTCGCGCGCGCGAACAAAAACAAACGCATTATTGCGGGGAAACGCGCCGTGAAAAACACACGACGCGCACAAACAATATATATATTTATATAAGTTTATTATGCAACGAATGGCGTTGTCCTCGATTTCCTCGGTCTCCCAGTCGCAAACGCGGTTCCTTTTCTCTTCCTCCTCTTCCTCTGCGAAACGACACGCAAAATCATCATCCAAAAACATACTCGCCAGGCGAAACGTTCTCGTCGTCAGAGGTGCCGCTTCTTCGGACGAGGAGAACAATCCGGCTGAACTCGCCGCTGGCATCGGTGGATTGGTTTCCTGCTGCGTCGTCGGGGTTTCTTTGTTTACCTTGAAAAACACGGGTGAGATTTTCCCCTGCTAGAATTTTTTAACCTCACTCTTACACTTAGGTTGCGGATTACCCGCCGGTCCGGGAGGTCTCATCGGCGGCATCGAAGGCATTTCATACCTCGGCGTTGCTGGCTTGCTCGGAGCTTCTGCGTACAAAAAGTCGACCACTGGTTCAGGTTTGCCGGCGGGTCCATTCGCGTTGCTCGGCGCCGCGGAAGGCGTCGCGTTTTTGTTGCTCCTCGCGGGAGTGTACGTAGGCGTTTGCCAGGTCCTCGACTACGGATACATACCGAACGCCGTTCCGGTGGAAGGAGGGAAGTGCGCGTAAACGTGTAAAAAGCATAACGTTGTAATGACTATAAAGATCGCCTAATTTCGCCCGTTTTGTATAATTGCGAGAGCCGCGCGCGACGTCTCGGCGTCCCGGCGCGTCTCCTCCACTCGTTTTCTATTTTTGCCTTTTTAGAAGAGAGAGAAGGTATCCGTGACGTGGATATCCCCACAAAAAAAGCCGGCGCTTCGTTTGGAGATCGGGCCGAAGTCGTCATGTGCGCGGATAAAAAAAGCGCGCCGACGAGACGAACGGCGTTCCACGAACAGTGCGCGTCGTGCGGTACGTGTTTTCTTTCTCGTTTTTTCGCGCAGATCTGCAAAGCGTGCTCGTTAAAAGTTTTCCTTCGTTCTTCTTCTTGGAAACCTAAACCTGATCTGACATGTAACATTTGCGTTCTCAAAAAATAACAGGTGTAAAGGAGACGCCGATGTGGCGCAAAGGCTGGGTCGATCGCATAGACGAGAGATCGGGGCAGAAGCACAGAGTCTCTCTGTGCAACGCGTGTGGATTGCTCTGGAAACGAGGATGGTGTTGCATGCATTGCGAAAAAGTCTATCGCAAAGAAGACGAAAAGAATAAAGAGGAGGAGGAAAAAGAAGGGGAGATGTGGATTGGCTGCGATTACTGCGACAACTTTAGCCACTTCGAGTGCGAGAGGAAAGCGGAAGATTCGAAGACGATTTTGGGGTTTGACGCGTACGCCTGTCCAGAGTGCAGGATGAAAGTGGTGTTGGCGTGCGCTGGAGAAGAAGGAAAAGCATTGCCAAAATTTGTGGAGGTGAAGGATGCGGCAAAGAAGACGCTGGGGGATCCTCGCAAAACGAGAACGACGAGTGGGAATGGGAATGGAGATAAGAGCGAGAAGAAGACGGGGGTGCAGACAATAGGGAAAAGGGTGATTCATCGGAGACCATTTTTGCGAACACCGCGAGGCGCTGGGAACGGCGGCAACAAGAAAGGGGTGGAGAAGAATATCATCGGGTTGCTCGAAAACGGCGCGGGGGAGAGTTCGCCGGGGATAAAAAAGAATCCGCCGGCGAAGAAAAAGATGACGCTGAGCGTGAATAAAGACGAGAAGAAAGGAGAAGAAGAAAACAGCGAACAGAGAATCTTGACGAAAACTCCGCCGAAGAAGAAAGGAGCGAAGAAGTTGGCACAAAAAGTGACGAAGAAAGTTTGGACGCCGAAGAAAACGAAAGAAGCGTTCTCCTCGAAGAAGAAAAGCGCGATCGAACGAAGCTTGGCGTCACTAGGTACGCCGAGAAAGAAGAAGAAATCGAAAGTAGCAGCAGCAGCATTAGAAAGTGTAGGAGAAGAGCAAGACGAATTTGCTTTTGTCGACGATTTTGACGATTCCGACGCCTTTGCTTTGTGGTCGATGAAACCGACGGCGCCTTCCACGAAGACAGTGTTGGCGTTGCAAAGAGCAAAACAGTTCTTAGCAGACGAGCACATCCCACTGGATGCGATTAAAAGGCACGATTCGAATCTTTTGGGTGATCTCGAAGACGTCTTTGGCGACAGAAGACTTTTGGCCGCAGAACACGAAGGAGGTTCACGAGAGAGCTGTACAAAAGTGTCGACTACTGCTGCGATTGCGACGGCGGAAGCAACCACAGCAACAATCCCGATTTTTGACGAGATATTTCCATCAACCGAAAATCGTCCGCAGGACAAAGAAATGACATCCGTGGAAAAGACGTTGAAGTCTGCCCGGGATTGTCTCGAAAACGCCTGCGACGATCACTGGGCGCTCGTGAAGCAACAAAAAAATAACGACGAGAGAAACCAACTTCAAGATCACAGGTTTCTCGCGATAAATACGCGACAAAACACGCAACATCACGCGTTTAAACCGATTTTAAACGCAAAAGTAGCGCTTGAGAAGATCTCGTCTCTACCAAGGCTGAAGAAAAGTTTAGGCACATCTTCGATCAAAGCAAAGAACGCAATCGTCGAGCGTTCGAAAATTAAAGAGACGCTTGGCAATATTTTGCAAACCTTTGGTAATGGGCGAGAAATACTCGAGAGTTTGAGTAAATTTGGCGGATTTTGGACGACGCAAGCGACAACATTTCTAAACGAAATACATCAATCGCAAGCAGCGAGTGCTTATATGATGATGACGAGTGTCAATCCATCCGAGTCGTTGAGTGTGCAGGGGGGTCCGTTTACTACCGACCTCACAAAACGTGCAGCAGCAGAAGCTGCGGCTGCGGCAGCGGCGATGAAAGAGGTGGGTAAAGACAAAGATATCGTCAACTACGAGGATGATATCACTATCGTATCGCCTCTGCCTCTTAAAAGCAATTGTCTCGTGCCTGATAAAGCGAAACGACCGAG
>Ga0181595_10001300_pt1 | contig 27216 bp, 23 predicted proteins | sample 041ome_7_FD_145604 | JGI IMG/M metagenome (GOLD analysis project Ga0181595, IMG submission 145604) | Coastal salt marsh microbial communities from the Groves Creek Marsh, Skidaway Island, Georgia - 041401AS metaG (spades assembly) | ecosystem: Environmental > Aquatic > Marine > Intertidal zone...
GTTCTAATGCTTGTAAAGCTTCCAGGACCACATCCTATAGCTAAAAAAGATATATCTTTAAGGGTTATAGTATTTTTTTTTAAGAAGTTATTAATCGAAGGAATTAAAATTTCCGACAAATCATTTTTAAATGATAATGAAAAATTACTAATTAACTTTCCATCATTTAAAAGACAGAGAGTTAATTTTAAAGAGTTGCTTTCAATAGCAAGTATCATAATTTTCTTTTTTCTAAAATTTAAAAAATTTCTATAATTATATGAAATTTCAATATATATCTAAACAAATTTGAAATTTCTTAATATCAAACTTTGAGGAAAATATGCATTACTTTTTAGTATTTTTATTTCTAATATTCCCCAAAATATCAATTTCACAAACAACTGAAATAAAAGAAATATCTAAAGCCAACTACGTGTCTGTTATTATGTATCACAGATTTGGAGATAGTAGATATCCCTCCACAAATATAACAAAAGAACAATTTGAAAAACATATTAAAGAAATAACCAAACCAAAATATAATGTAATAGATATCAAAAAAGCTCTAGAAGCCATCAATGAAGAAGAACTTACTAAGGATAGATCCATTGTGATAACCATAGATGACGCTTATTCCTCCGTCTTTGATTATGCCTGGCCAATATTGAAAAAACATAATCTACCTTTTACTTTATTTGTGTCTACAGACGTAATAGATAACAAAATACCTGGGTATATGAGTTGGGAAGAAATCAGGATATTAAGAGACAATGGAGTTGTTATAGGAAGTCAAACAAAGTCACATCCACATTTACATAAGTTAAACAAGTCACAAGTAATTAATGAACTTTCAGTTTCTAATAAAAGGTTTGTTGATGAAATCGGAAGTAAACCCTCATATTTTGCTTATCCATACGGAGAATATAGTTTAGAAGTTCTAGAATTAGTTAAAGCGAACGGTTTTTTAGCAGCATTCGGTCAGCATTCAGGAGTTGCTCACAAAAGTCTTGGTCTATATGAATTACCTCGTTTTGCCATGAATGAGCAATATGGAGGGATGGATAGATTTATTTTGGCATTAAATGCCTTACCTATCCCAATTTCTGATCTTTCCCCTATAGATCCAATCATTAATAAAAACCCTCCTAATTATGGGTTCACGTTATCCAAATCTATACAACCCAAGAATGCAGTGAAATGTTTCGCAAGCAAGGGTATCAAATCTGAAACAATGAGATTAGGTAAAACAAGAATAGAAGTTAGGTTAAGAAAGCCTTTTCCAATAGGTAGGGGTAGAATAAATTGTACAATGGCTGCTGACGATAATAGATGGAGGTGGTTAGGAAGACAATTTATTATCAAATAAAATGTTAATTATTCTAGAACTAAATTCTCAAACCTTTCCAATTTATTAAATTTTATCATATCTTTAACTTTAGTTACGTATTGATAACCTATTTCAGCATAACTACTCAAAAAATTTGCTGCCTCATAGCCAGTTATAGGATCTCCATTTCTATATTTTTTATTTCTATAATTTCTCATTTCATTATATGCCTCATGTCTATTTAAATTCAAAATATAAGAATTTAGAGAGGCTGATATATTACTAAAGCTTTTAACTGCATAATTTGCATCTAATTTTTCTTGTGGTTTAATTCCTATTCCTTTTTGCCATGTCCATTCTCCAAATAAAGCATTTCCTTCTTTAGCAAATCTGGAACTCCCCCAGCCACTTTCTATAATTGCTTGAGCAAGGATCATTGAGATTGGAATCTTGTTAACTTTAATAAGTAATTTAGATTTTATTTCTTCTACTTGTTTGACACTTAGCTTAGCAAAATTGATTTTTTTATAATCTTTAATCTTATATCTTTTTGAAAAATACTCTATTTGGGATAAATCATTTGAACTAATAGCATCTTTTATAAATTCTCTTTCTTCTAAAACTAATTCATTACCTCTCAAAGCAATAGGTAATAAAATACTTATGAAAATATTTTTTTTATCAACAGTATTAATTTCATTCATTTTTTTTGGTATATGATTAAAAAACTCTCTTGAAACAGTTCCTTTTTTATGAACTTGGGTTAGAGTTTTTTTTGACCATTCAAGAACAAAATCATTATTATTTATTTGTTCGTCTGTAAATTCAATACTATGCTTTTTTAATTTTGTTACATTAAATTCATATTGTTTTTGCAGCAATTGGTCTGGATCAGGTTTTTTATCTTTTGGAACTAAAAAGCCTAAAATAAAAAGAGTAAGTGTTATTAAAAAAAAATAAAGATCATACGCGTACCTAGAACTGTTATGTCCGACTATAAAACTTTTAAATTTAGTGAACATAAAATTGAATTTAGTTATAGTTCCGCAGCTCGCACCTCTGTAACCTCTGGTATATAATGCCTTAGCATATTTTCTATACCCATTTTTAAAGTAGCAGTGCTTGAAGGACAACCTGCACAAGCACCCTTCATTTGCAAAGTTACTACTCCTGATTCAAATGAACAAAAGGAGATATCGCCTCCATCCATCGCAACAGCTGGTCTTACACGAGTTTCTAACAAGTCTTTAATCTGTTTTATTGTCTCACTGTCCTCAGAATTAGTATATTCTGTGTTATCTTCTTCGCTCTTGTTTAGAACTGGAAGTCCACTTGAAAAGTGTTCCATTATACCAGTAAGTATAGAAGGTTTAAGAACATTCCAATCTAATTCAGATTGTTTTGTTACAGAAATAAAATCAGATGCTAAAAACACTCTGCTAACACCATCAATTGTAAACAATCTTGAAGCAAGTGGTGAATCATTTGCGGAGTCTGAACTAGAAAAATCTGCTGTACCTTTATTTAAAATTGTAGTTCCAGGCATAAATTTTAATGTGTCTGGATTAGGTGTGTCTTCTGTTTGAATAAACATATTTATTCTCCTTACTTACATCATATAGTGTATTTTTTTAAAATTCCTATATTTTTTTAACATTAATTAATAAAGCCAACTAAATTTTTAACCTTTTTTAATACTGGTTCTGCAATATTTTTGGCTTTTTCTTCTCCAATTTTCAAAATTTTGTCTATTTCTTTAGTATCTTTTAATAAAACTCTCATTTCTGATGAAATTGGGCTTAATGTCTCTACTGCTAATTCGATTAGTAGAGGTTTAAAATGTGAAAAACCTTTTCCACTAAACTGTTCCAAAGTAATTGATATTGTTTGAGACGATAAAGCTGCATAAATATTAAGGAGATTTAATGCCTCTGGCCTGGATTTTAATTCATCCATTGTTTCTGGTAAAGGGTTAGGATCTGTTTTTGCTTTTTTGATTTTATTAGATATTTGTTCCTTAGTATCTGTTAGGTTAATGCGTGACGCATCAGATGCATCAGATTTGCTCATTTTTTTTGTTCCATCTCTTAAACTCATAACGCGTGTAGCTGTACCCAGTATTTGAGGTTCAGGTAAACTAAAAAAGTCTTCCTCGTTTTCCTTAGTAAACATACTGTTAAAAGCAGAAGCTATATCCCTTGCTAACTCTATATGTTGTTTTTGGTCCTCACCTACGGGAACATGGGTAGCTTTATAAAGTAAAATATCTGCCGCCATTAAAACAGGGTAACTATAAAGACCTACAGTAGCTTTTTCTCTATTTTTCCCTGCTTTTTCTTTAAACTGTGTCATTCTGTTTAACCAGCCAATTCTACAAACACAATTAAAAATCCAGGCTAATTCGGTGTGTTCTTTTACCGAGGATTGATTAAACAAAATAGATTTTTTAACATCTACTCCTGATGCAATAATAGCAGCTGTTACCTCATGAATTGAATCTCTTAATTTCATTGGGTCTTGAGGGACGGTAATGGCATGCAAATCAACAATTGAGAAAATTGAAGGAATGTCTCTTTGGAGATTTACCCAATTTTTAATTGCGCCCAGATAATTTCCAAGATGAAGATTGCCAGTAGGTTGAATACCAGAAAAAATTCTTTTTTGGTTATTAGTTATCTCATTTTTCATATATTATTTAGCTTTCTTAAATTTAGAAATATAAAAGTTTAACAATTGTTGAGGAATATATCCTAAAATAAAAGTTGTCAAAACATACGTTAAAAGACCAAAAAACACTATAACACTTATCGATAATATTTCGTTAATTTGATAAATTAATAAAATATGAAAAAATAATTTCATAATTGCCAACATTATAAGAGATACCATAAAAATTTTAAAAAAATAAACCACTAGTGAATTAAAACTCAAATGCCTGTTAAGTTGGTTATTACCTGACTTTAAAATCTTGCCACCTTTAATTAATAATAATAGATAAATTATCACACCAATCCAGGACGATATTGAAGTCGCAAGAGCTATACCAGCATGACGCCAATAATACATAAACAATATTGATAGAAACACATTAAGAGTTAATAAAATGATACCAACATATAATGGAGTTTTAGTGTTACCTTCAGCAAAAAATGCAGGTTGACATGATTTAAGTATAATAAAGGCAGGAATACCAAATGAGTAAGCAATTAAGGCATAAGATGTTTGAGTTGTTTCTAAGGAAGTAAACTCACCTCTTTCAAATAAAACTCTAATAAATAAGTCAGAGAAATTTATAAAAACTACAGCGGTTGGAATGGAAAAAAAAAGTCCAATTGTAAAAGACGTTATTAGGTCGTTTGAAAAACTCTTTTTGTCTTTACTTGCATTTGATTTTGACAAAGAGGTTAGCAAAACTGAACCTAAAGCTATACCAATTATGCCTAATGGTAACTGAGCAATTCTATCTGCAAAATAAAGAAAAGATATTGACCCGAACCCTAATAGACTTGCTAGGATGGTGTCCACCAATAAATTAATCTGTAAGATGCCACCTCCAAAGGCAGCAGGTAAAAATTTGTTCCAGGTTTTTTTTAAATAAAATTTAATTTCATTTTGGTCCTTTAGAATATCCTTTTTATTATTTATTTTTTCAACTTCCATAAAATTGAAGTTTTTAATAATTACTATCATAAAGACTAATTGGAAAAAACCAGCCAATACTGTTCCTATGGCAAGAGGGAGAGATTTAATTATCAAATCTTCACTGATAAAAAAACAACTTATTATTAGACAGGAATTTAAAATTATAGGTGTAAAGGATAAAGCCCAAAATTTACCAGAAACATTTGTTGCAACTCCTAATAATGCAACAATTGAAACTAACGGCATAAAAAAAATTGTTATCCTAGTCATAACTATTATTTGATTCATAATGACATTATTATTTGAGAAACCTGGAGCTAAAAAATAAACCACAAAAGGCATAATAATTTGAAAAATGATTACAATGAAACAAAGTAATATTGCTAACCTAAAAATTAATGATCTAAGAAATTTATCTGCTAAAAGTTTACTTTTTTGTTCTTTTAATTTTGAGTAGATTGGTACAACAGCTGACGTTAACGCACCTTCTGCCGTTATACGTCGAAACAAATTTGGTAATTTAAATGCAATAAAAAATATATCTGAAAAAATTCCAGCTCCTAAAAAAGCAGCAATAAAAATATCTCTAATGAAACCAGATATACGACTCATGAATGTTAGTATTGCGGATTGTGCAAAACCTCTAATAAAAAAAGAATTTTTATCTTTCATACATTAACTCAAGGTTTAATAGTTTGATTTGCTGGGTCCGACTCTTCAAGAATATTAAAAATGCTATTTCTAACTTTTTCTATTGTTGTATTATCCTCTATTTTTAAACCAAACGCATTTTTTAAATAAAAAATATCAACAACCCTATCTCCATAAGTTGAGACATTGGCAGTATTAATCTGACATCCTAAATTTGTTATAATTTTTGTTATTCTATATAACACTCCTGGAGCGTTTTTACATTTTACCTCTAAAATTGTATAATTATTACTTGTTTTATTATCAAAAATTACTCTAACTGGAGCCTTAATGGCTCTATATCGAGCGGGAGTTTCTTTCCATTTGATATTTAATTCTTTTTCTACGTTTAGACCACCTTCTAAGCCTGTTGATATATTTTTAATTAATTTTTTTCTGATATAATCATCAGCTATTGGTTTCTTGTCTTTATTTTGCAAATAAAAAGTATCTAGCGCATACCCATCAGATCTAGTAATTATTTTAGCGCTAACCACATCAAAACCAGAGGCGGCTACTAAACCGGAAATTAGAGAAAATAAACCGTGATGATCTGGCGCAATAACTAAAAGTTCGGTGGCTTCAATTTTTGCTTCACCGAAGACGTGTACTTTAAACTTTAAACCTTCGTTTTCCATTTTAGAATAAATTTGAAAATGATCTATAATCGTCGAAAGATTAAATATCTGCCAATAATTTGAATAATATTTCTTTGAATAATTAATGAAATCTTTTTGTAAATATCCATTTTTCAAGAAGTATTTTTCAAGAGAGTTCTTTGTATCTAACGTACTTTGAATTGTTACCAAAGAAGATTTTTTCTTTTTAAGAAAATCTAATGACTTCAAAAATAGTTCTGAAATAAGAGAACCTTTCCAATCATTCCATATCTCAGGGCCAACACCTTTTATATCAGCGACAGTCAAAACTAATAATAGCTTTAGCCTTTCTACTGTCATTACATTATTAGAAAAATCTTCTATAATTTTAGGATCACCTAACTCATATCGAAAAGCTATCTTGCTCATTAGTAAATGATTTAACACTAACCACTCAACAGTTTTAGTTTCTTCTTTGTTAAGGCCTAACCTAGGACAAACTACAGAAGCTATTATTGCACCATTTTCTGAGTGATCTCCTTTCTTACCTTTTGCTATGTCATGCAAAAACATAGCTACGAATAAACATCTATATGAGTTGATTTGTAAAATAACTTCACTGGCAAGAGGAGCAAAAGTTTTAAACTTTCCATTTTTTAAAGAGTGAAGGTTAGAAATTGTAAAAAGGGTATGCTCATCAACTGTAAAAGAGTGGTACATGTCAAACTGCATAAGACACACAATTTTCTGAAACTCTGGTATGAATTTACCTAGCACATTGGATTCATTCATAGCCCTTAACGTTCTAGACGGGTCTTTTTCACTGGTTAAAATATCCAAAAATAATTTATTCGCTTGAAAATCATGTCGAACTTCACGATTTATTAAAGATGTTAAGCTGGCTACTTGTCTTATTGTTTTAGGGTGAATATCTATATTTTTGTTATGGGAAATATGAAATAACTTTAATATATTGATAGGATTTTCAGAAAAAATTTCTTTGTTTTTTGTAAACAAGCGTCCTATAGATATAGAAAAAGGTTCTACATTTACCTTTTTTTTAAAACTCAAAAAATTTAATCGTAGGGGTTTATTAAATTCAGCTTCAATCTCAGCACAAAAAATTCTTGTCAAGTTACCAACTGCTTTTGTCGCAAGAAAATACCTTTTCATAAACCTCTCGACATCTTTATGAGTTAGGGTGTTTTTGAAGTTCATAATACTAGCAATTTCAAGTTGAGCATCCATTGCCAGTCGATCATCTTCTCTTTTGGCTCTGAAATGAAGGTGGCACCTTACAGATAAAAGAAATCTTTGAGCCTCTGCAAATGCAAATGCTTCACGTTTTGACAAAACACCCATATTTATTAATTTAGAAATAGAGTCTATTTGATACACAAATTTAGATATCCAACCAAGTGTATGAATGTCTCTTAAACCGCCTTTACCATCCTTTACGTTTGGCTCAACAACATATCTAGATCCTCCAAATTTATTATGTCTAAAGTCAGATTCTTCTAACTTTGCATGAACAAAATCTAGCGTCCTAGTACTATTGATTAAGCTTTTAAAGTTATCATTTAATGCGTCAAAAGCTTCTTGATTTCCAATTATTAACCTTTTTTCAAGTAAACTAGTAGAAATGGTCAAATCCTCACTACTTTTTTGAATACAGTCTTGAATTGATCTGGTAGAATGACCGACTGTAAACCCTAAGTCCCATAGAAAATAGAGTATTGATTGAACAACATTTTCTATTTTTTGATTATCACTTTTATTTAAAAAATCTGGTAATAAGAACAATAAGTCTAGATCCGAATATGGTGCCAACTCCCCACGACCATACCCACCAACAGCAACCATCGAAAACCTATAACTGTCGTCATTGAAAATAGATAAGTAAATATTTTTAAATATGACTTTTAATAGACTATCTATTAAAATTACATTTTGACCAACGCACAAAGAACCATCAGAGGTTTTTAAAAAATTTTCCCTTATTAATTCTTTTTTATTATCAAAGTCTTTTTTTAGTTTTTTAAAAAGTTTTTCTTTAAACAGTTTTTTATCAACTTCATTTAATAAAAAATCTTGAATTTCATATAGTTTTTGAGAATTTTTTTTTGCATAAATTATTGGCTCTATACTTTGAAACCATAAAGAGTTTTGATTAAGATTTTTGTCTGCTAAAAAATTACTCGGAATTATTTTTTCAAATTTTTTTTTATGAAAAAGAGTAAAAGTATTTTTGAAAGTAATTTTAGTCATTAGAGTTTCTTAATAATTTAAGTTTGTTTAAAATATTTAATGAATCAAGTGGGCTCATATTATTAATATCAATCTTATCAAATTCTTCAAAAAATTTTTCAGATACTTTAATTTCTGAACTTTGTGTTTTATCAATTTTTTTTAAATTTTTATTTTTCTTATCATTTTCAAGATGATTCAAAATCTGTGAGGCTTTTTTAGTGACGGAAAAAGGTAGTCCGGCTAATTTTGCGACATGTATACCGTATGATTTATCTGCTTCTCCATCTAAAATTTTGTGCATAAAGATAATTGAGTTATTCCATTCCTTAATTGACATTTTGTGACATGATATGTTGTTTAGGCTTTCTTTAAGTTCTGTCAATTCATGGTAATGAGTAGCAAAAAGTGTTCTTGGTTTTATGACATTATGTAGATGTTCTAACACTGACCAAGCTATGGCCAAGCCATCAAAGGTAGCTGTTCCCCTTCCTATTTCATCAAGAATAACCAAAGACCTGTCAGTGGAGGTGTTTAAAATTAGAGAAGTCTCAATCATTTCAATCATAAAGGTAGATTGACCTTTTGCTAAATCATCAGAGGCGCCAACACGCGAAAATATTTTATCAACAAGACCTATATTTGCTTTTTGGGCTGGAACAAATAACCCAGCTTGGGCCATAATTACAATCAAAGCGTTTTGCCTCAAATAAGTTGATTTTCCTGCCATGTTGGGACCCGTAATAAGCCATATTATTTCTTCCTTATTTAAAGAACAATTATTTGAGACAAAAGAATTTTTATGAAATCTCATGTTTTGTTCAACAACAGGATGTCTGCCTTCATATATTTCTAAAACTTTTTCTTTTGACATTTTCGGACATGTATAATTTCTATCGCTGACCTGATTACTAACCATAATAGCGATATCTAACTCTGAGATTGAGTGTGCTATACTTAATATGTGTTGTCCTTTATTAATTATTTCATTGATGAATTTATTAAAAATTTCATTCTCTATTTTAATAGCCTCATCAAATGAGTTTAATATTTTTGTTTCTAAATCATTTAGTTCAATGGTGGTAAATCTTGATGTTTGAGCAGTCGTTTGTCTGTGGATAAACATATCTACATTTCTTATAGATTGATCATGAATAGCCCTCACTTCGATGTGGTAACCTAACATTCTGTTATGCTTAATTTTTAATGAGTTAATATTTGTTAGTTCGGAATATTTTTTTTGAAGTTTTGATATTTGTTCAATTTCACTACTTCTAAGCATTCTTAAATAATCAAGCTCAGCATCAAAGCCGTCTCTAATGAAGCCTCCTTCTTTTGAAGACAAAGGAAGCTCTTGTTTTAGTGAATTTTTAATTTTTAAGAATAAACTATAATCTATGTTAATATTAGAAATAATTAAGTTTAAAAGGGATGGTTTTGTTTCAGAACATTCTCCGGATGTTAAGGTTTTTAAAATATTTTCAACATTCAGGAGACCTTCTGAAAGTGACAAAAGATCTTTTGGGGTACCTCTTAACAAAGATATTCTTGATAAAGATCTCTCAAAATCTGGTATGTTTTTGAGAAAGATTTGATAGTCAGCAATTTTACTACTTGATATTAAAAACCAATTTATTAAATCATGTCTATCTTTTATATGATTTATTTGAAAAAAAGGCTCTATTAACCTTTGTTTTAATAAACGAGAACCACCAGCTGTTTTCGTCTCGTCAATACAGGATATTAAGCTGCCTTCAGTTTCTCCTGACAGGTTTGTTAGGATTTCAAGAGATTTTTGAGTAAAGTAATCAATCTCTAAATTCTCGCTATCTGTTTCAGATTGAATTAAAGAAAGCAATGGAATTTTTCCACACTGCGTTAACTTTAGATATGATAACAAAACTCCTGCCGCTATAATTTCACCTTCATTAAACGTTCCCAAACCTTCAATAGAATGAATTTCATAATATTTACATATTTGTTCTAGTGAAGATTTAAAATGAAACAAACTAGGCGACTGCTTTTTTAAAAGATGATGCCACTCTTCTGCGATTATATTAAATTCTATATCGTCAGAAACTAAAATTTCTGAGAAATTCATTCTCAATAAAAAGTTTGTCAGGACTTGCTTTTGATTAGAGAGATTTTTCTGTTTTGATAGTTGTCTTGATTTAAAGCATCCTGTAGAAATATCAACCCAAGCTATACAAATTGAATCTTTTAAAATTGATATTGCACCTAAAAAATTATTCTTTGTTCTCTCTAACAAAATATCTTCTGTTAGAGTGCCAGGAGAAATTATTCTAACCACCTCTCTTTTAAGGGGACCTTTCTTGAGTTTTGACTTAGCTTCCTCTACTGTCTCAGTTTGTTCACAAACAGCTACATTAAAGCCTTTTTTGATTAATTTTGGTAAATAATTATCAGCTGAATGGAAAGGCACACCACACATTGGAATATCTTTGCCATTTGACTTCCCACGTTTTGTTAGCGCAATATCTAGAGCCTTTGAAGCAACAACCGCGTCTTCAAAGAATAACTCATAAAAATCACCCATTCTATAAAATAATAAAGCGTCTCTATGTTGATTTTTAATCGCTAAATATTGTTCCATCATTGGAGTATTTACGCTTTTCAAAATAAACTGGTTTCCTTTTAAAGTTAAATGTTCTAATTAAAATTGTTATTAAATAAAATTTAGTTAAGATATTTTTAGCAAATTCATTTAAAATATAAATGGGATTATATTAAGTTTTAGAGGATAAAATGTCTACTAACAAAAAAGAGAGTACTGCCCAATCTAATTTAGAAAAAGAAGCTTTAGAATATCATAAAAAGGGACGCCCTGGGAAACTGGAGATCACACCGACAACACCTTTAATAGGATCGCATGATTTATCATTGGCTTATTCTCCTGGGGTGGCAACTCCTTGTCTTGAAATTGAAAAAAGTCCTGACACAATTTATGATTATACCTCAAAAGGCAATCTAGTAGCTGTTATTTCAAATGGTACAGCTGTCTTAGGTTTAGGAAATATTGGCGCAGCGGCATCTAAACCTGTTATGGAAGGTAAAGCTGTATTATTTAAAAAATTTGCAGATGTAGACGGAATTGATTTAGAGATAAATACAGAGGATACTGATAAATTTGTTGAAGCTGTTTCTTTACTCGAGCCTACTTTTGGAGGAGTAAATCTTGAGGACATTAAAGCACCAGATTGTTTTATAATAGAACAGAAGTTAAGAGAAATCATGAAGGTTCCGGTTTTTCATGATGATCAACATGGAACAGCAATTGTTACTGCTGCTGGTGTAATCAATGCACTTCACCTTACAAATAGGAATATAAAAGACACGACATTTGTATGTAATGGAGCGGGAGCGGCTTCAATTGCCTGTGTAGAGCTTTTGAAAGCAATGGGTGCTCAAAGTCAAAATGTTATTTTAGTTGATAGAGAAGGTGTAATATTTACTGGTCGACAAACTAATATGAATCAGTGGAAATCAGGACATACAACTGATACAAAATCGAGAACATTAGAAGAAGCCCTTAAAGGCGCAGATGTATTCTTAGGTCTTTCCGTACCAGGGTCTGTCACCAAAAAAATGGTAAAGAATATGGCTGATAAACCTATAATATTTGCTATGGCAAATCCTATACCAGAAATTATGCCTGAAGAAATTAAAAGTGTTAGATCAGATGCTATCATCGCCACAGGGCGGTCTGATTATCCCAATCAGGTCAATAATGTTCTTGGGTTCCCTTATATTTTTAGAGGCGCCCTTGATGTTCGAGCAACTACAATTAATGAAGAAATGAAGATTGCTGCTGCAAAAGCCATAGCATCATTAGCCAGAGAGGATGTGCCAGATGAAGTAAATGCTGCTTATCACGGAGTACAATTACATTATGGTAACGACTACATAATACCAGCTCCATTTGACCCAAGGCTTATATCTTTTGTTTCATCAGCAGTTGCGAAAGCTGCTATGGATAGTGGTGTTGCCAAAAAACCAATTAAAAATATTGATATATACAAAAGAGAGTTAGAGGGTAGAACCAACCCAATTGCATCTATATTAGAACCTATTAAATCCAGAATTAAAAATAAAAAACAAAGAGTTGTATTTGCAGAGGGAGAAGAAGAAAAAACCATCAGAGCTGCATTATCATTTTACAATTCAGGATTTGGGATACCTATCCTCATTGGAAGAGAAAACATAGTTAAAGAAACTATGAAAAAAGTAAATTTAGAAGGTTTGAGCGAGCTTATTATTCATAATTCTAGATTGAGCAAAAATAATAAAAAATATACAGATAATCTATACAAACTTCTTCACAGACAAGGTCATTTAAGAAGAGACTGTCAAAGATTGATAAATCAAGATAGAAATGTATTTGCTGCATCTATGGTATCTTGTGGTGATGCAGATGCAATGATTACTGGTGTTACCAGACCATTTGGTAGATGTTTTAATGATATTACAAAAGTAATTTCTTCTTCTAAAGACCAAGGTTTTTTATCAATGTCAATGATGGTTTCTAAAGAAAGAACCGTATTCATTGGAGACGTAAACATTCATGACACACCAAATGCTGAACAATTAGCTAATATTGCAACAGGAGTAGCTAACACTGTAAAAAACCTTGGTTATACGCCCCGTGTGGCTTTACTTTCATTTTCGAATTTTGGAAGTCTTTCAAGGCCTAGCTCCGAAAACTTGAAACAAGCTGTAAAAATTTTAGATGCAAGAAAGGTGGATTTTGAGTTTGATGGAGAGATGACCCCTGAGGTTGCTCTAGATTATGATCTTATAAAAGAGAATTATCCCTTCTGTAGACTTTCTGGCCCTGCCAATGTCTTAATTATGCCTAGTCTTTTAGCAGCTAATATTTCATTTAAATTACTACAGAAAATTGGAAATGGTTCTGTTTTAGGGCCATTGATGATTGGTGGTGAAAAGCCTTTTCAAATAGTTCAAATGGGATCTTCAGTATCTGATATAGTTAACTCTGCATCTATCTCAGCATATAATGCGTTATATACAAAATAAGTTCCTATTTAAGAATTTTCTTAAGGGATATTTTCGGCCTAGCTCCATAATGTGTAATAATCTCAGCAGCAGCTTTGCTTCCAATATCGCCACATTCTTTAATCGACTTATTATTTGCTAAACCATACAAAAAGCCGGACGCATATAAGTCACCTGCGCCTGTAGTGTCTACTAGTTTTGTTACTGTAATTGGATCAATAGAAAAGGAATTATAACCTTTAAAAACAATAGAACCTTTTGAGCCTAACGTAATAGCTCCTGTTTCAACATCTTTTAAAATTTCACTTAAACTTCCTTCCAGGTCATTTTGATAAAGGCTCTTAATTTCAGACTCGTTAGCAAAAATAATGTCAACATATTGCTCAATAAGGTTATTAAAATCTTGTCTATGTCTATCTACACAAAATTGATCTGATAAGCTTAAAGCAATCTTGCAGTTGTTAGCTCTAGCTAATTTACAACAATCGTAAATCGCTTTTTTGGCCTCAGTTTGATCGAACAAATAACCTTCAATATAAATATAATTACTCTTTAAAATTAGAGTTTCATTAATAGAATTAACATTAAAGTTTACACTAGCACCAAGAAAAGTGCTCATGCTTCTTTCAGCATCAGGCGTCACTAAAATTATGCTTTTCGAAGTCTGATCTTTTGAAGAAGTTTCCTTCTTTTCGAAAAAGACACCAGATTTGTTAATGTTTCTAGCAAACAAGTCTCCATACTCATCATTACCAACCTGTCCAATAAAGTATGAGTTGCCTCCAAAGGAGCTGTAACCAACAGCTGTATTTGCTGCACTGCCACCAGAAATTACAGTTGGGTTTTTTATCTTCTCTAAAAACTTTTCAACCATCTTCTCATCAATGAGTTGCATAGAACCTTTTTGAACATTTAAATCATTTAAAAATTCATCTGAAGTTTGCCAAAGAATATCAACAATAGCGTTGCCGATGAATGTAATATTATTTTTTATATCGTTCATTTTTTCCTCAAAAAATACTTTTAAATAGACTTAATAAAAATAATATTTATGAATATCACTTATGAATATTATTACTAATAAAATTATCTTTATTTTTTTAACATTTTTGTTTTTTAGCTCATGTAACACGATAGAAAATAAAGAAAAAATTTTTAAAGCAGGAAGCTTATCAAATGATTCACTTAAGCTTCAACAAAATAGTGCGTTAAATGAATCAGAACAAAAAATTAAAAATGAAAAGAGACTAACCTCTCCAGAGATGGCTCCAATAAAGACACCTGTAGAAAAACCAAAAGTAAAAACTTTAATATTAAATAAAAAAATTAAGCTTCCAAAAAGAAACAGGTTTAATTTTAATTCAATCAAAAATTTTTCTGAAACTGATCTTATAAAAAAGATCGGAAAAAGTAGTTTTATCAAACAAGAAGGAAAGCTAAAAAACTATCAATATTATTTTACCAAATGTTTTTTAGATGTTTTCCTTATAAACAAAAATAATAATTTCTACGTTAACCTAGTTAAAGCTAGACCCACTAAATTAAATGGAAAATTAAACATTAATGATTGTTTAGAGGAGATTGAAAAAAAGTTGAATTAACCTAACCACCATTTTTTAAAACATCTAGTAAAGTATATAAACCAGGCTTTGCTTTTGCCGCCCACAAAGAGGCTCTCAAAGCCCCAGCTCCAAAAATTGATCTGTCAGTTGCCTTGTGAGCTAACTCTAACCTTTCAGCAGTATTAGAAAATAAAACTGTATGCTCTCCAACAACATCACCACCTCTTAAAACAGCAAACCCAATTTCACCCGAACCCCTTTTGCCTACAATTCCATTTCTTGAAACCGCCTTTACACTTGATAAGTCTTGACCTCTAGCTTCTGAAGCAGATTTGCCAAGCATTAAAGCGGTGCCTGAAGGGGCATCAATCTTATGTTTATGATGCATTTCTAATATTTCAATGTCCCATTCTTTTCCCAAAGATTTAGTAGCATCTGCTACTAGACTTGATAATAACGTTACTCCAATGGAAAAATTTGCAGAGTAAACGATTGGTATTTTTTTTGATAGGTTTAATAGTTCTTTTTCTTGTTGATTATCTAAACCTGTAGTGCCTATAACAATAGACATATTATTTTCATAGCACTTTTTTGCATGAAACATGGTGGCCTCAGGTACTGTGAAATCAATAAGAACGTCTGAGTTTTCAAAAAGTGACATAGGGTCTGATTGTAATTCCAGAGAGATTTTTCCTTTCCCAACTAAATTACCTATATCTAACCCAACCTCTTCTTCGTCTGGCAAACAAGTTGCACTGCTAATTTTGTAATTATCACTGTCTAGTATTAGTCGAAGGAGAGTTTTACCCATACGACCATTGCCACCAGGAATAGAAACAGAGATTTTATCCATAATAAACCTATATAAAAACTATTTGGAGAATATATGGTCAGATCTGTTTACTCAATCATTTTTTTAAATCTAGTAGTCTTGGGGCTTATTTTAGAAACACCTAATTCATTTATCTGTTTAAACAAGTCCTCTTGTTTTCTAGATAATCCAACAGGGGTTTCTACGTTGATTTGAACATACTGATCACCCCTAGATCCACCTCTTAAACCAGGCATGCCTTTGCCTTTCATTCTTAAACGTGTCCCACTTTGAGTACCAGAGCCTAAATTCATTTTTGCTTTGGATCCGTCAATACATGGAACCTGAATTGAGTTACCTAAGACAGCATCTATAAAAGATACAGGGACTTCTATAAAGGTATCTTTCCCATCTCTTTGAAATAACGAATGTTCTTTTATATCTATAAATATATATAAATCTCCAGGAGATGATCCCCTTGCCCCAGCTTCACCTTCTCCGGAAAGACGAATTCTTGTTCCATTATCAACCCCTGCAGGAACATTTACAGATAATTTTTTATTTTTATTAACACGTCCTTGACCATTACAAGGTCTACATGGATCACCAATAATTTCTCCAACACCTGAACATGAGGCACAAGTTCTTTCTATTGTAAAAAAACCTTGCTGAGCCCTAATTTTACCATATCCTCCGCATTGGCTACATTGTTTAGGTTTAGAACCTTTATTCGCACCAGAACCATTACATGATTCACATTTAGAAGGAACTGTTAAAGAAATTTCTACCTGATCCCCACTAAAAGCCTGCTCAAGAGAGATTGATAAATCATACCTTAAGTCTGAGCCTGTTGAGGCTGATCTTCTACCAGAATCGCCCCCCATACCGAACATGTCTTCAAAAATATCTGAAAAACCACCACTTCCAAATCCAGAAAAGCCACCAGAAGCACCAGCACCAGCACCTTGAGAAAAAGCTGCATGACCATACTGATTATATGCAGCTTTTTTCTGAGGATCCTTAAGAACCTCATAAGCTTCAGAAACTTCTTTAAATTTGTCCTCAGCCTTTTTGTCTCCAGGGTTTCTATCTGGATGATATTTCATAGCAAGCTTGCGATAGGAAGATTTTATTTCACTATCAGATGCTGACTTAGATAAACCAAGTATGTCATAGTAATCCCGAGCCATTTTAAAGCCTTAATATCTTAACTGGTTGAAGTCTAAGAGGCGTCTTTTTTCTCTTCGTTGTCTTTCACTTCTTCAAAATCAGCATCAACCACATCTTCTTTATTTTCGTTAGAAGATGTTTCTTTCTCTTCTGAGTCCGTAGAATTGTTTTGCTCACTTGCCTTGTAAGCAGCTTCTCCCATCTTCATCATAATAGCAGATAATGCTGATGTTTTTTCTTTGATAGCTGAAATATCTTCACCTTCAAGAGAAGTCTTAAGATCAGTTATGGCTTGTTCTACTTCATTTTTCGCATCGGCATCAGCTTTATCTCCTAAATCAGTTAAAGATTTTTCTGCACCATGAATCATTGACTCCGCTTGGTTTCTGGTATCAATTGCTTCTCTTTTTTCTTTATCAGCATCCGCGTTTTCTTCAGCTTCTTTAACCATTCTTTCAATTTCACTTTCATCAAGACCACCAGAAGCTTGAATAGTAATATTATGAGCTTTACCTGTTGCTTTGTCTTGAGCGCTTACATTAACAATGCCATTTGCATCTATATCAAATGTTACTTCAATTTGTGGAACTCCTCTTGGGGCTGCAGCTATACCTTCAAGGTTAAATTCTCCCAAAGATTTATTGTCTGCTGCCATTTCTCTTTCACCCTGTGACACACGAATAGTTACCGCTGATTGATTATCTTCTGCAGTAGAGAAGGTCTGTGATTTCTTTGAAGGTATTGTCGTATTTCTATCTATTAATCTAGTAAAAACACCACCTAGCGTTTCAATACCCAGGGATAAGGGTGTTACATCTAAAAGAAGAACATCTTTAACGTCTCCCATTAATACGCCACCTTGAATTGCTGCACCAGAGGCAACAACTTCATCGGGGTTAACCCCGCGATGAGGTTCTGTTTTAAAAAAACTAGTTACGGCTTCAATTATTTTAGGCATCCTAGTCATACCACCAACTAGAATAACTTCATCAATATCGCTTGCACTTACACCAGCATCTTTTAGGGCCGCCTTACAAGGCTCAATGCTTTTGGTTATTAGGTCATCAACAAGAGATTCAAACTTTGATCTTGTTAGTTTTACATTCAAATGTTTGGGTCCGCTAGCATCAGCTGTTACAAACGGTAAGTTGACATCTGTCTGAGCAGAGCTAGAAAGCTCTATTTTGGCTTTTTCGGCAGCCTCTTTCATTCTTTGAAGAGCTAGTTTATCGCTCCTTAAATCTATGCCATTATCTTTTTTAAATTCTTCGGCAATATAATCAATAATCCTTTGGTCAAAGTCTTCACCACCCAAAAAGGTGTCTCCATTAGTAGATTTAACCTCAAAAACTCCATCACCTACCTCAAGTATAGATACATCAAAAGTTCCTCCACCTAGATCATATACCGCAATCGTGCCACTTTCCTTTTTATCTAATCCATAAGCAAGAGCGGCAGCTGTTGGTTCATTTATAATCCTTAATACTTCTAATCCAGCTATCTTTCCAGCGTCTTTAGTTGCTTGTCTTTGGGCATCATTAAAATAAGCAGGGACCGTAATAACAGCTTTGTCTACCTTCTCTCCTAAGTAGGCCTCTGCATCTTCTTTTAGCTTTCTTAAAATAAAACTTGAAACCTCTGAGGGAGCATATTCTTGATCATTTGCCTTTACCCAAGCATCTCCATTCTTAGCAGAAACAATTTTGTAAGGGACCAGTTCAGAAAACTTTTTTGAATATTGGTCATCATGTCTTCTACCTATTAATCTTTTAATGGCAAACAGTGTGTTTTCTGGGTTTGTAACAGCTTGCCTCTTAGCTGGTTGGCCAACTAATCTCTCATTATCTGTTATACCTACCATAGATGGAGTGGTTCTTGCACCCTCACTATTTTCTATGATTTTTGGAGCTTTACCATCCATAACAGAAACACATGAATTAGTAGTACCCAAATCTATACCGATAACTTTAGCCATAAAAAAACTCCTTTTTAAATATTTATTTACTTCCCAAATAAGTAATTTTATATCAATTAACCTTATATGGGTTAAGTTGTTGAATTTACAAGTTTACAAGAAATAAATTTGTATTAACTTTCTTCAATTTTTTTTTCATGATTATTATTTTCATCAATCTTTTTTGAAATACCTACCATTGCAGGTCTCACTAACCTATCATGTAATATGTAACCTTTTTGGGAGACCTGAACAACAGTACCTGGTTCGTCGTCGTTTGTCGGAACTTCAAACATTGCTTGATGAAAATTGTAATCAAATTTCTCACCTAGGGGATCAATTTGTTTAACATTATGCTTTTCTAGAGTAGAAGTAATTTCTTTTTCAACTATCTCAAGTCCAATAATCAAGTTTTTTATTGGCTCGGGTAATGAAGACTTATCTTCTGGAACAGCTTCTAATGCTCTTTGCAAATTATCAACAGATGAGACTAGATCCTTAACAAAACTTATATGACTATACTTTTTCGAATGTTCAACGTCTTTAAGAGTTCTCTTCCTTAAATTTTCTCCATCCGCTAAGGTTCTCATTAATTGATCTTTCAAATCTGATACTTTTTGTTCAAGATCAGAAATAATTTCATTGTCATTATCTTCTTCACTATCACTTGATTCTGATTTGTCATCTTCTATTACTTTTTCTTGTGCAGGAGATTGTTCGTCATCAATCTTTTTTTCATCATCAGCTGATTTTGATGTTTCTTTACTTTTTGACAATATCATACTCCATTTGATTTTAACTCGATATCCATCAAATAATAAACATGCTTGATATTTACAAGAAGTAAAAACTTTTTAAAGTTAGGAATTGGGGATTTTTTATTTATAGTATACTAGTGATAAAAAAAATTAATCTTAGGTTATATTAATGCAAAACAGACCATCAAAAAGACGTTATAACGAGTTGAGAAATATAATTCTTGAAGTAAACATTTCTCCTTATGCCGAAGGTTCATGCATGGCAAAGTTTGGTAATACTCACGTTTTGTGTACTGCTTCTGTAGACAACAAATTGCCTCCATGGTTAAGAAACACTGGTAAAGGTTGGGTAACAGCCGAATACGGCATGCTCCCAAGATCAACACATTCCAGAATGGATAGAGAAGTAAATAAAGGCAAACCATCCGGAAGGACACAAGAAATACAGAGACTAATTGGAAGATCTATGAGGTCTACAATAGATTTAAAGAAATTAGGTGAAAATCAGATCAAAATTGACTGTGATGTAATACAAGCCGATGGAGGAACTAGAACCGCTTCTATAACTGGTGCGTGGGTTGCGCTTTACCAAGCAATAAACACTTTGTTAAAAAATGGGAAAATAACAGAAAACCCTATTTTAGATCAGGTTAGTGCTATTTCTTGCGGTATTTGGAATAATCAAGAAATTTTAGACCTTGATTATGTAGAAGACTCAGATGCTGAAACAGATGGTAATTTTGTTTTAACAGCAACCAATGGCATTGTAGAGCTTCAAACCACTGCAGAAAAAAGGCCCTTCAACAAAGAACAATTTCTTAAACTTTTGAGTTTGGCTGAATCAGGAACAAACAAAATTTTTGAAATACAAAGAAAAGTTCTTGGTTTGGACTAATAAATGAGTCAGAGAGTGTTTGAAGGTAATAAATTAGTAATTGCCAGCCATAATGAAGGAAAAATAAAAGAAATTAGGGATTTATTAAAGCCACTAAAAATTGATGTTTTATCCGCTAAAGATTTTAAAATGATTGAACCAGACGAAAATGGGGTCTCTTTTGAAGAAAACGCTCTTATTAAATCAAGCTTTGTGTCAAAACAAAGTGGCCTTCCTAGCTTGTCAGATGATAGTGGTATCTGTTTTCCTGATCTTAATAACAGTCCTGGAATATATTCAGCTCGTTGGGCAGGGAAAAATAAAAATTTTAGTCTAGCTATGCTTAAGGTATATAATGGTTTGAAAAAATTGAAAAAACCTACAAACAAATGTTTCTTTATCTGTTCACTTTCTTTAGCGTGGCCAGATGGGTATAACGTAACAGTTTCAGGAAAAGTTGATGGAGTATTTACCTGGCCACCCCGAGGTAAAAAGGGCTTTGGTTATGACCCTATATTTACACCATTAGGGCATAATATGACCTTCGCTGAGATGGAACCTGATTTTAAACATGGTATAAGTCACCGGTCATTTGCATTTAAAAAACTAATAGACCTCTGTTTTCCAACCCTTAAGACTTTATGAATAAAAGTAAAAACTTATTGGGTCTATATATTCATTGGCCATATTGTGAATCTAAATGTCCTTATTGTGACTTCAACTCACATGTTAATGAGTCTATTGATATAGACTTATGGATAAAATCTTATACCAATCAAATATATCAAATGAAAGAGGATATAATTGAATATAATTTAAACTACGATGGTTTAAGCTCTATTTTCTTTGGGGGTGGCACCCCATCGCTAATGCCCTTAGAAATAATCGAGTCTATTTTAAATATTTCATATAAGTTATTTAATTTTAATAGAGATATAGAAATCTCTCTCGAGGCCAATCCCAGCTCATATGAAATAGAAAAGTTTGTGGATTTAAAAAAATTGGGAATTAATAGATTATCAGTTGGCGTCCAGTCGTTAAATAGTAAAAATCTACATTTTTTGGGAAGGCTCCACAATGTTAATGATGTTTATAATGCTCTAGATCATGCCACAAAAACCTTTGATAACGTGTCAGTAGACTTAATGTATGCATTTCACGGGCAAGATATAAATTTATGGATTGATGAACTTGAAAGTTTTTTAAAAAGATATGATTTAAAGCACATTTCTCTATATCAACTTACAATTGAAAAAGGTACAAAATTTTTTACTGATTATAAAAAGGGTTTGATCCAGTTGATAGATAATGATTTAGCAGCTGATTTTTATACTAAAACTAATATGATATTAAGTAAGTACCATTTTAATAGATATGAAATTTCGAACTATTCAAAAATAAATTTCGAATGTAAACATAATTTAAATTACTGGAATTCTGATAATTGGATTGGAATTGGTCCTGGCGCATATGGCAGACTTTGGACATCAAACACAAAATTACAACGTATAGAGTATCAAAATTATAAAAATCCAAAATCTTGGGTAAATCAAAATGTTAATTACTGTAGTTTTGAAAAAATTAAAATGTTAAATACTTATGATACGGACGTAGATACATTGAGCATGGGCCTTAGACTAGAAAAGGGTTTTAGAATTTCAAGATTAATAGATAGGAAGTTAATCAAAAGTAAGCAATTTAAAACTCTTCAGGATAAAAAAATAATTTTTGAAAAAGATGGCTTTATAGTATTGAGTAAAAATTACTTAATAAAGTTGAATAGTATAATCAATTTTTTAATGAATGATTAATATTTTCACATCCTTTTACAGTAGACAACTTACCTAAGTTATCTATTTTTGTAATATGAATTGGCTTTTCTACTTGACCATTATTTTTAAATATAAAGCCTACAAGTGGGCTCTTAGCGTTATCGAAATAATTAATCTCAGTTGTTTTAAGTTTTAAGAAATCAATCGCTAAAAGACCAGCATCAAAACCAATTTTTGAGAAATAATTAGATTTTGTATTCCAAGTATCTTTCAAAACCTGTTTATATTTATTATCATCCTTACTGTAAATAACTGGAAACCATGAACTTTCTAAAGAAGGTTCATTTATAATATCTTTATGATTAAAAGTTTCAGTTCCTAAAATCTGTACTGATTTTGAGTCTACATTAAAAAATGCCAACAAAGGTGCTATCTCTAAAATAAAATCTTTGCTTCCAGCTAAAAGAATAGCATCAAATTTTGTGTGATTTTTTTCATCTTTGCTAAAATTTAAAAAGGTTTTAAGTTTTGTAAATAAATTTGTTTTATTATTTACTTCATTATTAGTTAGCGAAAGATCTTCCATATAGTAACTTTCTTTTGTCTTTATAATATCAGAAGAACTTTGTATTATTATTTTTCCATATAAGTTACTTGGGACTATTAAACCAAAGCTTTTAAATCTATTTTTAAGAGCACACGAGACAACGCTTTCGATCTGTTCTTCGGGTGAAAATCCAAGGGACCATATATTATTTTCTAACATGGCAATGTCATTAGTAAAAGTTATAACAGGAACAGCTTTTTCTTTTATGACTGTCTTAACTTTTAATAATGTTTCTCGTGTAAAAGGGCCAATAATTATCTTTGGACTTATAAGATTTTTTAAATATTTGATTTTTTCTAAATCAATTTCTTTTCCAGTATCATAATAAGTGATCTGAAAATTCTTTGGTGCAGTTTGCAACAAACTTAAATCAAGAGCTTTCCTTATATCCCTTCCAAATTGAGAATATTTTCCTGTTAATGGAAGAAGAGCCAATATATTTTTGTTGATAGAGTAATTTTCATTACCGAAAATATATGGATCTTTAATTAAATTTGTTTTATTTTTTTTTATATTAACACTTTTACCAAGGATGCTTAGATTTTGTTTAAGCATTTTTGTAACAGCTAAAATGGCTTTGTTAGTTTTTTCTTTTTGGGTTATATTTTCAGGGTTTCTTCCTTGTAGTAATCTCTCTGTTCTGAACTCAAATGTTACCTTTTCATCAATTTTTTTTTGAATGGGCTCACTTTTTTTTATTGTTATTTTCTGTTTTAAAATTTCCTCTTTTGAAAAACTTTCATTAATTTTTTTCTTTTCGACTAAGGGTTGGTCTTTTTTAACGCTTTCGACTATCAACTTTTTGTTAGCTTGATTACAGCTAATTATTGTAAATAATATACAAATTTGCAAAATAATATTATATTTCAAATCACTGTAACCATTTAATTTCTTTAAATAAACTTAGGTAATTAAAATAGAGCATTGAAAAAATTAAGTAAAGAATATCGAGTGGGGTCTGAAGAAAAAAGTTTAAGGGGGTGTTTGTACATAATTGCCACTCCAATTGGAAACTTTGATGATATTTCACTCAGGGCTATTAAGCTTTTTAATTTTGTTGATATTTTACTATGCGAAGATACTAGAAAAACAAAAAAACTTCTTTCTCATCTTGACATTAATCTAAAAAATTTGATTTCCTATAATGACATCAATGCAGAAAAAAAAAGACCTTTCATTATAAAACAATTACTAATGAACAAAAACGTAGGCTTGGTAAGCGATGCCGGTTCCCCTTTGATCTCAGATCCTGGTTATAAATTAATTCAAGAGTCTTATTCAAATGAAATAAAGGTGACTCATGCCCCCGGTCCTTCATCTGTTTTAAACGCGATAATTTTATCTGGACTTCCTACAAATCAGTTTTATTTTGGAGGTTTTGTGGATTCAAAAAAGGGTAATAGGGAAAAACAGTTTTTATCAGTAAAAGACTATAAAATGACTGGTATATGGTTTGACACATGTTTAAGATTACAAAATACCTTAGAGACAATGTATAAGGTTTTTGGAAATAGAAAAATTTCAATAGCGAGAGAGCTGACAAAAATATATGAAGAAATAATATCAAGCGATCTAAAAAATATTAAAAATATTCTTAAAATCAGGGAAGAAAAAAATATACCTCTTAAGGGAGAAATAGTATTAGTAGTTGCTGGTATTAGTCAATTAGCGGAATTTGATATAAAAAAAATTAGAGAAAGCATAAGAAATAAACTTAACACAATGTCTTTGAAAGATACTGTTGAATTAATTTCAACAGAGGAACGTATTTCAAAAAAACTTATTTATAAAGAAGCTATTAAAATTAAAGACAAATTTTGATTTTAGTATTAAATTAGGCTTGAATATTTTGAAACTAAGGAATTTTGTTGTGAAAAAGTTTATAATAATTATCTGTTTACTTTTTGTTGTTCAATCTTGTGGTCCATTTTTAGGAACCATAGGCGTAGTCTCCCTAGGAGCCCACTCTAAACAAAAAGGATTGGGAACAACTATAAATGACAATATTATAAAAACAAAAATATCAAATTTTATTTTTAAATTTGATGAAAATTTAATACCAGACACTAAGATTTTTGTTAATAATGGCTCTGTTTTATTTACTGGCAAAGTTAAAGTTCCTGAAAATAAAATTGAGATTACAAAATTAGCGTGGTCTGTGAAGGGAGTTAAAGAAGTAAACAATGAACTGCAAGTTATTGATAAATCATCCATAAAAAATATTGCAAGGGATCTGGCTTCGTTGGGAGAAATAAGAGCTAGGCTTATTTCTGACAAGTCTATTAACAGTCTAAATTTTTCAATAGATGTGGTAAATGACAAAGTATATCTAAGTGGAGTAGCAAAAGATAAATCTGAAATGCTTCGTGTCAAAGATCACGCTGTTAGCGCAAGGTTTGTTAAAGAAGTATACAACTATATCATCTTAGATAGTGATGTAAGATGAAGAAAAGTCTAAAAATTGCTTTCCTAATGGATCCTCTTGAGGACCTCGATCTGAAGGGCGATACCACTTTTGCTTTAGCTCTTGAAGCTCAACGCCGCGCCCATAAAATATTTTTTTTTAAGCCTAGTGATTTAATTTTAAAATCTAACGAGGTTTTTGCTAACATTTGTAAAATTGACTTAAGTTCAATAAATGGAATTGATAACTTTAAATATTACAACAACCACGTGCTTCCCTTATCAGACTATGATGTTGTTATGATGAGACAAGATCCACCGTTTGACCTATCGTATATAACCGCCACTCATATTTTAGAAAAATTACCTAAGTCAACTCTAGTCGTTAATAACCCCTTTGAAGTAAGAAATGCCCCAGAAAAAATATTTGTTACCAACTTTCCACATTTAATGCCCAAAACTCTTATTACTAGAGACTTGCATTCAATACAGCGTTTCAGAGAAGAGTTTAAAGATATAATTATTAAACCTTTATATGGAAATGGTGGTCAGGGTGTGTTTCATGTTCTTCCGAGCGATGAAAATTTTAACTCAATTTTAGAAATGTTTTTTAATCAAAATAAAGAGCCATTAATATTACAAGAATATTTAAAAGACGTTAGAAATGGCGACAAACGTATCATTTTACTAAATGGAGAAATAGTAGGCGCCATTAACAGGGTGCCCCAAGAAGGAGAGAGTAGATCAAACATGCATGTTGGTGGAAAAGCTCACAAAACTATTTTGACAGAACGTGATAAATTTATATGCAAAGAAATTTCACAATCTTTAAAGGATAAAGAATTATTTTTTGTTGGGATAGATATTATTGGAGACTTTATAACAGAAATTAATGTTACATCCCCTACAGGAATTAGAGAAATTGGATCTCATGATAAAATTTTTATAGAGGAGTTATTCTGGGATTTCATTGAACAGAAGCTAGAAAATTAATTTATCATTCTTCCTAAATTTTTTCCTCCTAAGACATGTGCATGGAAATGTGGAACATCCTGATTACCATCTTTCCCAGAGTTTGTAATAATTCTAAAACCCATATCTTCTATACCTTTTTTACTAATAATATCATTAACTAATTCCCAAAAATATTTAACCTCTTCTAAGTTGGCATTTTGGATAAAATTATATAAATCAGTATAAGGGTTTTTAGGTATTACCAAAACATGGATTGGTGCCTGGGGATTAATATCATTAAAAGCTAGTGCATATTTATTTTCAAGTACTTTTTCATATGGAATTTCAGCCCTTAATATTTTAGCAAAAACATTATCTTCATCATAAATTTTAGACATTATTTCTATCCCTACTATTCTTTTCTTCATAACCTGATTTAATTTTTCTCTTTGATAATTCTGCCCAAACATCTTTTGGGTGTACATTCGTTGCAACCCATAACGCTAATAAATGATAAATTATATCAGCAGACTCATGAATTATGCCTTTTTTATTATTTTTTATAAAATCTATAATAAGTTCAGTTGTTTCTTCTCCAATTTTTTTTGCTAATAATTCTGGTTCATTAATTAATTTAGCTGTGTACGACACTTTAGTATCAATATTAACTTTATCACCAAGTCTATTAAATAGATCTTCTATAAATTTATCACTCATTTTCATTGCCTCAAACTCTTACGTTTATTCCGTTGTTTGACATTTCTTTTTTTACTTCAGCAATAGAATGAATACCAAAATGAAAAATAGAAGCTGCTAAAACAGCAGAAGCG
>Ga0181595_10001304_pt1 | contig 27183 bp, 30 predicted proteins | sample 041ome_7_FD_145604 | JGI IMG/M metagenome (GOLD analysis project Ga0181595, IMG submission 145604) | Coastal salt marsh microbial communities from the Groves Creek Marsh, Skidaway Island, Georgia - 041401AS metaG (spades assembly) | ecosystem: Environmental > Aquatic > Marine > Intertidal zone...
TAATTTTTTCAAATGTAGGTTTGTCTATAGAAATAGTATTTTTTGCTTTCCAAATAATTCCTGCAAAACTTAAATCTTTTATTTTTTTTTCAATTGAATTTCTAACCTCATTGAAATTTTCTTTCTTGCAAAAGATTTCATGATATTCACCTTCATGTATGCAATCATCTGCACCAGCATCTATAGCTTGAGCAAATATCTCTTCCTCTGATATTAATTCTTTTTTAATTTTAATTTGCCCCACTTCCTCAAATTGATAAGATACCGATCCTTCTACACCCAAAGATGATCCATTTTTTTCAAATATCGATCGTAAATTAGTTACCGTTCTATTTTTATTATCCGTTAAAGCCTCTATAATAAAAGCAACTCCACCTGGACCAAATCCCTCGTATTGGCTTTTCTCATAATTTGAATCTTCGCTTGGACCTTGCGCCTTTTTAATGGCTCGTAAAATGTTATCTTTTGGCATATTGGCCTCTCTTGCAGCTTGTACAGCTGACCGTAAACGAGGATTAAAATCAACTTCTGGCAAACCCAACTTAGCTGAGACCGTTATTTCTCTACTTAGTTTGGAAAACAATTTAGAACGTTGCTTATCCGCTTTACCTTTTTTATGCTTAATACCTGCCCAATGGGAATGACCTGCCATGGATATCTTAAGTAAATTGTTTTGTTAAATTTGCACCAATAATAATAGGTTCTATTGCTTTGGCTAGTCCTGTCTTTATATCTCCAACAATTTTAACGCCTGAAATAGTCCCCTCACCTGAACCTGGCTGCAATCGTTCACCTCTTACACCTGTAAAAAAACGTTTTAATGCAGTATCTCGATCCATGCCAATGATTGTTTTGTAATCTCCACACATTCCTGCATCAGTTTGGTAAGCAGTACCGCCCTCCAAAACTCTAAAATCTAATGTGGGAGTGTGTGTATGAGTTCCTACAACTAGAGTTGCTTTTCCATCAAGAAAATAACCCATTGCTTGTTTTTCACTGGTAATTTCTGCATGAATATCCACCAGTAAAAAATCAACTTCTTGCTTTAATCTTATTTGTTTTATTTTTTCTTCAATAAAAGGAAATACAGCATCTGTTTTTTTCATATAAACATTTCCCATCAAATTCATTACACCAATTTTAAGGTTGTTTTTCTCAAAAATTTCAAACCCTGATCCCGGGGTACCTTCTCCCCAATTCCACGGACGCAAGAGTCTTTTTTCTTCTCTGATAAAATCCATGGTTTCTTTTTGATCCCAAATATGATTTCCTGAAGTAATCACATCCACTCCGACTTCGAATAGTTCATTACATATAGCTTGTGTAATTCCAAAGCCTCCCGCAGAATTTTCTCCATTTGCCACAACAAAATCAATCTGATGTTTTTTTATTAAATCAGGGAGTTTGCTAACGACAATATTTCTTCCTGACCTGCCCATGATGTCTCCCAAAAATAAAAAGTTCATTAGATAGTTTGCAGTCCTTTTTCTGTGATCATTCCCTTTAATGGAACATCTAGATTATTGTTAGGAATGAATTTGCAATGTTGAAAAGAAAATGCAACTCCATAGCTTAAATATTTTTTATTTTTTGCAAGATAGTGATCATAATACCCTCTACCATAACCTAACCGGTTGAATTGATCATCGTAGGCCAATAAAGGTGTTAAAAATAAATGAGGAATAATTTTTTTTGCTGACGAAGATGGTTCAACTATTCCAAAACGATTTACATAGAGCGGATCATGCTTATCCCAAATCCTAAACTCCATAGAATTTTTTTTAAGTATTCTTGGCAAGGCTATTTTAACTTTTTGTTTTAATCGTTCTAATACAGGGCTTAGATCTAATTCATTATTAATAGAATAATAAGCCCCAATAATTTTTATTTTTTTTTGTTTAATAACCTTTAATAAATCTGAGTAAATTTGCTGAACTTGATTTGGCTTTAGAGAAAAATAACGTTTATTTCTTATAGCGAGAAACTTTTTTCTTAGTTTATTTTTCATTCATATTAGCTAGCTTTAGAAAGAAAATTATCAATAGAGCTGCTAACTTTATTTAAAACCTCAGAATAACTAGATTCATTTTGCTCAATCATGATTTTTAACTTGGCCAACTCTTCATTTAAATTTCTCACTTCTCTATCGCGATCGTCTTTATACTGAATAGAAAGATCTTTAATTTCTTTAAATTTTTCCTCTAATTCTTTATTATGTTTTTTTAATTTTTGCATCGTTTCTTTAATTGAAAACATCTCATCCATGGTTTGAATAGCAGTAATCAACAACAGTTTTCCCTCGCCTAAATTACCTAAGTCACTTTTTAACTTTTCAAATTTTTTATTTAATTCAATGGTGAGTTTTTCTAATTCTTTTTCTTGGCCATCTTCACAAGCTAATAAATAATCTCTTGAATTAAATTTAACGTTTACATTTACCATTCTTGACCATCCTCAAAAGAATCTGCTTCTCTCGTAAGCTCATCAATTTTTTTTGATACTTCTGATTTTTTTTCTTCTGCTTTTATTAATTTGTACCTTGAAATCTCTAACTCTTTTTCCATTTCCTGTATTTCATATTTTAATTTTTGATTTTCTGTTTCAATGGTTTCGATCTTACTTTTTAGATCATTATTCGATCGATCTTCCAAATTTACTTTATTCTCTAAATTTTTTAAATTTTCTTTTAACAGCAAATTATCACTCTCCAGTGTGGATAACTTTGATTGAAGAGACAGTTTTTCTGTCTCCAAATTAAGTCTTACTTGCTCTAAATCTATGATTTTTTTTTTTGAATTTACAACTAAATCAGTAATTGAGTCTAATTTAGATAAAGATTGGAAAAGATTTTGTTCTTTTTCTTTATATTTATTCATTACATTTAAATTAAATTATTTGTAATTATAATACAAAGTAATATTAATTTCGAGATCCAAAGTCTAAAAGGTTTTTAAATGAAAAAAATTACACATCATGATTTAGCAAATGCTGTTCGTTTTTTATCAATAGATGCAGTACAAAAAGCTAATTCGGGACACCCTGGCATGCCAATGGGTATGGCTGATGTGTGTACTGTCCTTTTTAGGTATTTTTTAAAATTCAATCCACAAAATCCAAATTGGATTAATCGAGATCGATTCGTTTTATCAGCGGGACATGGTTCGATGTTATTATACTCACTTCTATATCTTACTGGGTACAAGAGTGTTTCGCTTCAAGATATTAAAAATTTTAGACAAATGGATTCTATTTGTGCAGGCCATCCAGAATATGAAAAAGGAACGGGTATTGAAACAACAACCGGACCACTGGGCCAAGGAATAGCCAATGCAGTAGGTTTTGCAATCTCAGAAGAAATTTTAAAAGCAAGAAAAGGAAAAAATATATTTGATCACAAAACTTATGTCGTGGCTGGTGATGGTTGTTTAATGGAAGGAATTAGTCATGAAGCTTTTAGTTTAGCTGGTCATTTGCAGTTGAAAAATTTAATTGTTTTTTTTGATAACAATTCTATTTCAATTGATGGGCCAACAAGTTTAGCAGTCTCAGATAACTATAAAAAAAGAATAGAATCTTATGGTTGGAATTACATTAATATTGACGGACATAATGAGAAACAAATTTTTAATGCCATTAAAAAAGCTCAACATGCAAAAAAGCCAACTGTGATTGCATGTAAAACAATTATTGGATTTGGCTCTCCTAATAAATCTGGAAAATCTTCAGTTCATGGAAGTCCTTTAGGAGAAGAAGAAATACAATTAGTAAGAAAAAAACTTAATTGGGGCCATCAACCTTTTTCGATACCTTCTTCAATCTTGGAAGCTTGGAGAAATATTGGAAAAAAAGGTTTGCAAGAGGAGGAAAGATGGAAAAAGAAAAATAAATTAAAAAATAATTCTTTAAGTAATCTAAAAAAATTAAGTTCTATTATTACTAAAGCAAAAAAAAATGCTGCACAAAATGACAAACCAATAGCTACAAGAAAATCATCAGAAGATATTCTAACGTTATTAACTAATGGCATACCAGAATTAATTGGTGGCTCTGCAGATTTAGCTGGATCCAATAATACAAAAACAAAAAATCAACTAGCTATTCAATCGGGAAATTTTAAAGGAAGCTATATTCACTATGGCGTTAGAGAACATGCGATGGCAGCCATTATGAATGGGATAGCTTTGCATGATAATTTAATACCCTACGGCGGTACATTTTTAATTTTTAGTGATTATTGTAAGCCAGCTATAAGATTATCTGCTTTGATGAAGCAAAGAGTGATTTATGTAATGACACATGATTCAATTGGTCTTGGAGAGGATGGTCCTACTCATCAACCTATTGAACAGCTTGCAGGACTTAGAGCTATACCAAATTTAAATGTATTTAGACCAGCAGACACGACGGAAACTATAGAGTGTTGGCAACTAGCTATTGAACAAAAGAATACGCCAAGCGTTCTTTCGCTTACTAGACAAAATTTAACTCCTATTCGAAAAAAATATATTAAAGAAAATAAATGTTCCTATGGAGCATACGAGGTTTTTAGGACAAATAACAAAATTCATTTAACTATTTTGGCAAGCGGTTCTGAAGTTGAAATTGCAATTGAAGCCAGCAAAAAACTTCAACAAGAAAAAATATATTCAAAAGTCATTTCAGTTCCTTGCCAAGAACTATTTGAATTGCAAAATAAAAAATATAAGCAAAAAATTCTAGGAGAAACAAAAGTAAAAATCTCACTTGAAGCAGCATCTACTTTGGGATGGAAAAAACTAACGGGAAATGAAGGAATGGAAATAGGTATTAATTCTTTTGGAAAAAGCGCGCCATACAAAAAAATATATGAACATTTTCAAATTACGAGTAATAATGTAATACAACAGGCAAAAAAATTAATTAAAAAATAATGATTAAAGTTGCAATTAATGGATTTGGCAGAATTGGAAGAATGGTTCTAAGATCCATAATTGAAAATAAAATTAAAAATATCAAAGTAATAGCAATCAATAATAGAGCCAATACTGGAACTAGCGCTTTTTTATTAGAAAAAGACACTATTCATGGCAATCTCAATCATGAAATAAAATTTGATAAAAAATCTATTAAAATTGCTGGACACAATATTCTATGCTTTCATGAAAGTGACCCTGAAAACTTACCATGGAAAAAGCTTGGTATTGATATTGTATTTGAATGCACAGGAAAATTTAACTCTAAAGAACAATCTAGTAAGCACCTAATGGCTGGTGCAAAAAGAGTACTCGTGTCAGCGCCATGTAAAAACGCTGACCAGACAGTTGTCTATGGAATTAACCATAAAAATATTTCTAAAAAAGATAAAATTATTTCTGTAGCTTCTTGTACTACTAATTGTCTAGCTCCACTTGCTTATGTTATGGATAAAAACTTTACGATCCAAAATGGTTACATGACCACAATCCACTCTTACACAACTGATCAACGTTTACTAGACAACTCTCACAAAGATTTACGAAGAGCTAGAAGTGGTCCCAACAATATGGTTCCAACTAGTACTGGTGCTGCAAAAGCTTTGGAGCTTATTCTACCAAAATTAAAGAATAAAATTGATGGTATTTCCATTAGAGTACCTACTCCAAATGTTTCTTTGGTTCAGCTATCTTTTGTTGCTAAAAAAACAATTAATGAAAAACTGATTAACAATGCTCTAACTAAAGCAAGCAATACATATCTTAAAAATATATTAGGAGTTACAGACCAACCGCTAGTCTCATCTGACTTTAACCATGATAAAAGGTCTTCTGTTATTGATACTTTACTAACCAAGGTAATTGATAAAAAATTTGCAACTGTGTTTGCCTGGTACGATAATGAGTGGGGATTTTCTAACAGAATGGTAGATCTTGCTCTATTTCTGAAAAAATAAATTCCAGCATGCAACCTTTAAGACTGTTAGATGCAAATAGAAATATTCAAAATCTAAAAATTTTACTAAGAGTAGATTTTAATGTTCCTTTGCAAAACCAACAGGTTAGCGATGCAACTAAAATTATAAAAGTAAAACCAATTATTCATTCTTTATTGCAGAGGGGAGCAAAAGTTATCTTATGCTCTCATTTAGGTAGGCCTCAAACAAAGGGAAAGGCTGGTTTCTCTTTAGCTCCCATCAAACAAGAAGCAGAGAAGATAATTGGAAATGAAATAGAATTTATTACTGATAATTTTAAAGCAACAATTGATCAAAAAATCAAGGATGGTAAAAAACTTTTTTTATTAGAAAATCTACGATTTGATCCAGGTGAAGAAAAAGATTCCGAAATATTTTCCAAGTTATTAGCTGAAACTTCTGACTTATATATCAATGAAGCATTCTCCTGCTCACATAGGGCTCACGCATCTATTCATGGGATAACAAAATTTATTGAATCTTATGCTGGAGAAACCATAGTTGCAGAATTAAAAGCTCTCAATGCAATTATGCTTGATTCAAAAAAACCAGTTACTTGTATTATTGGTGGGTCAAAAATTTCAACTAAAATTGATTTAATTATCAATTTGCTTCCCAAAATAGATTACATGGTCATCGGCGGAGCAATGGCAAATAATTTTTTTCAACATGATGGCTATAATGTTGGAAAGTCTAAAGTTGAGGATAACATCGAAGATACAATCAAAAGCATTATCAATGAGTCAAAGAGAAATAAATGTAAATTAATTTTACCTATGGATGTAATAACCGCAACAACATTTGAGGATCCGGGGTCAGATAAACCATTAGATAAAGTAAATGATGAAGATATGATTTTAGATATTGGTCAGCAGACTGTTCTCCAAATTCAGGAAATACTGACACAAAGTAAAACTGTTTTATGGAATGGTCCTTTAGGTTTCTTTGAAAAAGATCAATTTGCAAATGGAACTAATGCTGTTGCTAGAGCAATAGGTGAATTAACAGAAAATCAAAAAATTATTTCTATAGCTGGTGGCGGGGATACTTTTGCAGCAATCAAAAAATCAAACCAAGAAAATAAATTTACATATATATCCACAGCTGGTGGTGCATTCCTTGAATGGCTTGAGGGTAAAATACTTCCTGGCTTAAAAGTTCTTGAAAAATAAAATTAAATTACTATAGGTTCTTTCATTATGGAAATTGAAAAAATTGCAAAGCTTATGCTCGCTCCTGGAAAAGGAATTTTAGCAGCAGATGAAAGTACTGGAACAATGACAAAACGATTAGATTCTGTTGGTATACCATCTACTCCAAAAAATAGACTGAATTTTAGAGAAACTTTATTTACATCTAACAAAGCAAAAGATTATATCAGTGGTGTTATTTTGTACGATGAAACATTAAGACAAACCACGAGTCAGGGAATATCTATTCCTGCATTACTCGAAAAACAAAATATTATTCCAGGAATTAAAGTAGATACTGGTGTTAAACCTTTAGCTGGCTCTGCAGAAGAAACAATTACTGAAGGACTCAATGGATTAAGAGAGAGGCTTCAAGAATATTATCAACTGGGAGCGAAATTTGCCAAGTGGAGAGGTGTTTATAAAATTTCAAATATTTACCCAAGTGAAGCAGCAATTGTCGCTAACGCACATTCGCTTGCAAGATATGCGGCTCTGGTGCAAGAAGCAAATATGGTACCAATCGTAGAGCCAGAAGTATTAATGGATGGCAAACATGATATGCAAAAGTGTTATGATGTGACTGCAAGAGTTTTGCATGAATGTTTTCATCAGCTAAAAATTGCAAAGGTGAAATTAGAGGGAATTGTATTAAAACCTAATATGATTTTAAATGGATCTGAATCTGGTATTAAAAATGAAAATGAGATGGTAGCTAAAAAAACTTTAGAATGTATAAAAAGTAATGTTCCTGAGGAAGTTCCAGGAATCGCTTTTTTATCAGGTGGTCAAACAGAATTAGAGGCTACTAGAAATTTAAATGCAATTAATAAAATTAATAATACTGAATTTGTATTTACTTTTTCTTATGGTAGAGCCCTGCAACAAAGTGCTTTAAAAAAATGGGCTGAAGATATTACTAATGCATCTGACACTCAAAATGAATTTATTGTTCGAGCTTTAATGAACAGTTTAGCATCCAAAGGTGAGTGGAACGAAGCAAAAGAAATAGCTGCCTAGGTTGAATAAAAAAAATATTTATTTAATAACCCCAAATACATTAAATAATAATTTTTTTACTTACTTACCAAAATTAATCAAAACAAAACGAATTGCATTTTTGCAAATTAGATTAAAATCTTTATCTAAAAAAAAATTAATACAATCCATTACAAAGATAAAAAAAATAGTTAATAATAAAGTAAAATTAATCATTAATGATTTCCCTGAGATAGCTGCAAAACTAAATTGTGATGGCTGTCATATTGGTCAAAAAGATTTATCAATCCAGCAAACAAAACAAATAATGAAATCAAATAAGATTATTGGCGTAACTTGTCATAATTCGAAAGAACTTGCGCTGTCTGCAGAAAAATATGGGGCTTCTTATTTAGCTTTTGGATCTTTTTTCAAAACGAAAACAAAAAAAACAAAGTTCAAAGCTAATCCAAAATTACTTCAATGGGCACATAAAAACCTTAAAACTCCTGTGGTGGCAATAGGCGGAATTAATGAGGAGAATTATAAACTTTTATTACAAAATGGAGCCAAATATATTGCCTGCTCGAGCTATATTTGGAAAAATAGTAAATACAACCCGCTGAAAGCTCTAAACCAATTAAAGTAATTTATTTCAAATCAAAAAAGGTGTATTACCCTTGGCGTTATGAAAATTTCTGCAATCGAAATCAAACCTGGAACGATCATTGAATATAAGAATGATTTATGGCTTTGTTTAAAAGCACAGCATGTAAAGCCGGGAAAAGGTGGAGCCTTTAATCAAGTAGAACTTAAAAGTATTACAAAAAGTACAAAGTTAAACGAGAGATTTAGATCAGATGAAACAATTGAAAAAGCATCACTAGACGAAAGAAACTATCAATACTTATACAGTGACGACCAAAATTTATATTTTATGGATCAAAAAGATTATGAACAAATTACCATCACAAAAGATCTGGTTGGTGATGATGAAAAATTATTAACAGAAAATCTTGATGTAGTGATTGAATTTTATGAAGATAAGCCATTGAAAGTAACTTTGCCAAAGCATTTAGAATTTGAAATATTAGAAACAGATGCGGTTGTAAAAGGTCAAACAGCTTCTAGCTCTTATAAACCAGCTACTATTCAAAATGGAATTAAAATACAAGTTCCACCCTTTATTAATCAAGGAGACAGGATTTTAATAGATTCTGTGACAAGAGAATACACAAAGAAGGCTAACTAAATGCCTTTGCTGTCATCTGAAATTAATGTTTTAGAAAAAGTTTGTAACAAAGCATCAAAAATAATAATCCGTGATTTTGGAGAAATTGAAAAACTTCAAGTCTCCAAAAAAGGTCCTGGAGATTTTGTTACTAAAACAGATAAAAAAGTTGAGCAAATTATTATTGAAGAATTAGAAAAAGCAAGACCAGGATTTAATATATTGGCTGAAGAAGGTGGTACAGCAGAAAACAAAAGTGAATATACTTGGATTATTGATCCGATTGATGGAACAACAAATTTCATGCACGGCATTCCACATTTTGCAATATCAATTGGACTAGAAAAAAATGGAGAGGTCATAGCAGGAATAATATTTGACCCTATTAAAAATGAAATGTTTTATGCAGAAAAAGGAAGGGGGGCTTATTTAAATAACTCAAGAATTCGAGTTTCATCAAGAAATAATATCGCCGATTCCATCGCATTAACAGGCGGTCCTGCTTTTGCAGAGAATAATAAACAAATCTTTTACGAAGAATATATTGCTATGAGTAACCATTTTCATCAAGTAAGAAAATTAGGTAGTGCAGCATTAGACCTTGCGTATGTTGCTGCTGGAAGAGCTGAGATTTTTTGGCATAAAAATTTAAAATACTGGGATATTGCAGCTGGAATAATTATAGTGAAAGAAGCAGGCGGAACTATCAGCGATTTCAAAGGAAAAACTTTTGACCTTTCAAAAAATCAACTATTAGCAACAAATTCAAGAATTGACCAAGAAACGACAAAAATTTTATCATCTATTGCATGATAAAATTTGTTTTTTTTCTTTTTCTAGATGTTGTTGCATTTAGTGGTATTCTTATTTCAACACTACCTTTCCTTATTAACAATTATGGTGGTGATATTTTTATTATCACTTTAGCATTTGGATCCTTTTCTTTCTTCCAATTTTTTGTATCTCCCTTCTGGGGAGGACTATCTGATAAATTAGGAAGAAAACCTTTATTACTAATGAATTGTATTGCAGAATTTGTAGCTAACTTAATATTAGCAATTAGTGGAAGTTTAATAGTAATTTTTTTAGCAAGAGTAATAGCGGGTCTTTTTAAAACAAATGTTTCCGTGGGAACAGCTTATATAGCCGACATAACAGATAAAAATAATAGAGCCAAAGGAATGGGAATGTTTGGTGTTGCATTTGGACTTGGTTTTACAATCGGTCCTCTTATAGGAGGATTAATTGCTGGATCTAATTTTAGCTACCAGTCTTTGAGTAATGTTGCATGGTTTGCATGCGCTATTAATCTAATTAATTTTTTTTATGTTTTATTTTTTTTAGAAGAAAGTTTAAAAGATAAAAAAGAATATCATATTAAATATTCTTTTGAAAAATTTAGCTCACAATTTAAAACAATAGCTAATCAATCTATATATCCTTTTTTTATTTTAATATTTTGCATTCATTTTACCTTTTCTGGAATGGAAGGAACGATAGCGATATGGGGAAAGGATACATTTGATTGGGGTCCAAAAGAAATTGGATTTGTTATGCTTCTAGCTGGGTTAACGCAAATTGCTGTTCAAGGTGGTTTGTTAAGAGTTTTATTAAAATACTTTAATGAAAAGCAACTTATCAGAAGTGGCTACGTTAGTTTAATAATTGGTTTTTTTATTATACCATTCTCAAGCTTATATTCTTTACCGCTTGCAGTTGTGCTTTTATGTTATGGAATTGGAGTTTCTAATCCATGTCTTAATAGTCAAATTTCAAAAAATGCACCACCGGAATTAAAAGGATTGGCCTTGGGTTCTGCTTATTCATCCCAGGCTGCAGCCAGATTCTTGGGTCAGCCAATCGCAGGATTAATATTTTTACATCTTGGTAAAAACTCTCATTTTCACTTTGATGTCATTTTATTAAGTATTTTGGCATTATTTTATTTTTTATTGAATCTGAATAAAGAAAAAACCTTATAATTAAGAATTGTTATAGTTTCTTGTTTATTTCATCTTATTTGCTATAAAAGCCCTCTTATTATTATGAAAAAAAACATACACCCAGATTTACATCCTATTAAAGTACAAATGACTGATGGTTCTGAATTTGAAACTATGTCAACTTGGGGCAAGAGTGGTGATACAATGAAATTGGATATTGATCCAAAATCACATCCAGCATGGACTGGGGTAACGCAAAAACTTCAAGATAAAGGTCGAGTTAGTAAATTTAATAAACGTTTTGCGAATTTAAAAAAGGCTTAAATTTTTTATGAATCAACCATTGATGCCAAAAGCTACAGCTGTTTGGTTAATAGACAATACTACTTTAACTTTTAAACAAATTGCAGATTTTTGTGGCTTGCACGAATTAGAAGTAAAAGGAATTGCAGATGGAGATGTTGCTGTAGGAATTAAAGCTTATAATCCAATCTTATCAAACCAATTAACAAGAGAAGAAATAGAACTTTGCTCTCAAGATCCATCAAGACCTTTGCAAATTAAGCAAAAAAATATGGACATTGAAGTTAAAAAAATGGTTGGAACTAAATATACTCCTATTGCCAAAAGAGAAGATAGACCAAATGCTATTGCTTGGCTTACAAAAAACTATCCGCAATTAGCTGATAGTCAAATTTGCAAACTAGTAGGAACTACTAAAAATACTGTTGCAGCGATACGAACTAGAAAACACTGGAATATGTCAAATATTTCACCGAAAGATCCTGTTGCAGCAAATTTATGTACTCAAACAGATCTAATGAAAGCTGTTGAAAGAGCTAAAAGAAAATTAGAGAGAATTGAAAAAGAAAAGAAAAAAGAAAAAGCAAAGCTAGCAGATCCTGCTGAATAATAATAAAATTGCTTGTGGTTAAAAAAAATAAAATAATAAATAAAATTGCTATTGTAATGGGTAGTAAATCAGATTGGCCAACAATGAAATATTGTGCCGATACTTTAAAAAAACTAAAAGTACAATTTGATGCCAAAATAGTTTCTGCTCATCGAACTCCTGATAGAATGTACGATTTTGCAAAAAACGCTGAAAAAAATTATTGTGTAATTATTGCTGGAGCTGGTGGATCAGCACATTTACCAGGTATGATTGCATCTATGACCAACCTTCCAGTAATAGGAGTTCCTATAGAGAGTAAAAAATTAAAAGGTTTAGATAGTTTATTATCCATTGTTCAGATGCCAAAAGGTATACCAGTAGGAACCGTTGCTATTGGGGAGGATGGAGCAATGAATGCTGCAATTTTGTCAGCTTCTATCGTTGCTATATCTGATAATAAAGTTCGTTCTAATCTTGCATTGTGGAAAAAAAGACAAACAAGTTCTGTTAAAAAAAAACCTAATTAATGAATAAGCAAAAGCCTATACTTGGAATTATAGGTGGCGGCCAATTAGGGAGCATGCTGGCACAGGCTGCAAAAAAAATAGGGATTCAAACTATCATACTCTCTGACGATGAGTTTGCTCCAGCCATAAACTATGCTGATCATTTTATTTATACAAAGTATGAAAATGAAGAAAATATTCAAGCATTTATAAACAAAGTAGATATTGTAACCTTTGAGTTTGAAAATATTCCATATTCTATTTTAAGCACCATTAATAAAAGTAAACCAGTCCTACCCTTGCCTGAAATTAATCAAGTTGTCCAAGATAGACAAAAAGAAAAGTCTTTTGTTAACGGCCTAGGAATTAAGACAACAGAATGGTCTATGGTGAAATCAAAAGAAGATATTATTAATAATGCAAATCTTCTTCCGGGTATTTTAAAAACGTGCACCCTTGGTTACGATGGCAAAGGGCAATATGTCATTAATTCGATCGATGATATTCCAAATAATTTATTTACTACTAATAATTTTATTTTAGAAAAACTAGTTTCTTTAAAAAAAGAAATTTCTGTAGTCATTACGAGATATCACAATGGTGAATGCTCTATTTATGAACCCATAGAAAACAAACATGAAAATCAAATTTTGAAATATTCAAAAATTCCAGCAGATATCAATTCTGACATTTTTAATCAAGCGCAAGATAAAGCAAAATTACTATCTGAAAAACTAAACTATGTTGGAACCATGTGTGTTGAATACTTTATTACAAATGACAATGAATTATTGGTAAATGAAATTGCTCCACGAGTTCATAATTCTGGTCATTTAACCATCGATGCTTTCAATGTAAGTCAATTTGAAAATCATGTAAGAGCTGTATGTGATTTAGAAAAAATCACTCTTAGTAAAAATTCTAATGCTGAAATGATTAATATTATTGGTAAAGAAATTAATAACTACCGAGGAAAGACTTTTGAACCTAATGAGTTTTTCTATGACTATCTAAAAAAAGATATTAAAGAAAAACGAAAAATGGGTCATTTTACAAGACTATTAAAATCTTAGATAAATTGATAAGATTTTGTAGTGAGATTCTTTCAGCATATTATCTTTGTTATTATTTTTATTTCTAGTGCAGCTTCATTTGCCTTAGCAAACTATAACCTTCAGTGCTCATCTAATAATTTTGACTACAAAATTAAAAATGAAATGACAATTAATAATATTTTTGTAGATATTCCAGAAAACAAAAATGTAGTTACTTTTGATGGAAAAAATTATGTAACTAGCTTTGATGAAACATTTACACTTGTTGCTAATCGAAATAATAGAAGAATTATTCTAGACAAACTAGAAGGCACCATTTTTCTTGAAGAAAAATTTAATGATAAATTTACTATTTTAGAAATATATTATTGCCAAGGTTTTGTTCAGGACAAAACTTAAAAGCCTCTCCCTTCTTTTTTATTAGACGAAGGACTAAATTTTTTAAATACGGACAATATATCAGGCGATAAAATTTTAGATTTTAACTCATTAAATTTTTTTACTTTGTTTAATTCATTATGAATATCCTCTTCTATCATTGAAGCGTCATAATTATGTACAGTAATAAGTTTAATAAATATTTTGGAATAAACCGTACAAAGAATTACTCGCTTTGAATAATAATTAATATCAGTGGATGTATCGCCTGCTACACTCCACATATTGCTACTCATACTAAAAAAATAATCCAAGATGGTAGGAAAATTTTTTTCTAAAGACAAAAACATAAAAACTTTTTTAAAGAAATCTTTATGTTTCAAATCTTGATGAAGCTGATGACTTAACAAAGAATGAATTTTTAGTGTTATCCGATTAATTTTCTTAACTTTTGTAGATTGTTTTTGAATGCTGGCTTTATTTTGCTCTAAGAAATATTCAATAATCATAATAGATATTTCCTTGTCATCAAAGTAGCGTAATTGCTTATCTTTTCTAACAAAATCTAAATCTTTAATTCTTGAAAAATTCAGCTGTTCAACATTAGACAATAGGTTTTTTAACAATTTGTCTTTATTCATCTTTGTCATTACTAAACCTTTCTAAGCGTAAAAAAGAATATTTTAAAATAATCCAAAATATTGGGTAAGACAAAAAAGAACCAATAAAATTTAACATAAAAGCCTGAATATCAGTTTTAACATCTGTCAAATAAAACATTACTAATTCAACTACATAAACTACAAAAATGGCCAAACCAAAAGCTATCCACTCAGATATAAAAATACTTCTGACTTGTATAGTGTTTTGATAAATGGCTATTTTATAAAGTATCAAAAAAGCAATAGATGATATTCCTAAATAATTACCAATCAGACTGTCTACAATAATACCCAAAACAAATAACGAGATTGCTCTAAAATATTTAAATCTATTAAAAGAGAAAAAATAAATAATAATAAATTCAAGATTAAAATATTTGTTTAATTGAATATCACCAAAAGCTTCTAATGAAATGGATGGAGCTAGTGTAACAATTAAAACGATTAATACACTTAATAGATCATTGTAATTTTTTTTTACTTTTGCCATTTAAATTTATTGTTCGATTAATACCGAAACGTAATCTAAGTTAATAAAGTTATAATTAAATTCGACTAAATAATTATTATTTTGTTTAATTAATTTACCAATATAAATTCCTTTAGGTAAAATACTTTCTATTTCTGAAGTATATATTTTATCTTGATCTTGAAACTCATATTCTTTTGGTAAAAACTCTAATTTTACACCGCTGGTTTCATTTAAATCTCCAACCATAATTCCGGTGTAGAGCTTTTCTCCTATTAAAACTGGTATTCTACTATTTAAATCTTTTAATAAAATAACTCTGGAACTTTTAAAATTAACTTCAGAAATTTGTCCTAACAAATTATTGTTCTTTATTACAGGATTACCTACTTTTATTCCGTCCACTGAACCTTTATCAATAAGAAAATTATTTGCGTAAATATTTTTACTATTAAATAATACTTTTGCTATAATTGATGGTCTCGAATAGTTTTTTTCTTGTTCTTGTATACTTAAATATTTTTGTAAATCTTTTTTTAAAAAATTATTTTCTAATTCTAATTTAGATATTGTGTTTTTTAACTCCTCTTGATTCTCAAATTTTTTTTGTAACAAACTAAATTCATTATAAACTGTTGGAATTTCTGTTATTAATTGAAATGGTCTTACAATCCAATAACTAACATAAGCAGCCCCATCATTAATTACTGACTTTGTTTTTTTTATATAAGCTGAATTGGAATAATCTAAATAAGTTAAAACAAAACAAATAAAGCCAAGCAATAAAAATCTAATATTTTTATCTGACGCAGGCCTTTCTGCTTTCATCAACTCTTCTTAATATTCTGTAAGCATCGCGTTAAAGATACCTTCTTGCTCTAATGCTTTTCCGGTACCTAAAGCAACACAAGAAAGAGGGTCCTCAGCGATAGAAACTGGTAAACCTGTTTCTCTTGCAATCAACTTGTCCAAGTTTTTTAAATAAGCTCCTCCACCTGCCAATACCATTCCCATATCTACTAAATCAGCAGCTAACTCGGGCGGTGTATTTTCTAAAGCTTCTCTAACAGCTGCAACAATTTGGGCTATGACGGGAGCTAGTGCTTCAGCTGTATCTTTTTCTGTTAATTTCACTTCTTTTGGCACGCCTGTTCTTACATCTCGGCCTTTCATGATGTAAGTATTTTGTGTGTTTGATGGTATTGCCGACCCAATTTCTTTTTTAATTTTTTCAGCAGTACTTTCTCCGATAAGTAAATTAAATTTCTTACGCATAAATGCAATGATAGCCTGGTCCAGTGCATCACCAGCTAGACGTAAAGATTTAGAATAAACAATTCCACCTAAAGATAAGACTGCAATTTCAGTTGTTCCTCCACCAATATCAACAATCATTGATCCTGTAGGTTCTGAAATAGGTAAGCCTGCACCAATTGCTGCAGCGACTGGCTCTTCAATTAACTGAACTTTTCTTGCACCTGCTGCATGTGCAGCTTCTTGAATCGCTCTTCTTTCCACTGGAGTAGATCCTGTAGGAACACAAATAATAATTCTTGGATTAGCAAAAGCACTTCTCTTATGAACTTTTTTAATAAAGTGTTTTATCATCTCTTCTGTTACAACGAAATCTGCAATAACACCGTCTCTTAAAGGTCGGATTGCTTGAATGCTTCCAGGTGTTCTACCTAACATCTGTTTTGCATCCTCACCTACCGCAAGAACTTGATTTTTTCCTTTATCATTAATAATCGCAACAACCGAAGGTTCGTTAAGAACAATTCCTTTTCCTTTAACATAAACAAGTGTATTGGCAGTTCCTAAATCAATTGCCATATCCTGAGACCAAAGTGACATTATTTTATTAAACATTCTTTTTTTCTTTCTTTGTTATAGTTTTAAACAGCAGCAGAGAATTCATCTCTAGGAGCTGTTCGTTTTCGTTTTATAATTAATTTATTAAGAGCGTTAATATAGGCTTTTGCAGAAGCTACCAATGTATCTGTATCAGCTGCTTGTCCTACAGAAATTTTTCCATCCTCTTCTATTCTTACGCTTACAGTTGCTTGCGCATCCGTTCCTTCAGTAACAGCGTGCACTTGATATAGCTGTAAGTTAATATTATGAGGAAATAACTCCTTAATACCTTTAAAAATTGAATCCACTGGACCATCGCCAGACTGTTCAGTTTTGGATTTTTTTCCATATATATCAAGCTCTATTTCAGCTTTCTGTCCTTTAGTACCAGCAACTACATTTAAGGATACCAGTTGAATGACATTTTTATCTTTCATTAAATCATCATCAACTAATGCAACGATATCCTCATCAAAAACATGCTTTTTCTTATCAGCAAGATCTTTGAATTTTTTAAACGATTCATCAATTTTTTTTTCATCAAAATTTGGATATCCTAAAGCTTCTAATTTTTCTTTAAATGCGTGTCTGCCAGAGTGCTTTCCCATGACCAATGAAGATTTTACTACTCCGACACTTTCAGGAGTCATAATTTCATAAGTTTGTTTGTTTTTTAACATTCCATCTTGATGGATACCTGATTCATGCGCAAACGCATTTTTTCCAACGATGGCTTTATTATACTGAATAGGAAAACCTGTAACGCTTGACACTAATTTAGAACAAGCACTAATTTTTTTTGTATTAATATTTGTTTCATAAGGCATTAAATCATTTCTTGTTTTAATCGCCATCACAATTTCTTCTAAAGCAGCATTTCCAGCTCGTTCACCAATTCCATTGATAGTACACTCAACTTGTCTTGCTCCAGCAGATATTCCGGCTAAAGCATTGGCAACACCAAGTCCTAAATCATTATGCGTATGAGTTGACACAACTACCTTATCTATATTTGGAACTCTATTGAATAGATCTTTTATAATTCTTTCATAATCAGACGGAGTTGCATAACCAACAGTATCAGGAATATTAATAGTGGTTGCACCACATTTAATTGCGTGTTCAACTGTTTTACACAAATAATCAGAATCTGTTCTAGTGGCATCCTCTGGCGACCATTCTACGTCATTCGTGAATTGTTTTGCATATTCAACACTAAATTTAATTAAATCCAAAACTTCTTCTCTTGTTTTTTGTAATTTAAATTTCATATGTAGATCGCTAGTAGAAATAAAAGTATGAATTCTAAAATGCTTTGAGTGCTTTAATGACTCATAACATCTATCTAGATCATTTTTTACTGCTCTTGCTAATCCACAAGGAACTGTTTTGGTTAAAATTTTACTAATTTCTGAAACCGCTTCAAAATCACCTTGGGAGGCAGCAGGAAAACCAGCTTCTAATATGTCTACGCCCAAATCTTCAAATGCTTTTGCAATTTGAATTTTTTCTTCTAGACTCATAGATGCACCAGGAGATTGCTCTCCATCTCTAAGAGTGGTGTCAAAAATAATAATTTGGTTTTTCTTCATGCTCTTAATCTAGTAAAGCTGACGTTAAAAATCTACTTTTAACGTATAAATTGTATTCGCTTTTACTACGATCTTACAAAAAAGAAAGAAAAATAAGAGTTTTTTCTAATTTTTACTCTTATCAATAATCTTGTTTTTAGAAATCCAAGGCATTAAGGCTCTTAGTTTTTCTCCAACCTGCTCGATGGGATGATCCGCAAGATCTTTTCTCATCTGAAGAAAGTTTTTTTGACCTGCCTCATTTTCTTTCATCCAGTCTTTAGTGAATTTTCCAGATTGAATATCTTTTAACACTTCTTTCATTCTCTCTTTTGTTTTGTCATCCACTATTTTTTTTCCAGATACATACTCTCCATACTCCGCTGTATTAGAAATAGAATAGTTCATGTTGGCAATTCCACCCTCATAAATTAAATCAACAATTAATTTAACTTCATGCAAACACTCGAAATATGCCATTTCAGGTGGATAGCCTGCCTCTACTAATGTTTCAAAACCTTTTTTAATTAATTCTACTAGTCCACCACATAAAACGACTTGTTCACCAAATAAATCTGTTTCACATTCATCTTTAAAAGTAGTTTCAATAATTCCTGATTTTCCTCCACCAATAGCAGAAGCATATGACAAAGCTAAATCTCTTGCTTTTCCAGAGCTATCTTTGTGAACTGCCATCAAACAAGGTACTCCTCCGCCTTTTTGAAATTCAGTACGTACTAAATGACCAGGTCCTTTAGGTGCAATCATAAAAACATCTAGATCATCTCTAGCTTTAATTAGGTCATAATGAATATTTAAACCATGAGCGAATGCCAAACTAGATCCCTGTTTCATTCTTTGTTCGATATGATTTTTATAAATTCCAGATTGTAATTCGTCAGGAGCTAAAATCATAACAACATCTGCCCACTCAGCAGCATCAGAAATATTCATCACTTTCAAACCAGCTTGTTCAGCTTTTTTTACGCTAGGCGAACCTTCTCGCAAGGCAACTACAACTTCATTCACTCCACTATCTTTTAAATTAAGTGCATGAGCATGACCCTGACTTCCAAAACCAATGATAGCAACTTTTTTTGATTTAATTAGATTTACATCGGCATCTTTTTCATAAAACATTTTCATAATATTTTTCCTTTATTGTCTTTCACTGTTTGTGGTCCTTTTTTCATAGCCAGCGGTCCTGTTCTGGTAATACTTGCCAAACCAAATGGTTTAACTTTCTTGATAAACTCATCAATTTCTCTTCGTGCATTGACTACCTGCACTATAAATGACTCTGCAGTTTTATCTAAAAACTCTCCTTTAAAGTCAATACAAATCTCCTCTGCTTTTTTTAGCAAATCTTGGGGTCCAACAAATTTAATTATCGCAAGTTCTTTAAATATAGAGGTATCGTCTATTTTATAATCAGACACTTTATGAACCGGTACTAACTTTAATAATTGAGCTTTAATCTGCTCAATGACTGGTCTTGTTCCATTGGTGGAAATAGTAATTCTAGATATATTTCTCTCTTCATCCACTTTGGCAACTGCTAATGTTTCAATATTATATCCACGACCAGAAAATAATCCTGCAACCCTTGCCAATACACCAGCTTCATTATCAACCCAGGCAACAATGATTACTCGTTCAATTTTTTCTTCGATGGGATCTAAACTGTAAGCAGACTTTGGCATTAAACTAATACCTTTCCTTCTTCTGAAATAGTTTCCTCGTCCTCAGGACCTAAAATCATTTCATTGTGTGCTTTTCCTGATGGAATCATAGGAAAACAATTTTCCTCTTTCTCGACAACACAATCAAAAATGACTGGCTTATCGACATTTATCATCTCTTTAATTTTTTCATCTAACTCGTCTGGTTTATTAGCTCTAATTCCAACAGCTCCGTAGGCTTCAGCTAATTTAACAAAATCTGGCAATGCTTCTGAATAACTTTCGGAATAATTTTTTTCATGTAACAATTCCTGCCATTGTCTAACCATTCCCATATATTCATTATTTAAAATAAATATTTTTACTGGAAGGCGATACTGAACTGCAGTTGATAATTCTTGAATATTCATTAAGATTGATGCTTCACCAGCAATATCTACTACTAATTTTCCTGGATTTGCAATTTGTGTACCAATAGCAGCAGGTAAGCCATACCCCATGGTACCTAATCCACCAGAAGTCATCCATCGATTAGGTTTGTTAAATTTATAATGTTGTGCTGCCCACATCTGATGCTGGCCAACTTCAGTAGTTATAAAAGTGTCTTGATTTTTTGTTAATTCATATAATCGTTGAACTGCATATTGTGGCATTATAGTTGTTTTACTTGATCTAAAAGAAAGAGATTTTTTTTCTCTCCATACATTAATTTGTTCCCACCATTTACTAATTTGTTCTTTGTTTGAATTTTTAAATCCAGGATATTTTTTCTTTATACTAGTGGTCATGGCATTCATTACGTTACAAGCATCCCCTACAATACCTACATCAACTTTTACCACTTTATTGATAGATGAAGGATCTATATCAATATGAATTTTTTTTGATCCTGGAGAAAACTTATTTACCATTCCGGTAATACGATCATCAAACCTAGCTCCAATATTAATCATCAAATCACAATCGTGCATTGCATGATTTGCCTCATATGTTCCATGCATTCCTAACATTCCTAAAAATTGACCATCTTCCCCGGGGTAACAACCTAGACCCTGCAAAGTTGAAGTAATAGGAAAGCCAGTTAAAGAAACTAATTCTCTTAAAGCCTCTGATGCTTTTTCACCTGCATTAATAACTCCACCGCCTGTATAAAAAATTGGTTTTTTTGCATTGGCAATTAACTCTACTGCTTTTTCAATTTCATTAGGATCACCTTTGATATTTGGTTGATAAGTATCAATTTCAATATTTTCAAAACTTTTATAAATTCCTTTTTTAAATTGAATATCTTTTGGAATATCTACAAGCACAGGTCCTGGTCTACCAGTAGTTGCAATACGAAAAGCTTTATGAATAGTTTCAGCTAACTTATTTACATCTTTGACTAACCAGTTGTGTTTCGTGCATGGTCTGGTGATACCTGTTGTGTCGCATTCTTGAAATGCATCTGTGCCGATTAAATGAGTTGGAACTTGTCCTGTGATACAAACTAATGGAATGGAATCCATATAAGCATCCGTTAGTGCTGTAACCATATTGGTTGCGCCAGGTCCTGATGTAACTAAGACTACTCCAGGTTTTCCTGATGATCTTGCATAACCCTCTGCAGCATGTCCTGCGCCTTGTTCGTGTCTTACTAAGATATGTTTAATTTTATCTTGCTTCGATAGTTCATCGTACAGAGGAAGCACTGCTCCTCCTGGATAACCAAAAATATATTCAACTTTATGATCGGCGAGAGCTTTAAAAACAATCTCTGCACCGGTCAATTCTATAGTCATAGAAATCTCCCGAACGGCCAATTTATCTAACTAATTTAATGGGTCAAGTTTTAGATACTAAATTTGAAACTTTTTTAAATAATTTTTGATAATCATGATCGAAAAACTGATTCCAGTCACTCATTTGGCCTCTTTGCCAAGTAAATTGTCTTTTTGCATACTGTTTTGTTCGAAGAATAATTAATTCTAATAATTTTTCTTTTGAAATAGCTTTTGTAAAAAAATCCCTAAATTCTTTTATGCCAATAATAAAATTAGCTGGAAGAGATGGATTAATTTTTAATTGCATAAACTGTTTCACTTCTTTTTCTGTTTTATTAGAAATCATTAGCTTAGATCTTTCTTCAATTTTTTTATGTAAAAATAATTTTTCAGGACTTAATACAATCTTAATAAATTGACTATTATCAAATACAGATCTTGTTTCTTTTTTCCAATCCTGAATAGATTTATTTGTCTTCATAAATACCTCATAAGCTCTAATCATTCTTTGCGGATCTGTTGATTGAATTACATTTTTACATTTTGGATCAAGCGTAATTAGTTCTTGATAGAACAGATTATTTCCTAATTTTTTGTGAAGTTTAATTATTTCATTTCGTGTTTTTTTTGGGATAGTTGGAATGCGAGCAATACCATTAATTAAAGATTTAAAATAAAGACCTGTCCCTCCCACAATAATAGGAATTTTTTTTCTTTTGTGAATTTCATTAATTTTTTTTTCAACCAGTTGCAACCATTCTCCAGTAGAAAAATTTTGTTTTACACTAATAAATCCAAACAAATGATGTTTAATTTTTTCTAACTTTATAGGTCTTGCAGATAAAATTTTTATTTCTTTATAAACCTGCATGCTATCTGCGTTTATAATTTCGCCAGAAAATTCTTTTGCTAAATCTATAGCTAATTTAGATTTACCTGATGCTGTAGGACCAGAAAGTAAAATTATTTTCGCATACATATTAAGTGTGGTTACTTAATTTTCACACCAACATATCTGCTTCTATTTTGAGAATCTAGAATTGTTAACAATAAAGATTTGCTTCCAGATTTAATTTCTTTTTTAACTTTTTGATCAAAATCAGAAACATCTTTTATTTTTTTGTTTTGCAAAGCGATAATAATATCACCTACACTAACAGCTGCATCAGACATTGGCCCATTTACATCCACTTCTTGAATGATCACTCCATTTTTATCTTTTATCTTTCTGGCAGCCATATCCTTTTCATTTAAATTTCTTACTTTAATTCCAAGGCTTTCAACTGAGGTATCTGCAACTTTTGCTGGTACTTGCTTTTCTTTAAATTCAGCAGTTTCCTCTAATCGTCCAAGAACAACGGTCTTACTTAAAACTTTTTTATCTCTCCATATTTTAATATTAGCAGCTTTGCCAACGGGAGCTTCGCCAACTACTTTTGGCAATTTTCTCATTGTGTCAATTTTAATTCCATTAAATTCAATAATGACATCTCCATCTTTTAAACCTGCTTTTTGTGCTGGGCTATTTTCATTTACATCTGCAACTAATGCTCCGATTGCTTCTTTCATTCCAAGACTATCGGCAATTTCTTGCGTGACCACTTGAATTCTGACACCAAGCCACCCTCTTCTTGTTTCACCGTATTTTTGAAGTTGATCGATGACATTTTTGGCAAAATTAGATGGTATAGCAAAACCAATTCCTACAGATCCACCAGACTGTGAAAAGATTGCAGTATTAATCCCTACGACTTCTCCTTGTAAATTAAATAAAGGTCCACCTGAATTTCCTTGGTTAATGGATGCATCCGTTTGAATAAAATTATCGTATCTTCCCATATTAATATCTCTATTAATTGCTGAGATAATTCCAGATGTAACTGTACCGCCTAATCCAAAAGGATTTCCAATTGCTAGTACCCAGTCTCCAACTCTTGCTTTACCTGAATCTCCTAGTGGAACAGGTTTAAATTTATCTTTTGAATTTATTTTTAATACTGCAATATCACTAACAGGATCTGTTCCAATTAGTTTAGCTTCATATTCTTTATCATTAGTAAATCGTACTAAAATTCCTTCCGAACCTTGGATAACATGATTATTTGTAATGACTATTCCATCCTCGCTAATAACAAAACCTGATCCTAAGGCAGTTGATTTTCTTTTTTGTGGAGTTTGTTGTTGATTAAATTCTTTAAAAAATTCCTCAAAAGGGGAACCTGGAGGAAACTGAAAAGGAAATTGTGATTGCGGTCTTGTTTCTACTACTCTTGTTGCTGAAATATTCACAACGGATGGCATTAATTTTTCTGCTAAGTCTGCAAAACTAGCTGGAACAGTTTTTGCAAAAATAGAAGTTGGTGAAATAAAAAAAACAGATAGTAAAATAACAAGAAATATTTTTTTTGAATTCCAATATGATCTCATAAAATTTATTTTTTAATGTACCACACTAATATAAAACCTATTACGGCAAAAATAAGTCCGCTTGATCGTAACTTTGTCTCAGGCATGTCCTTCATTGCATTCAACATTTTTTTCATCGCGTTAGGAAAAACAGCATACAGCAAACCTTCTATCACTAAAAGAAGACCAATAGCTATGCCTAGCTCTTTCATGGTAATGATTATTTCTTAATAAGACTTAATCCAGATTTTCCAAAAAATCTAAAGAACTCACTATCAGGAGATAAAATTAGAGAAGTTTCTCCTCCAATTAACGATTTTTCATAGGATTGCATCGCACGGTAAAAACTAAAGAAATCTGGATCTTTTCCAAAAGCATCCGCAAATATTTTGTTTCTTTTTCCGTCACCCTCTCCTTTTAAAATTTCAGATTTTTTATTCGCTTCAGCTAAAATAATAGTTACTTCTTTATCTGCTGTTGATCTTACTGTTTGAGCAATCTCAGCACCTTCTGCTCTAAATTCTTTTGCTTCTCTTAGTCGTTCTGTTTGCATTCTTCGGTAAACTGCTTCACTGTTTGCTTGGGGAAGATCTGCTCTTTTAATTCTTACATCAATAATTTCTATACCAAGCTTAGAAGCCTCTGAATTCACATCTTGCGTAATTTTATCCATTAATCTTGCTCGTTCTTTAGAAACTAAAGTTGCAAGTTCTTCTTTACCTAACACTCCTCGAATTCGAGAATTGATAATTGTTGATAATCTTGATCTAGCTACTCTTTCATTTCCCACTGAAATATAAAACTTTAACGGATCTTTAATTTTAAATCTTGCAAAAGCATCTACGATTAATCTTTTTTGATCAGATGCAATTACTTCTTCGGATGGCGCATCTAAATTTAAAATTCTTTTATCTAATAAAACAACGTTTTGAATAAAAGGTATCTTGTAATTTAATCCTGCTTTTTGAATAACTCTTTTTGGATCTCCAAATTGTAAAATAATGGCTTGCTGTATTTCATTAACAGTGAAAAAAGTAAGATATCCTAAAAATCCAATCGCACCGAGGATAGGTACTAAAATTTTTAAAGTTTTTTCATTCATTATTTTTTATTCCCTTTATTTTTTCCTAACTCTGGAAGTGGTAAATACGGAACTACTCCACCGCCTGAATTTTTATCAATAATAATCTTATCAATTCCTGCTAAAACTTTTTCCATTGTTTCAAGATACATTCGTTCTTGTGTTACAGCTTTTGCATTTTTGTACTCATCATAAATCGCAAGAAACCTACTTGCCTCTCCTTCTGCTGAAGCTACCACTTGTCTTTTGTATCCCTCTGCTTGCTGAATTATTTGCGCAGCCTCTCCTCGTGCTCTTGGGATAACGTCATTTGCATAAGCATCAGCTTCATTTTGTTGTCTTTCTTTATCGGCCTTCGCAGCTTGCACATCTCTAAATGAATCAATAACTTCTTTTGGTGGATCTGCTTTTTGCGTTTGCACCTGAGTAATTTGAATTCCAGATTGATAATGATCTAAAATTTCTTGCATAATTTTTTGCGTATCAAGCTCGATTTGTGCTCTTCCACCTGTCAAAACTGTTTGAATTGCATTTCTTGCAATCACTTCTCTCATTGCAGTTTCCGCAACACTCTTTACAGTTTCTTCAGGATCTTGGATGTTAAATAAAAACTTTCCTCCATCTTTAATAATCCAAAAAACTGAGTAATCTATGTCGACGATATTCTCATCTCCCGTTAGCATTAAGCTTTCTTCTGGCACATCGCTGATACTTGTTGCTCTTCCAGTGTCTGATGCAGATCTATAACCAACATCAATTCTGTTCACTCTTGTAACTTTTGGAGTAAGAGCTGTTTCAATTGGAAAAGGTAAATGATAATTTAAACCTGGTTGAGTTAAAGTTGTAAACTTTCCAAAGCGCAACACTACACCTTGCTCATCTGGTAGCACTCGATAAAAACCACTTCCAAGCCATAGGGCAACAGCAATAATAATAAATAAACCAATTGGTTTTTTTCCACCTGGCAAACTAGAATTTCCACCTGGAAACATTTTTTTTAAAGAATCTTGAAACTGTCCTGCTAAATCATCAATGTTTGGAGGTCTTTTTCCGCCGCCACTTGGTCCTTGATTGGAACCGTCATTGCTTCCACCATTTCCCCAGGGTGATTGAACCATATTAAGAATATTTTTTATCATTGATAATTAATAATTTTCTTGGTGTAACTAATATATATAAAGGTAGTAACTTAAAAGAAAATTACAAGGCCAAATGGACGCAAAGTCAGTAAATTTAAGCAAAGAATTTGTAAATAAAATTTCTCCTGACGGAAAAAAACTAAAATTACCTATAAACGGAGTAAAAAAAATTATTGCTATCTCAAGCGCTAAGGGTGGAGTCGGAAAATCTACGATTGCTGTTAATTTGGCCATAGCTCTAAAGAAACTAAATTACAATGTAGGTATTTTAGATGCAGATATTTATGGTCCATCTGTTCCACAAATGCTTGGTATTCATGAAAAACCAAAAAGCGAAGATGGAAAAAATTTATTTCCTATTATCCAATATGGTATTCAATGCATGTCCATTGGATTTCTTGTAGATCAAGACACTGCTATGATTTGGAGAGGACCCATGGTGATTAGTGCA
>Ga0181595_10001314_pt1 | contig 27116 bp, 24 predicted proteins | sample 041ome_7_FD_145604 | JGI IMG/M metagenome (GOLD analysis project Ga0181595, IMG submission 145604) | Coastal salt marsh microbial communities from the Groves Creek Marsh, Skidaway Island, Georgia - 041401AS metaG (spades assembly) | ecosystem: Environmental > Aquatic > Marine > Intertidal zone...
TGGCTTCCATGTAATCCAAGAGCAAAGAAGTGGCTTGTATAAAACCATTCATTAAAGCATTACTAGCACCATCAGCTTCCATCTTTAGCAAGTAATCGGTAACTGAACCAACTTCACCTTGTTCGGTAATCAAGATGGGGAGCTGACTTTTAATGCCAGTATTATCTTCTACGATAGTTGCTTTGACTTTAACCGATGACAAGGTTCATTCCTTTATACACATTAAACACATTAAACACATTAAACACATTAAACACATTAAACACATTAAACACATTAAACACATTAAACACATTAAACACATTAAACACATTAAACACATTAAACACATTAAACACATTAAACACATTAAACACATAATACACTATGGCGCTAAGGCTTTTATTGTCAAATAAAAAGGCAGATTTCTCTGCCTTAATACACAATATACATAGTTCAAGGTACTATATATAACATCTGAACCCCTTTGTTATTTTTTAAGTCGTTTCAACACTGTTAATGCAAATGCCGGTGACCTGTGCTGGTTTTGCCACCACCTTGAGCTTGAGCAGGTGCAAAATCACGGATTTTTATAGAGTCTGTTACGAAAGGCTTCACACCCAGCTTTTGGTACAAATCAGTCGGCACTATGGCTTTGCCCTGAGTGATCACTAAAGCCAACTTACGGATATCGCTGATATTTTGAGTTGGATCACCATCCACCAGCAACAAGTCGGCATCAAAACCTACTTTGATCTGACCTTTATGTTGTTCTACGTTGCTGTAACGGGCGCCGTTTAACGTGGCAACTTGTAAAGCTTCCGAAGCCGTCAGGCCAGCTTTGACTAACAGCTCCAGTTCGCCTTGCAAGGTAAAACCGGCCAGCTCGTCTGTGCCTGCGACAACAGGGATCCCGGCTTTGTACATCATGCCAACAAACTCAATCATTTTGGCGTAGGATTTCGCATAACGCTCTGCTGTGGCTTCATCCGGGATATCCAGTTCAGCCCGGGCGTAGGCGCGCTGAATATCAGGTGGTAAATGAGTAACGATGGCGCGCCATGGTTCACCCACTGTACCATCGGTTTTTTTCAGGAAATCAAAAGTCGCCAGGGTCGGATCCACAGTCACATTGTGACTTTTCAGTAAACGGATAAAATCCTGTACTGCTTTGCTTTGCAAATCCAGATCCGCCACTTGTTTGGCGGGAAGATAAAACCGATCTAAGGTTCGGGTGTCAGTGTCTGGTTTCACTAAAAAATTCAACATTAACTGATTAATATGCTGAATTTCATCAAAACCCGCAGCTATGACATCCTCTGCTTTAAGAAATGCGGGCACATGGCCGCTGACGCGCAAGCCGCGGCTATGAGCGTAAGAGACTGTGTCTTTAAGAATGTCTTTTGGAAAAGAGTTGTAAATTTTCAACTGCGGGTAGCCATGAGCTGCATACCAGTCGATGGCATGTTTGGCTTCAGCGAGATCGTTAATCACAAAACCATTGCGGGCGGAGTAGGCGCTTTCCCCTTCGAGAAAACCCGTTGGCACTATAGTTGGTGCCAGCAGCTGATCGGTATCTATTTCGTCGATCATACTTTGCAAGGTCGCATTGTCATTACCCATATCCCGTAGCGTAGTGACCCCAGCTGCTAAATGCAGCGCTCCTTCCCAGCGTGACAAGTGGCCATGCATATCAAACAGGCCTGGTAACACAATACGATTGGCTGCATCGATTTCATGCTCGACCGGACTATGCAGCGAACCTGTCGGCACTATACTGGTGATTTTGCCACGTAACAGATAAATGTCGCTTGGCGCACTTAGTTTCAGCCTTTGGCTATCAAAAATACGGGCGTTACGAACCAGAGTCAGGCCATTGAGCTTTTTCGGTAAGGTCGCCAGCTTTTCAAGAAGCTGTGTTTCAGCCCGTTGTTGGATCTCAAGCATGGCTTTGGCATTCTGCTGCCAGCCTTCCTCTATAAGAGTAAGGTAACCTGGCGCTAAATAAGCAAACAGCCGCGGGTTTTCGCCTTGTGTTGCCCAAACAAAATTAGGTTCAAAACCAACACCGGTCTGGACTAACAATTGGATCTGTTGTTTTTCGCCGCCATTGTCGACGATAAGTTCACTAACCACTTCCTGAGTTAAGGTACCGCTGGGTAACAGAGGCAAAGAGTTTTTGCCGCTTTTAGCCAAAGCAGCTATGGCAACAGACGACAGATAAGGTGAGCCATCGACCGGCAGATACAAGGCGTTTTGTTGATAGTTCACCTTTGTCTGCTCTTTGCCTGTGCTCCAACTGGCGCTATTGCCTTGTACTTTAAAGCGTTCGTTAATGACTGAACCAAAGGTGGTGTTGCCTTTGGCCTGATAGTCTGTGATAAAGCCATCTTTGTTTAAGCTGATTTTCTCATCCAGTTCAGGTCCACGGCCGTTGTCTTTAAAGATATACCGGACAGAAATTTCGCCTTCGTCATTCACTTTTACAATCTGCTCGCCGGCTTTTACGCCCTTATCGACCAGAATAGTATAAGAATACTGTTCCTCTGCAAACAGGCCACCACTGCATGCCAACAGAGTTAGCAGACTTAATTCTTTGATTTTCATAAGAGTTCCATGGTTTTGCTTCAACACGTACAGCTTAAAACAAATTGAGCAGGTAAGGCAGTATAAAAATGTAAGCAGAAACATAACCGTAATGGCATTAGGGTGTACAGGTTAAAGTGTGACTTAGCCGTTGGCGGTTCAGTGCATTTTATTTGTTTGTTTTCCGCTGTTTATCTTTTGTTTGCCAGCTATGCTAATAACCAAACCGCATTATTCTGTGTAAGTGTATGTCTATCAGTTGATAGACTGTTGCTAATTTTTAGTTTTTATCGTATTTTTCATTTTGTCGCGATGAAGTCATGATTTTAGTCAAAGTTCAGTTGAGACTTTGCGTTTATACTAGTTGAGTGTGGTTGACAAATAGTGAAGTAAATCTGATGGTTAGTTGGTTAACTTAGCCAGAGAAATGTTTAGGCTGTAAACAGGCCTGTTTGGGCAACATTATTTAAGTGAAGAGGTGTATTGTATGACCAGCTTGATGAATTCCATTGACCAGCGCACTAATATTGTGGGTCAGAACCGCCTCGAACTTTTAATGTTTCGTCTGAACGGTGCTCAGCCTTATGGCATCAATGTGTTCAAAGTACGTGAGGTGATACGTTGTCCTGAGCTTAGTGAGTTGCCAGGAGCAAACCCGAATGTGCGTGGTATAGCGCATTTACGCGGTGTACCTGTAACAGTGATCGATTTAAGTCAGGCTACAGGGGGTAAACCTGTGTCTGATTTAAGCAATGCTTTTATTTTGGTGACTGAATACAACCGTAATACTCAGGGCTTTTTAGTCGGTGGGGTGGACCGTATAGTCAACGTCAACTGGGAACAAATCTTACCTCCACCTCATGGAGCAGGTCGCTCACATTATTTAACTGCTGTGACAGAAGTTGATAATAAGCTGGTACAGATCATTGATGTAGAAAAAGTGTTTTCAGAAATTTCGCCTGTTGATGAAACGGTCAGTGAATCGGTAAAAGAAAAAGCCAAAGATATAGACTTTAAAGATTATACAGTTTTGGTAGCCGATGACTCTGCTGTGGCCCGAAATCAAGTCAAACGTGCGTTATCCACCATAGGTATCCATGTTGAGACTGTGAACGATGGCCGCTTGGCCCTGAACTGGCTTGAAGCCAAAGCACAGGAGCTGGGTGGTGATATTTCAGCAAAAGTGCCTCTTATTATTTCCGACATCGAAATGCCTGAAATGGATGGCTACACCTTAACTGCTGAAGTTAAAGCCAATGAGCATTTGCGTCATGTGCATATTATTCTGCACTCCTCTTTAAGTGGTGTCTTTAACGAAGCCATGGTGAAAAAAGTCGGGGCAGATCAGTTTATTGCAAAGTTTCACCCTGATGAGCTGGTGTCTGCGGTGCAGCAGTGGATGAATAGCTAATCACTCACAGGCTTTTTTCTGTACCAGGTTTGGGCCCTGTCTACCATAACAGTCATTAAGTAAATAATGACTGTTATATCATGCAAAACTCCGTTGATTTACTTTTGAAACAGTGGGGCTCACTCATTCAGAGTTGCCGGGCTGAACGCGAAAGTCAGAGCCAGTTCGCCAAACGTCTTGGCGTCGGACGTTCTACTGTCTCTGCATTAGAGAATGGCTGTGATCAGGTAGCCGTAGGCACCTATTTGCAGGCAATGTTGGTGTTGGGACTGGCAGGCTCTTTCGCCGACTGGTTGAGTCAACAGGATCAGCAACAACGGCAACGTTTCCGGCATTCAGGGCCAAGGCTGGACAATGATTTCTGATCCGCTAAACCCCCAGTTGTCAGGTCTTTGTTGAAGCTTTGCAACAGGATGCTGTGATTTAGCCTTGGCTTTTAGTTTATCGCGCCATCAGGTCAAAAAGAAAATCGCTAAAAACCAGCTATGGTTATCCGGCACTTGCTGAAATTCTGCGACAGTACAGTAGTGGTCCCTCGGACAGCGAAGAGCTGTATCGCCGCATGTTGCTTAATTTGTTGATAGGTAACACGGACGATCATAGCCGCAGCATTTTAGTCAGACCGGAGTATCAGCTTCGGACATTGAAATGCTAAAAGGCTTGCTCCCAGACTGATTGACCTGCTGCAGTGATGCAGTTTTCTGTTAGAATCGCCGTACTTTAGCTTGAGAGCTATTTTGTCACTCAGGGCTTATGTGTTAACTCAATGGATAGTGAATGATTAATTATTTTCGCATTTTGGGCGTTAAAGCAAACGCCAATGAAGATGAGATTAAAAAAGCCTATAAGCGCTTATCCAATAAATACCACCCGGATAAACTGCTGAATTTAAGCGACGATGAAAAAGAGCAAGCTGCAGAGCAATTACAAAAGGTGAAAGAAGCCTATGATGTATTGTCTGATGCCAAAAAACGCGCGGCTTTTATCAAAGATTTTAATAATGTGATAGTGCCGGACCCGACTGCAGCGATGAAAGAGCTGTGGGATAGTTATTACCCGTCCGTAAAAGGCTAAAACTGATGAGCAAAACATTCGACAAAAACCGTTTAGAAGCGTTAAAAACTGACGCTTACGAAAATATTGAATCCTACAACGATCCGGATACACCAAAAGCGCTGGAAAAATTTACGGCCCAAATCAAAGCTATTTTGCAGGCTGATCCGAAGATGTTGCATTCAGTGCCTGAATATTTGCCGGTCGCGCTTTATGGTCGCGTAAAATTTACCCCTGAGGCTACGCTGAAATGGGCCGCCTGGCTTAATAAAAACACCATGCCAGTCTGGGATGAGTTTAAAACTTCTGTAGCTTTTAATAATGCTGATTTACCGCTGGTCAAAACCATCCGTGAATTTAACGAGGATTTACTGATTGAAAGCTGCGCCGTGCTGTTTATGCTGAATAAACACATCGCAGCAGCGCCAGGTCCACGTGATAACTTTGATGACGAAGATGAAGATTCTGACGAGTCCTCTTATCGTAACGAAGCTGATGATGATTACGAAGGCCGTGACGACGAAGAAGAAGGGTACGATGACCAGTACGATGAAATTACCTTTAACCGGGAAGGTCGCTGATGAATAGTCTGATTGAAATTGCTGTGGCAGAAATTAAAGAACTTGCCATAGTTGAGCCGAAACAGGCCAGTAAAAAGTTTGAGCTGATGGCCAATACCATGTCTGATGCTCAGCTGGTTGAAGTGATTGAAAACATAGATATTGTGACTCTGACTCAAATTAACAGTCAGCATGATATTTCGTTTCCTTCAATTATTTCTGAACTGATGACACCAGAAAAAATCCGCGACATCGTCTGCCAGCAGCCTTTGTACTGGGAAGAGAAAATCAAAAACAATGCGGACGATTTGAAGCAGCATACTTTTGATTTTTTAACTTATCTTATCCGTACTCAGGACAGCGAAACCAAGCAGGCTGAAATTCTCGAAGCCATAGCTGAAGATCCGGCCGGCTTGTTTTATTTGTCTATTCCTTTTATTGAGCTGTACCGCGGCGAAGTGATTGAAGACGAAGACGAAGACGAAGTGCATGATTTACTGCATGAAGAAGAGCAAGATTTAGAAGAAGCCATCAGCTACACCGAACGCCATCTGAATGAAGAGGTGCATGGTTTAGGTTATGATGACCCACGCAGTTTATTAGCACTGATCCGCCAATTGACACCGCAGGTGGAAGAGGCCATTAAAAATCTGGTGCGTAACGAAAACTCCGGCTGGGAGCACATTATCAATAAGTTCGCAGCTGAGCTGGTGATGCAAGCCAAAGAGAAAAACCAATCCACAGACGAATACGCCGAAGTGGATGATATGTTTAGTTTCCTCGATTAAGCTTTAGATCAGTAAAGGATCAGTTATGCAGTTAGTGGTGCGGGATGCCAATCAGGGACCTTTTCTAACCAAGGTATTGAACTACGCCAAAGCAGAGCAAAAACTCTCACAAGCGCAGCTGGAACAGGTGAAAAGCAAAGCTGTGCTGATGAGCCTGAAGTTTGCTGACAAGTTTTACAACAAATACAAAATGCATCTGTTGGAACAAGCAGCCCACGATATTATTGGTGTGGCGAGTTTAGGCCTGGCAGAACTGTCCGGTCATGATTTGGATAAAGCATTGGCCTTGCTGGTTAGCCCTGAAGGTATAGTTAAACCTTTCCAGAAAGGCTGGAGCATGTTGTCGCAGGTCAGCCAACAGGTGTCCAACCGTAAATCCTTATACGGTGAGGTGGAAGAGCAGTTGTTGCAGGACATCGCCAGTCCACCAGACATCGAAGAGTGGCAGGGTGTGCAGGTGTATCAGCAGGCGCTGCGCGAATCACGTCGCCGTCAGGCCATCAGTGTGGTGAAACAAACCTATTTCTACCATACGCAGTTGGATCCGTTCGAGCACTTTAACCTGGAAGATATGCTGGCCGAAGTGGTGTTGTATCGCCTTTGCACTAAGGGCGGCAAGGTCAAACAGGATTTAAAACAGCGGTTACGAGATATCGAACTGGCCGAGGAATGGTTTGACGTAACCTTTCTCAAAGCTCATACCGAACAGGTGCTTAGCTTATTACCTGCTGGTTTTTCAGAAGCAGTGACTGTGGAGCTGGGGGATAATTTCTATACTGCTCTGGTACGTACTTTGCAATTTGCCAAAGGGTATAAAAAATTACTGGCAGAGAATGCATCGCCAGAACGTCGGGATGCTTATGAGCATAAACAGGGGATGTTGAATCCGCTGTTAGGCTGGCCGCAATACATTGAAATGTAAAATTGGGGTCAGATCACATTGTTAACTGTTAACAATGTGATCTGACCCCATTTTAAGTTTTTGGACACTGCTGCTGTACTGCTTTCCACCAAATGACATGGCGTTTTAACTCTGCTTTTAATTCAGTATTTGGCACCTCAAAGCGCTGTGAAATAGGTTGCTCGAGAGCGGTTCCTTGATACAGCTGCTGCAATAGCGGATACAATTGCTGATAAGTGCCATCCACCTGTGCCAGATACACCTGCACTTTGCCGATAAAATACTGCAACAAAATGGTATTCAGAATCTCTGCTTTGTCTGAGTGTTTACCGGCTGGGCATTGGGCAGTTAAATCAACTCGATCTAACTGCTGATTTAAGCTTTGCAGCCAGTTTTGGCTAAAGCGCAAGCTTTGTTGTAACTGACTTAGTGTATTGGCCTTGTATAAAGCTTCTAATGCCTGCTCTGGATTGATGCTGCTGGCCTGCTGCCAGTTCTGCTCGACAATACTTTTTTGCAGCGTAAGCAAGGAATGTAAGGCTTGTATAGTCTCAGCTACACCTGCGACTGAATTGGGTTCTGACAAGTGACGGTAGGGGTGCAGTTGTTGACGCAAAGTCTCATCCTGCTGCAAAAAATTTTGCCAATGTTTATCGATTTGTCTGGTTTTGTCAGAGGCAATAGCAGCAAGTTTTTGCTGTAAATCGGGTGCTATATCCGGGTTAGTTAAACAAGGTTGCACTTGCTTTAAAAACGCCAGTTCGTATTTCAGGCGCTGACTTGGAGTCATCACCTTACCCAAACTGCTATTACGCTCGCCCAGCAATACATCCAGACCACAAGCCCGGGTAGCCACTAACTCAACCAGAGTAATGCTGGTTTCTGCTATATCGGCTCTGGTTGCTGTGATGGAAGGAAGGGGCTGTAAATCCAGCGGCGCTGGGTCTTGTAGCTCCAGTGCTAAAGTACGACCAAGCCGTTTGGCATAGTCGTCCATCAGGGATTGAGCCGGATCACTGCAGCCGCTTAACACAAAAACAACAGCAATCAAGCTCAGTAGTTTAGTGAGATGATGCAGCCTGTTGCTGCTGTAAAATTTTGCCATCTTCTAATCGCCTGATTTGGTTTTTTAGAATAAGCGCTAACATCACAGCAGCGCAGGATAAACCGACAATAATACCAATCCAAAAGCCATGAGCGCCCATCTTGGGCAAAATCCAGTCGGTTAAACCTAATACAGTGCCCAAACCAAAACCGATCGGCCAATAGGCAACAAAGGTGATAAAAAAGATAGGTTTGGTGTGTTTTAAGCCGCGTAAGGCACAGGCTGACACCACCTGTATCGCATCAGATATCTGGTAGAAGCAGGCCAGAACCAGAATAGAGGTAGCGACTGCCAATACGGCTGGGTCGGTAGAGTAGAGCGACGCCACTAAAAAACGACCAAAATAAGTCACCAGCGCTATACCTACAGCCATCATCATCGCCAGTTGCACAGCTGTGGATACGGCTTTTTTCAACTCCTGCACATCGTTACTGCCGACCAGGTGACCGACTCGTATCGTCGTTGCCATACCCATACTCATAGGTAACATAAACACCAAAGCGCTGTAGTTATTGGCAATTTGATGACCGGCCACCACTATAGGGCCTAAATGCACAATCATCAGCGGGATTGAAGAGAATAAGGTCACTTCAAAAAACAGCGAAAAGGCGATAGGCGTGCCTATCGCGATGATATGCCATAAATCTTTGCTATTGGGTTTCAGGTTGTCCGGCTTTTTCATATAAAGCGCTGTGCTGCGGCTTCTGAAGGCGTAAATGGTGATGGCAATAAACATCGCTAGAAAAACTAAAGACGTCGCTACACCACAACCAGCGCCGCCTAAAGCCGGCATACCCAATTTGCCATAAATAAACACATAGTTGGCCGGAATATTGACCAGAATACCGACAAAAGCTATCCACATGGTGGCTTTGGTATTGCCAATGCCCTCAAACAGGTTACGGAAGATCATATAACCAGCGGCCGGATAAACGCCGTAGCTGACATAGACCAGATAATCGACTGCTTTGGCCCGCAAGTTTTCTTCCATCGACAAATACTGCAGCGGCAGATGAATAAACTGCATAGCTATCACTATGGCTGTCGCCAGCACCATCGCCAGATAAAAACCTTGCAGCGCATTATGTGGGATGGCTTTATGGTTTTTCGCACCATACAGCTGAGAAATGATAGGCGTCAGTGCCAGCAATAGCCCCTGCAAGGTCAGAATAATAGGCAACCAAATGGCAGAAGCCACGGCAATAGCAGCCATATCCAGCGCACTGACGCGGCCTGCCATAATAGTATCAATCACAAACATCATGGTTTGGGTCAGCTGAGCCAGCATAATAGGGCCGGATAATTTCAGAATGGTTTTTGCTTCAAAGCGGGAAAAAGGTAACATAACAACTCTTGTCAGACAGGCAAAAAAACGCCGTAAAGATAGCACAGCAGAGGTTTTATGTTTACAGGAATAGTGCAGGCAAAAGTTAAAGTCAGTGAAATCAGCGACCAAGAGCAGTTTCGTCGCTTAACTCTTGCAGTACCTGTGCAGTTGCTGCAAAACCTGGAGCGGGGCGCCAGTATCTCGGTGAATGGTACTTGTTTAACGGCCACCGAATTCAGTCTGCTTGAGCCTTTAGGCTGGGTGAGTTTTGATGTAATAGACGAAACCTTAGTCAAAACTAACTTAGGTGCTTTAACTAGTGGCTCATTGGTAAACTTTGAGCGTTCTTTAACTTTTGGTCGTGAAATTGGTGGGCATTTGGTGTCAGGCCATGTGCATGGTACTGCGACTATTTTAGCTGTCAGCCAAACTGGTTCGAACTGGCGGGTGGATATTGAGCTCAAACCTGAATTTAAAAACTATGTGCTCAGCAAAGGTTTTATCAGTATTGATGGCATTAGCCTGACGGTAGGCGAAGTGACAGACACAAGTTTCAGCTTGCATTTAATACCAGAAACTCTCGAAGTCACTACGTTAGGTCAACGCAAAGCGGGCGATAGAGTGAATATCGAATTGGACCAACAAACCGTTACTATTGTGGATACGGTTGAACGGGTGCTTGCTGCCAGAAATGCCTGATCTGACTAATAATACTGCTCATCTTCAGCGTCGATAAACACCTGCACTTTATTATGCAACTCATCTTTATGAGTCTGTACATGAATAGGGTTGCAGCAGTTGCTGCAATCTTCAATGTCGTCCTGATCGTCGCCGCTGATATCCAGGGTGATAGGAGTGGGATGACCACAGAAAGGGCAAAGAATAGTTTTATGCAGTAAGTCCATAGATCCTCCGTTTACCAACGCCTGTTGCAGCAAGCGCTGGCGACTGACTATCCGCGGGTCCTTCCGTTAGTGAGCTCCTGTTCGTTTCAGTGTAGGCGTTAAAGCTGCATCAGGCGAAGATCAGACCTATCTTTATGCTGCCGTTTTGTTCCTTGTAGCCTATGTTCTTGCCGATAAAGTATCGCAGCTGTTATGATGCAGCCGCTTTTTGTTAAAAGCAGAGACAACTACGTGTTGTACTGTTTTGTTCTACCGCTCGTAAGGTTGAACCGCAAAAGGCATTCCCTTAATTTAAATTGAATCAACATGTGACCTTTGGTATAGGCCACCACTGTGAGGACTTATCATGCCAGTTATTACTTTACCTGACGGTAGTCAGCGTTCATTTGACGCCCCTTTATCTGTATTAGACGTTGCCAAAGACATAGGCCCAGGTCTGGCGAAAGCCACCATAGCCGGCAAAATCAATGGCCAATTGGTTGACGCTTGTGAGCTGATCACAGCCGATGCGTCTTTAAGCATTGTCACCGCCAAAGATCAGGAAGGCCTGGAAATTATCCGTCACTCCTGCGCTCACTTATTAGGTCATGCGATTAAGCAGTTATGGCCCAATACCAAAATGGCGATTGGCCCTGTTATCGACAACGGCTTTTATTACGACGTAGATTTAGACCGTCCTATTAGCAGCGATGATTTAGCGCAACTTGAAGAGCGCATGCTGCAACTGGCCAAAACCGAATATGACGTAGTGAAGAAAAAAGTAAGCTGGCAACAAGCTTATGACACCTTCGCTCTGCGTGGCGAAAGCTACAAAATGGAAATCCTGGATCAGAACGTCGCCAAAGACGATCAGCCGGGTTTATACCATCACGAAGAATACATCGACATGTGCCGTGGCCCACACGTGCCCAATATGCGTTTCTGTCAGCACTTTAAAGTGATGAAAGTAGCTGGTGCGTACTGGCGTGGTGACGCTAAAAACAAAATGCTGCAACGTATTTACGGCACAGCCTGGGCAGATAAAAAGCAATTAGCTGCTTATTTACTGCAACTGGAAGAAGCGGAAAAACGTGACCACCGTAAAATTGGTAAAGCTTTAGGTTTATTCCACTGGCAGGAAGAAGCTCCAGGCATGGTGTTCTGGCACAACGACGGCTGGACTATTTTCCGCGAGCTGGAAACTTTTGTCCGCGAAAAGTTGGCGCAATACGATTACCAGGAAGTGAAAGGTCCATTTATGATGGACAAAGTACTGTGGGAACGTTCAGGTCACTGGGAAAAGTATTCAGACAATATGTTTGTCACCAGTTCTGAAAACCGTGATTACGCCATCAAGCCAATGAACTGTCCTGGCCATGTGCAGATTTTTAACCAGGGCCTGAAATCATACCGCGATTTACCGCTGCGTATGGCCGAGTTTGGTTGCTGTCACCGCAACGAGCCATCAGGTGGTTTGCACGGCCTGATGCGTGTGCGTGGTTTTACTCAGGATGATGCTCATATCTTCTGTACTGAAGATCAGGTGCAGGCTGAAGTGTCCAACTGTATCAAAATGGTCTTTGACGTCTACAGCACCTTTGGTTTTAAAGACGTACAGGTGAAATTATCCACGCGCCCGGAAAAACGCATTGGTACCGACGAAATGTGGCACCGTGCAGAGCAGGGGTTAGCAGAAGCTTTGGATGCTAACGGTATAGCCTATGACCTGCAACCTGGTGAAGGTGCGTTTTATGGCCCTAAAATTGAATTCACTTTACACGATTGCTTAGGCCGCGCCTGGCAATGTGGTACAGTGCAGCTCGATTTCGCTTTACCGGGTCGTTTAGGTGCAAGTTTTGTTGCTGAAGGCAACGACAGACAAGTACCAGTGATGATCCACCGTGCGATTTTAGGCTCGCTGGAACGTTTTATCGGAATTCTGATTGAAGAATATGCAGGCTTTTTCCCAGCCTGGTTAGCCCCAACTCAGGTTGTGGTGATGAATATTACCGATAATCAGGCCGAATATGTGCAGGATTTAGTAAAAACTTTCAAATCTCATGGTATTAGAGCAATTTCTGACTTGAGAAATGAGAAGATAGGCTTTAAAATCCGCGAGCACACGCTACAGCGTGTTCCTTATTTAGTGGTAGTCGGTGACAAAGAAGTTGAAGCCGGTGATATCGCGTTAAGAACACGGAAGGGCGAAGACCTCGGAAAAATGAGTGTAAGCGACTTTGTAACCAAGTTGACCACTGAAATTAAAAACCGGGTCTGATTATTTTCACTCTTGGAGGAACATACTATTAAAGTAGGAAAGAAAACTTTACCGGCGAACAGACCAAACCGTATTAACGAAGAAATCAACGTTAAAGAAGTACGCTTGTTAGGTCTGGAAGGTGAGCAATTAGGTGTGGTGAACACTTCAGAAGCTATTCGTTTAGCAGAAGAAGCAGGTGCTGACTTGGTAGAGATTAGCCCAACAGCTGAACCCCCTGTTTGTAAGTTGATGGACTATGGTAAGTTCCTGTTTGAGAAAGGCAAAGCTGCTAAAGAGCAGAAGAAAAAGCAAAAACAGATCCAGATCAAGGAAATAAAATTCCGGCCTGGAACTGATGAAGGCGATTACCAGGTAAAACTACGCAACCTGCGTCGCTTCATTGAAGAGGGTGACAAAGCTAAAGTAACGCTGCGCTATCGTGGTCGTGAAATGGCGCATCTGGACATCGGTATTGAGATGCTTAACCGGATTAAAGAAGATATGGCAGATATCGCTATCTGTGAATCTTTCCCAAGCCGTGTTGAGGGTCGTCAGATGATCATGATGCTGGCCCCAAATAAGAAGTAATAAGAGCTTTCAAGCATAAGATACGCCGCTTGAATAAAGCGGCGTTTTTTATCGCCTTATTATTCGTTGTAATCTAAACAATGCGAGTTATTTAACTATGCCAAAGATGAAAACCAACAAAGGTGCTGCAAAGCGCTTTAAAAAAACCGGCTCAGGCGGTTTTAAACGTAAGCAATCACATCTTCGCCACATTTTGACGAAGAAGTCTTCTAAGCGTAAGCGTCAGTTAGGTCCAAAAACGTTAGTTGCAAAAGTTGACGTGGCTGGTATCGCTCGTTGTCTGCCATACGCATAATATTAGGAGATTTTAAATGCCAAGAGTAAAACGTGGTGTGACAGCTCGCGCTCGTCACAAGAAGGTGTTAAACCAGGCTAAAGGTTACTACGGTGCCCGCAGTCGTGTTTATCGTGTCGCTTTCCAGGCAGTTATTAAAGCTGGCCAATACGCTTACCGTGACCGTCGTCAACGTAAACGTCAATTCCGTCAACTGTGGATCGCGCGTATCAACGCTGCATCTCGTCAGAACGGTTTATCATACAGCCGCTTCATCGATGGTCTGAAAAGAGCATCTGTTGAAATCGACCGTAAGATCCTGGCTGATATCGCTGTATACGACAAAGGCGCATTTGCTGCTTTAGTCGCTAAGGCAAAAGAAGCTTTAACTGCTTAATTCTTTGAGCAGAATCTGTAACGCCGGCCAACTCTGTTGGCTGGCGTTCGTTTTTATAAGAGCATGTAAATAAACCTCCGCTATAGTGTCTTCAGCCATAAGCTTCCCCTTAAATTTGATAACTCCCCGAATGTTGAATGTCTTCCATTCCTGACACCCCATTTTCTTTTGGCCATAGTTTAATTTTCTGTTTTAAATTTTCGTAATTGAATCAATTAATCTAAGTTAATTGACGTCTTTTATCATTTGTATCAATAAAATTTAGTGAATAAGTTTGAAAACTCAATAGTGGCGTGCAATAATGAAAAAAATGATACATTGTAATTGTCGCTACAGTTTTCGTTAACTAATGATATTTGTGAACTACAAGGTTGCAGTGGACGCTGATGAGCTTGTTGTAAGGGGGGGGAATGGATAATTATGATGATGTACTGAGGTTTGTCAGCAAAGTCAGTGATGGAGAGCTTAATTATCGAAGCTTTCATAACGACTCAGTTTCTACGGGGCATTCTAAATGGCATCTACTGAACGAAGTGGCTAATTATAAGCCTCAACCTGTCGAATCCCAAAGTGACAGAGTACTTCCGCTCACCCATTCTTCTAATCCAAAGCAGTCTGGTTTTGCCGTCACCGATTCAAATAGCGTGGCAACAGAAAGAGCACCTGTTGAACGATCAGAAGAAGTATCTAAGTTACAGGCTGCAGATTACCCTCATCAAAACAGCGCTGCACAACAAGGTTTTTCTCGTCTATTCAAAAAGAATCCACAACCAGAAGTTCTTCAGGAACGTCCAGTAGAAACGAATTCATTGCAGTCATTTTTCGAGCGAGTCGGTTAATGTGTATCATCTGTATAGCGTCTCCTAAAGGTGGCGTTGGGAAAACCACTATGGCTGCCAATATCGCTTACGCCATACAGCGACTCGGCCATCGAGTGATAGTTATTGATTTTGATAACCAAAACGCTGTCAGACTGCATTTTGGTATGCCCTTGAGTGATTCAAGTGGTTATGTCGAGTTTTTTCATACGAAAACCGACTGGAGCCGGCTTCTGAAAGAATCGGATTCTGGCGTACGTTTCCTCCCGTATGGGCGGGTCAGTAAACATCAGATCGAAGCCTATGAGCAAAAATTGCGCTCAGATCCAGATTTTCTTATCAGCAGATTGCAGCCTTTACTCAATCAGCCTGACACTGTAATTATTGCAGATTTACCGCCGGGTCCATCAGCTGCATTGCAGGCACTTTCTTTGCTAGAACCCATGATTATCAACGTTTTGTTGGCAGACAGTGCGTCATTGAGTGTTTTGCCTGAGATTGAGTCTGGCGAGTTTTACGGTGAATCGGCAAAAAGCAGAACGTATTTCTTACTGAACCAGATAGATATGCGAAGCCAACTGAATCGTGAGATCACCGAGTTTTTAAATAAACGATTATCTGCTTCCTTGCTTGGGATAGTTCATCGTGATGAAGCTGTACCGGAAGCCAATGCAAGCCAAACGTCTGTGTTCAGGTATGCCCGAGCATCCTCTGTGGCAGCGGATATAGATAATATTGCCAGGAATATTCATCGCATCCTTCCTGTACTCCAGGCGAGCGAATACAAAAAATATAATAGATAGCTGCAAGGTATTTCATGAAAGGGAATCATTCAACGCCATCAGGCATACTTAGTGCTGTGGCCGTGCTGTTTTGGCTGGCCGTTGCTTTTGTTATTGTTACAACGCCACTGAGTTTATCAAATCAGGTCCTGTTTGCCGTCAGTTGTGCTGTGATGCTGTTTCTGGTGTCGAGGCGCAAGAACCATTGGACTCACGTTGTTATGCTTCTGATGTGTGTGATTGTTTCCACACGCTATCTGTATTGGCGAACCACCGAGACCTTAGTTTTCGATAGTTTTATGGAAGGCTTTTTAAGTCTTGGTCTGCTTGCGGCAGAGTTCTACGCCTGGATTATTCTGACACTGGGATTTTTTCAGACCATCTGGCCACTGGAGCGAAGAATTGAACCTATGCCGGATGACATTGCCTTGTGGCCAACAGTCGATGTTTATATTCCTACCTATAACGAAAGCCTGGATGTCGTCAAAGATACGGTTCTGGCTGCGCTAAATATCGATTATCCACCTGAAAAGATCAGGGTTTATATCCTGGACGACGGTCGCAGGGCTGAGTTCGGTGCTTTTGCTGTTGAAGCCGGCGTTGGTTATATCACCCGCGACAACAACAATCATGCAAAAGCAGGCAACCTGAACAACGCCATCACCATGACCAGTGGTGAGCTGATCTGTATTTTTGACTGTGATCACGTTTCAACCCGGGCATTTTTGCAGGCAACAGTTGGCGCCTTTATCAAAGATAAAAAACTGGCGTTAATGCAAACGCCACACTACTTCTATTCGCCCGATCCGTTTGAGCGCAACCTGACCATTGGGGATGAAATCCCAAGAGAAGGGGAGTTATTTTATGGTCCAGTGCAAAAAGGCAATGATTTCTGGAACGCTGCGTTCTTTTGTGGCTCTTGTGCCGTCATACGTCGCAGCGCTATTGAAGAAATTGGTGGTTTTGCGGTTGAAACCGTGACAGAGGATGCGCATACCGCACTCAAATTACAACGTCGTGGCTGGAATTCAGCTTTTCTGGCGCTGCCGTTGGCAGCAGGGCTGGCCACAGAGCGCCTTGCGTTACACATAGGACAACGGGCTCGCTGGGCCAGAGGCATGCTGCAAATACTTCGACTGGATAATCCGTTATTCGGCAGAGGGTTATCTTTACCTCAACGGCTTTGTTACCTCAATGCTATGCTGCATTTTCTTTTTTCTTTACCCAGAATCGTTTTTTTAACCGCACCTCTGTGCTACCTGTTGTTCGGCCAAAATATTATTGATGCATCGCCGGAGATGATTCTGGCTTACGCTTTGCCTCATTTATTTTTCACCACTTATACCAACTCAAGATTGCAGGGCCAGTTCCGGCACACCTTTTGGGGCGAGATTTATGAAGCGGTATTATCTTTCCATCTGGTGTTACCCACTATCGCGACTTTGGTTAATCCCCGTAAGGGTAAGTTTAATGTCACGGAAAAAGGAGGTTTACTGGAAAACGGCTATTTCGATTACGACATGGTCAAGCCACATCTTTTTACTCTGGTTCTGCTGTTGTGTGGTTTTTTATCCGGCATAGTACAGTTGATTTGGAGCGAGCATTATCAAGTCGAGCCAAAAGTTCTGTTGTTGAATTTATTCTGGGCAGGTTTTAGCTGCATTATGTTGTTTGCGTCTGTGGCTGTGGCTCGGGAAATGAAACAAGTACGACAAACCGTTCGTCTTGATGTCAGTTTGCCGGTCGTCCTGCATCTTGAAACTGGCCATACACTGAAAACAAAATCAATCAATTTGTCGATGGGCGGCGCATCGGTGCAGACGGTGTCTAGTCAAATTGACAACGAAAAAATAGTGGATATTGAAATCTATCTGAATCAGGTCCCTATGGTATTTCCTGTTGAGACGCTGTACCGCGACGACGAGAGTATCCGATTCAAGTTTAAGAATTTACCTGTTGCTCAGCGCCGTGAATTAGTGAAAGTTGTGATGGGGCGAGCGGATGCCTGGCTGCCGAACTCAACGGAAAGCAAAGAAAATAATATTTTTTCTTCGATATGGCGGGTGATGCGCGCAGTCAGTGGCTTGTTTCAGGAGTCGATTAAAAACAAAAACAACAGAGCCAATAAGGTTTCACAGCGCAGCAGACCTCTGAGTGGCTGGAGACCCCGTTTGGCGCTGTTGGTACTGATAGCAATTTCTGCTGTGATTATTTCTAATCAGGCGTTGAGCGCTGCACTGGATAATCCGGCCACATCTAAGCAGGCTGCTGTTCAGCCAAAACAGCCTGCAGTGAACGCAGCAAATACTGCTGCAGTACCTGCTCCTGCATTCAATATTCGTACTCAGGTTTTTGGTTTCGAAGATTTTGGTCTGAAAGAGGATTTATACTTCTACGGCAATGAGACTTCAGCTGGCGTAACTTTCAAAATACGTGGAGATGAATTCGTCCGGTTAGCAAATCTGAAGCTCGACCTCAATTACTCCGACGCTTTGCTGGAAGACGAGAGCTTTCTGGATGTCATGCTCAATGGACAATTACTGCAGACCATTGAATTAAGTCCTTTTAATGCCAAATCGTTGCAGGTTGAGATCCCCATTCCTCCAGCTCTGGTTTTGGGTTCTAATAATCTTGATTTTCGTCTGAATGCGAAAACTCTGCAGCAGTGCAATAACGTGTTATCCAAGGATATTTGGGTGAACCTTGCCAAGCGTTCATCCTTAGTGCTGTCCCTACAGCGGTTAGCGGTCAGCACTGACTTGGCTCGATTTCCTGAACCGTTTTTTAACTCAGGAGCCATGGGGCTGGTTAAAGTACCTATCGTATTGCCGCTAAAAACCACTTCGGCCACCTTAACCAGCAGCGCTATTGTTGCGTCTTATATCGGAAGCGTTGCGCAGTATCAGACCGTTACTTTCCCTGTGATTCGAAATAGTCTACCAGCTGACAATGCCATCGTATTTGTGATGCCCAATGAAACCATCAGTGGTTTGCCTATTCCTCCAGTGCAGGGCCCAGAGCTTCGGCTGATTGAAAACCCTGTCAATCCGGTTTACAAGTTATTGATGGTGATGGGAAGAACCCCCGAAGAGCTGAAAGTTGCCGCTACTCATCTGGTGACCCGCACGTCTTCTTTGACCGGAACTTATGTAAAAGCAGAACAGCTGCAACAGAATGCGCGCAAACCCTATGATGCACCACGATGGGCTTCCACTGAGCAACCTATTGAGTTTGGCGAATTACAGGATGAAGAACGTCTGGTCAGCCGTGGTTTTTTTCATCCCCCGATTGAAGTGAATTTTACGGTTTCCCCAGATTTGTTTTTCTGGGAAAGAGAAGTGATCCCATTAACCATTAAATATAACTTTCCTGAAGGGCAATGGCTGAACGAGCAAAAGTCTACGCTGGATGTGTCGCTGAATAATCAATATCTCACCTCGTTACCAGTTAATCAAAGCGGATTATGGGCTTCATTTAATAGCTTATTAGGGCGCGACATCCGTCAGGAGCAAGCACAGATAGAAATCCCTCCTTATTTATTATACGGCGAGAATAAGCTCAGCCTTTTTTATAATTTTGTCGCGAACGACACAGGCTGCGAGCTTGAGTTACCAGCCGAAAGCGCCGGGCGAATCTTCGAAAACTCCAGCATAGATTTAACGCAGGCTAAAAATTTTACTCAGTTACCTAACCTGTCATTTTTTGTCGGCGTTGGTTTTCCATTTACCCGTTATGCTGATTTGTCCGAAACCGTCGCTTTACTTCCTGTGTTCCCTGGCAACGAGGAAATCCAAACCTTACTGGAAGTCGCTGCCAGAATGGGAGAAAACACAGGTTATCCGGCACTGGGGATGGATGTAAAAACGGGATTGACTGTCACTTCAGGTCTTAAAAATCACGATTTGCTGGTTATTTCTAATTTTAAAGATTTAGATGAGTCGGCTTTACTCGAGCGCAGTGTATTTGATGTGCATAAAGACCGGATGACTATCAAATCATTCAGTTGGTTTGACCGTTCCTTGTGGTTTTTGCAAGGCGATTGGGACAGAGAAGTAAAAACTGCAAATCGGATACTGGATAGCGCGCAGAAAGTGCAAGGGCTATTTAGTTTTGTTTCTCCGGTCGACTCCGACCGGGTTGTTGTGTTGCTGACCGCCGAAAAGTCGAAGCAGTTACCACAGTTGTTACATTCGCTGGCTAAACCCTTGGTCAGTAGCCAGGTGCATGGTGATATGGCACTGCTCGATAGTCAGGGACATGTTCGTAGTGCCAGAGCCGGTGAGTTGGTCGCCTCTGGTGACATGCCATGGCACATGGAGGTTCGATGGTTTTTCGGTCAGCATGTGGTTTTCATGGTGATTGGATTAGCGCTGGCTGCATTTTTGGGAGCTTTAATTTTATTCCCACTGCTCAGTGCGCGTGCTCAAAACAGACTAAAAACAGGATCAGGGAATAATGAATAAGTCGATGATTGCACTCTTTCTTGCTTGTTATCTTGCGCCAGGTTTCGCTGCTGATGACACTAGCTCTTTTACTGCATTATTTGAGCAGGCTCAGTTTTGGCAGGAAAAAAACCGGAACGATCTGGCCAAAGACGCATTGCAGCGGATACTTAACGCAGATCCACAAAACAAAGAAGCTATTTATCGCATGGGCATGATAGCCGCGCGCGAAGGTGATGAAGAAGCAACGCAGCAGTGGACTAATTTATTGGCTCAAATTGCGCCTGCCGATCCACGGGTTAAACAACTGGGCGCCGCAAAAGCGGTGCAGGCCGTGGATCCTGCAACTCTTGCTGAAGCGCGCCGTTTAAGCTCACAAGGACAGTACGACGCCGCCATAAAACGTTACCAGGAGGTATTTGGTGGTGTGACTCCGACGCTGGAGCTCTCTGCTGAATACTATCTGACGTTGGCAGGAACCAAGGGCGGTATTGCAGAAGCCAAAGCGCAGCTCAACAAATTGTCACAAGGCGCTTCGCTGAACAGTAGTCTGCGCCAGGCTTATGCTCAGGTGCTGAGTTATGATGAAAATACCAGGCGGCAGGGTATTGAATTGTTATCTGCTATGGCGGCGACTTCACCACAAAGCGACAGCCACTGGCGACAGGCGTTGCTCTGGCTTGATGCCTCTGCATCGGATAAAAAGTACTACGATCAGTATATGAGCATTCACCCTAATGATTTAGAGGTGATCAATTACTTCCAGAGCACACTGCAACGTAAAAAAAATAACGCGGTGACCAATAACAGAAGCCGAGGTTATCAGGCGTTAAATACCAATAAGTTAAAAGACGCAGAACGGTTATTTAAAGCCGCCGTTGCAGAAAATGCCAAAGATGCCGACGCTGTGGCAGGTTTGGGTCTGATACGTCTTAAACAGCAACAGTTTGATGAAGCTAAAAGCTATTTAGCAAAAGCTATGGCGTTAAGCCCGGCTAAATCGAAACAATGGACTGAAGCTTATCAATCTGCAGATTTTTATGCTCAGATGACTCAGGCTCGTCGACTGATGGAGCAGGAACAATACGAAAGAGCGCTGAATCAGGTGTTGCCCTTGACGACTACAAAAACACCTCGCTCCTTCGAAGCTCAAATCCTTGCTGCTCAACTGGAACATAAGCAGGGCAAAGCGGAACAAGCGCTACAAAGATACAATGCGGTGTTACAAAAAGATCCCTCTCATCTGGACGCAAAACTTGGGTTGATTGCGGTATTACAGAGTCAGGGCCGTTGGAATGACGCTGAGCGTCTTGCTGCCTTGTTACCTGAAAAAGACAGAAATCGGGTTGCCTATGTTTCGCAGGCAGAAGTGAATAAATTAAGAGCGGATGCAGCCAATACTAATGATCTGTTGGCAGAAATTAGTTTACGCCGCGCCATGAAACTTGCTCCTGCCGACCCATGGGTCCGGTTAGATTTGGCGCGTCTTATCGCCAGACAAGGTGACGACATCCGGGCTCGCACTATAGTGGAGCCTTTACAAGCGGCCAGCCAGAGCGCTGAATCGCGGTATGCGGCAGCTATGTTTGCCAGCGAGCAAAAACGCTGGTTGGATGTTGATCGAATTATGAGCAGCATACCTCAAAGTCAGAGAACTCCAGCGATGAACGCGCTGGCCGCCCAATCAGCAGCCCGCAGTAAGTTTTCCGCTGTCATTCAGCGTGCGTCGGTTGGAGACCAGGCTGGAGCCCGTCAGTTGTTGATTGATTTACATCAAAGCTCTGCTCTGGGCGCTAAAGTGGTTGGTGAGTTGGCCAATGAGCTGGTACAGGCCAATCAGACCGAGCTTGCTTATCAACTGGTTGAACTGGATTTGATGCAGGGGCTGGATGAAAAAGCCGGAGATTACATCGGTCATATCAGTGTGATGAATGAAAGCGGCAGGTCCAGACAGGCCCGGGAGCTGATGACAGAGCTTATGTTAAGGCCTGATTTGACGGAAGAAAACAGAAGATCCCTAATGGGGCTGCAGCAAGGTCTGGCAGTACGTGAAGCCGACCAACTACGTAACTCAGGTCAACTGGCCTTAGCCTACGATCTGCTGGCGGCACGCTTAAGGGAAGCGCCTGAAAACGAAGAGCTGTTACTGGCGATGGGGCGTTTGTACGAGAGCGGCAATAAAACCACTGAAGCTGACGAGATATACAATTACGTGCTTAAACTTAACCCGGCTAATCAGCAGGCATTATCCGGTGCAGTCAATCTTGCATTGGCACAAAATGATACCGATAAAGCAGCGCAGTTGCTCAGCCGTATTGACTGGAACTCTGCTGCCGATCCTGAATTACTGGTGATGGCAGCCCGTGTGTCTCAGGCAAAAGGCGATGACAACGAAGCTGCAGCTTTATTGCTAAAAGCCAGAAAGCTGGCTTATCAGGATGCGTCAGTCTGGGGAAGTCATACAAGCTCTGGGGCCAGTGCCAATCCGTTCAGAGAGCCAGCCGAGACGGCATCAAATCCGTTCAGAGATAAACGGCTGTCGAAGAAGCAAAAGCCTGCTACAACGGACATCAGGCCTTCCTGGTTGCCTGGTCAGGCAATCAGTGAGTCACAGGACAGCCTCACCGCTGCTAGTACGTCAACGGATTTATTCGAGCAAATTGACGGTATGTTGCTCGATTTAGAGCAAAGTACGCAAACCCGGGTTGATGCGGATGTTGTATTACGTGTCAGAGAGGGCTCGGAGGGCTCTTCAGGCCTTGATTCTGTAGAAACCCCTTTGGTGGTTTCGACCGGCGTTTTGGGCAATGACAGAGCCGAATTATCAATTACTCCCACCTCACTAAATTCAGGTTCAGTGTCGGGTCAGGATGTTAATTTGTTTGGTCGTGGTGCAGTGGTAAACGCAGCCAGCGGGGTAAGTGCGCGGATAAATGGTTTGGATACTGTACTAAATAATGTTCAGACTTTAGCTAACACTTATGCCGCTGCAGAGACTTTATATATTACGGAGAGCGAGTTACCCAATCCAAATTCTACGAGGCTCGCAGAGCTCAGAATTCAGGCTGACACAGCTAAGTTAGCGTTTATTGATGCCGCTACTATAAATTTCTATGACGCGTTGGGGTTGACCTCTGAAAATTTGAGTGCTGATCAATTGACAACAGTAAATGAATTTGTCAATTCTTTGTTAGACGCTAGAGGGTATTCTGATGTATTTCTAATTCCATTAATGACCCCAACAGACTTAGATGGTGTTCAGGCGTTTATTGATGATTTTGCAACACTCAGGGGACGTCTTGAAGATATTATCGGTGATGCCCAAAGTTCATTGGATGCGCTTGCTGTCAGTACAGGTGATCCTGAGACCCAACGTCGTACAGGTGTCGCTTTGGGCGCGGCATACAAAGGTGATTGGATCGCCGCAGATGTTGGAACCACGCCTTTAGGCTTTGAAAAAACCAACGTCGTAGGTGGCGTAAAGCTACAGCCTGAGGTGACTAAAAATACCCGGGTTGTGTTGCAGGGGGAGCGCCGACCTGTCAAAGACAGCTTACTGGCTTACGCTGGAACTGTAGACCATGTTACAGGCGAGACCTGGGGCGCTGTTACCAAAAATGGCGGTGGTGTAGGACTGAATTTCGATAATGGTAAAACCGGAGCCTACGGCTCAGTGGCTGAACACCGTTACGAAGGTGACAATGTCGAGTCGAACAAAGCCTTGTCGATGGAAGTGGGTGGTTATTTCAGACCGGCACTCTCAATGTCTGAGCAGTTACAGCTAGGGGTTCATGTCGGCTATAGCAGTTTTGATAAAAACCTCAGTAAATTTACCTTTGGTCATGGCGGTTACTTTAGCCCTCAGGATTATGTCAGTGTCGCTTTTCCGGTTAATTACAGCTTTGAGATGAAAGATGCACGCTTTAGTGTATTGCTTGCACCGGGTTTCCAAAGTTATAGCGAAGATGGCAATAGTTTGTTTCCAACAGATACTGCTGCTCAAGCTGCGTTGGATCTGTTTTATGCCTTGGGTGCTATTCAACAGGCTGGATACGCACCTTCAAGTAAATCCGGTTTTGGCTTAAGTTTTGGCGCTACCGGTGAATATATGCCAGACCCTTATCTGCGGGTTGGCGGGCAGTTAGGTTTTGATAGCTTCGGTGATTACAACGAAACAACGTTCCGTTTATATATGAAGTATCTGATTGGAGGTTTTAATGATTGACATGATGCTGACTGAGCGACTGAATTCTGGTTATTTCAATAGTCAGCACTGCTCAAAGCAATGGCGAAGCTTTATTCAGGTATTTGTCGAAGAAATTTATCAGACTGCCGGTGATGAAGATGCTCGGGCTTTTTTACGCCATATGGGGACCCGACTCGCCGCCATGCATCCGGTTCCGCTTTACGACAGTATCGAAGATCTGGAAAAATCGATGAATCTGATTTTAAGCAGTATGGACTGGGGCTGGGTAAAAATGGAAATGCATGACCTTAGTCTGGTGTTCTATCATGGTGCTTTTCCATTGCCTTCTTATGGTAAAAAAGAAGCTGAACGTGAAGCACTGGTGTTCAGTGCCTTACTTGAAGGTCTTTACCATGGCTGGATGGTCGCGCTTGGTGGTAATCCAGAGATTGCTGTCAGAACTCAAAAAGCCATACCGGGACAGGTTTTTGAATTGGTGTATGCAAAATTAACGAGAAACTATTGATCCCTAAGATGCTGCTCATTCGACACTTGTGGCTGTTGCTGCTGTTGTCTTTATCCTCGATATCTTGTGCTTTTGCGCAGAACACCGACTGGGAAATCTATAAAACCCGGTTTGTCAGCGAGGATGGACGGGTGATTGATACCTTCAATAAGATCAGTCACTCTGAGGGGCAGGGCTGGGGCATGCTGTTTGCCGAGGCGAACAATGATCGCGCCACCTTTGACCGGATATGGCGATGGACCAGAAAAAATCTGTCCAGACCCGACGTATTTTTATTTTCCTGGCGCTATGACCCGTTGCAAAAACCGCCGGTAAAAGATCCTAATAATGCCAGTGATGGGGATGTGCTTATTGCCTGGGCTTTGTTTAAAGCCGCTAAACGTTGGAACGAGTCTAATTATGAAACAGCCTCTGTTGCGATAAGAGCAGATATTGTGAAGCATCTGGTTCGGGACTATGCCGGCTATACCGTGTTGTTGCCCGGTATGTCAGGCTTCTCCGAGCAGGAGAGTCTGGATCTTAATTTGTCCTACTGGGTGATCCCTGCCTTTATTGCTTTTGCAATCAAAGAACCCGAGCAGCCATGGAGTAAATTAATTGTGGATGGCCAGCGGCTGCTGGCTGGCAGCAGATTTGGTCAACACGCCTTGCCTACAGATTGGATCAGGCTTTCAGAAAATGGACAGCTAAGCCCATCAAAAGACTGGCCCAGCAGATTTGGTTATGACGCAGTGCGGATCCCGCTGTATTTCATTTGGGGCTCAGCATTAACAACTGAGTTAAAGCAGCCTTTTTCTGAGTTCTGGAAGCGGGGGGAGATGATTTTACCCTGGGTCGATGTGCTCAGTGGAAAAACAGCAAATTATCAAGCTTCAGCCGGTATTCAGGCCGTTCGCGCTTTGGTATATAACGATAGCGCTTTTTTGCAAAAACAACCGCAAATGACAGATGATTATTACTCTACGTCTTTGCTTTTACTGAGTAAATTAGCTGCGTCTCCCCAATAAGACCTGTTGTCTTTGGTTCGGGCTGCAAAAAGGCAAACCGCGGGTAAATTCCGAAATAGTCTTAAGATGTCCCCTGGCAGGTCTTAAGGTAGACCAATAGCGTGAGCCACCTTTGGGTTCGGTGCTCCACCGGGGCTGGCTGATCACGCCATCTGTTTTCACCCATTTGCTCATTATTTTAACGCCACAACGTAAATTAATTTTAGGGTCATGCAGATAATGTGGTTGTTTTATATCGCAGGAATATCGGGGCTGGTTGGCGCTTTCATGAGAGATTTGTAATAAGCCACGGCTGATCACCCGGCGACCTTTGGCATCTTTAAACTTTTCCTGGTAAAAAGACTGTGGCTTAAAATTACTTTCAGGTTTGGCCATAGCGGAAAATAACGCCACCCAAAACTGACTGCGTTGTTGCTGAGGTAGGGCTGGATAACCTGGGCAAAACTGATGAATATCCGCCGGCACTAATCTGACCAGCGGCGATTGTGCGACGGCTTGTTCGGTGATCCTGGTCCAGCTACCATCCTGGTTTTTTTCTGACCAGGCGGCGTAATCTGCGCTTTTGTTGTGGCTCAGGCTACCTGCAACGACTGAAGTTAAAGGTAAAGCACACAGAGCTATGAGAAGAAGGACTGTAAAATTCATGGGCATTTGTTGTTTATAAGATTCCTGACGACTTGTTTTGTATCGGCCTCGTTCAGCCAAACTTCAACTGCAGACTAGTGTTTTGTTGCCATGGGCTCAAGTCTTTTTTGCCTGAACCAAGCAATAGTTTAAATTCTCCGTCGAAGGCAGTTAAGCGCTCTGGCAGAGTCAGTGAAAACCAGATATGGTACTCATATTACGGCAGTTTTTGCAGGTGTAGCATGCCACACGATCATTCAAATTCAGACCATAAAACTCATCAGCACGGTACGGACTGCGACCAGGGGCATGCCCATACGAAGGGCGCTGAACGTCAACATGAGGACGGTCATCCCCATTCTCATGGCTTGTTTGGTCACCATCACCATCATCACGGTTCTGAGTCAGGCAATATAGCCACGGCGTTTTGGTTGAACTTCAGTTTTACCATTATTGAGTTTATCGGTGGTTGGCTAACCAATAGTGTGGCCATTATGGCGGACGCTATGCACGACTTGGGCGATACCCTGGCCATCGCCTTTGCCTGGTTTGCCGCGAAAGTTGCAGGCAAAGAGGCGACGCCTCGATACAGCTATGGTTACCGGCGTTGGTCTTTAT
>Ga0181595_10001327_pt1 | contig 26953 bp, 25 predicted proteins | sample 041ome_7_FD_145604 | JGI IMG/M metagenome (GOLD analysis project Ga0181595, IMG submission 145604) | Coastal salt marsh microbial communities from the Groves Creek Marsh, Skidaway Island, Georgia - 041401AS metaG (spades assembly) | ecosystem: Environmental > Aquatic > Marine > Intertidal zone...
CGGCATAGAATTTCATACGGCCTCCTTGGAAATAGACGTTTTTGACGGCAATCAAAAAATAGCTATTAACTCGGAGGCCGTCTAAGGCCACTTAGGCTATATGATTATCAGATCACATTGTTAACAGCGCACAATGTGCTCGGACCCCGAGAGATAAATTGATGCACGAAAATTTTGATGTAGAACCTGAAGTACTGAAAGCGAAAATCATCAGCGAAACAGCCCGCATCAACTGGCTGGAGCTGCAAAAGTTTTATGCGGCAGGTTCTGTGGTTCAGGTCTCCGCTGAACTGGATTTAGTGGAAGTGGCTTTTGCTTTTAGTCAGGATAATAAAACTGCAGTGCAAAACTGGCTGCAGGCAGGTTTAGTCGACAGAGTAGGTGATGCCCAGGCTCAACTATGGGTGGAACAAAAAGCTGAACTTTGGGCCGTGGTGATTTCTCCCTGGATTTTGGTGCAGGACAAAGCAGCTCAAGCCACTCATTAATTACGCAGGTCAACACTTTATGTATGCAGAAAATTTCCAGTTAGAGTCCTACCTGAAACGTATTGGTTATAGCGGGTCTTTAGAGCACAGTGCTGACACTTTAACCAAGTTGATGCGAGCTCAGCTGTTTAGTGTTGCCTTTGAAAACCTGGATGTGCAGGCCGGTAAAATTGTCTCTTTAGTGCCGGAACAGATAGTCGACAAAATAATAGGCCAGGGCCGTGGTGGTTATTGTTATGAGGTGAATGGCCTTTTTGCGATGGCATTACAAGCTTTGGGTTTTCACTACAAGTTTATCGCCTGTCGCCCTATGTTTTATCCGGTGCGACGGCCTAAAACTCATATGGTGTTACTGGTGGAAGCTGATGGCGAGCAGTGGATCTGTGATTTAGGTTTTGGCAGCTACGGCATTCGTGCCCCTATAGCTTTATCTTCGTTAGAACAAATCCAGCAGCAAGACTTTGATCAGTTCCGTTTAACCACAGAGCAGAGCGGTGCTTATGTGGTGCAGGCCTTGGTGGATGGCCAGTGGTTAAGTCAGTTTGGTTTTGAGCCTTATGAGAGCGAGTGGGTCGATTTTATGCCTGCCAACTACCTGAACTCTACCCATCCGGATACGATTTTTGTACAGAAGCTTTTAGTGATTAAACACCATGAACAAGGCCGCGATATCCTGCTGGGCGATCAGCTGAAACAAATACGGGCTGATGGCACAGAAGTACAGCAACTAAGCCCGCAGCAGCGGGAAGACATACTAAAGCAGTTGTTGAGTTAGAGAAAAAGGGCAGAGTGGATACTCTGCCCTTTTTTATTTTCAGCCCCAAAACCACCTACTTCAGTAGGTGGTTATCATCCAAAAGGCTTTGCCTGTAAAGACCTACTCATGCTAATTGCCGCTTTGATTTTTCGCAGAGTCAAAGAGGTAAAAAGCATGAGTAGATATCAGCAAGCATCGCATGTGTTCTGGCGGTGTCAATACCATATAGTCTGGACGCCGAAGTACAGATTCAGGATATTGAAAGATAATGTAGGCAAGGAGGTCTGGCGTTGTATTCAGGTATACAGTGCTCAGTTGGGTTGTGAAGTCGTAGAACTTAATGTGCAGATAGACCATGTGCATCTGGTGATAAAAGTCCCACCGAAGATATCAATATCGAAGTTAATGGGTGCATTGAAGGGAAAAATAGCGTTGAAATTGTTCAGTAAATTCCCGCATCTGAGAAAGAACAAGATGTGGGGTAATCGATTCTGGCAACGTGGTTATTTCGTAGATTCAGTGGGGATCAACGAGGATATAATTAGGCGCTATGTAAGACATCAGGAAAAAATGGAACGTCAGGAACAGGCGGAACTAGCACTGGACTAGACAAAAGGCCCCTTTGAGGGGCTTCACGCAAAGCCACCTTCTTCAGAAGGTGGATTCTTTACTAATACCCTGCAGCCTGACCATCTTTACGGGATTCTGAAGCGCCGTAATACACTCCGGTTTTAGGGTCTTTCATAATGGCCTGATAACCACCAAACTCACCCAAAGCATAACGAACGTCATGGCCTTTTTTCATCAGTTCACGAGCCGTTTCGTATGGCACCCCTTTTTCCAGTTGAACATAACCGCCGTTAGTTAAATACAGAGGCTGTGCGTCTGTGGGTTCAGTACTGCCCAGATGTTGCCAGCGCGCAGCATCACCTGCTTCCTGCAGGTTCATACCATAATCGACCATATTCACCACAATCTGCACATGGCCCTGAGGCTGCATAGCGCCACCCATCACGCCAAAGCTGGTCAGTGGTTTGCCATCTTTACTGATAAAGGCTGGAATAATAGTCTGGAAAGGGCGCTTGCCTGGTTCATAGGCATTCACGTGTTTTTGGTCCATCGAGAACATCTCGCCCCTGTCCTGAAAACCAAAGCCGGTGCCAGGTGCCACCACACCTGAACCCATACCGCGGTAGTTACTTTGGATCAGTGACACCATAGTGCCGTCTTTGTCGGCTGTGGTCAGGTAAATGGTATCGCCCTGATAGGCGGCTGGATTACCTGCATCGACGCGTTGAGCTGCTTTAGTGCCAATTAACTTAGCGCGCTCTTTACCATAAGCTTCAGAAATAAGGCCTTTGACCGGCAACTTATTAAAATCTGAGTCGGCGTAATATTTGGCTCTGTCTTCAAAAGCCAGTTTTTTCGCTTCCACTAAGGTATGAATACTTTCAACACTGTTATAGCCCATGGCTTTTAAATCGAAATTCTTCAGAATTTGTAACATCTGCAAAGCCGCTATGCCTTGGCCATTGGGCGGTAATTCCCAGACATCATAACCACGGTAATTGACGGATACGGGTTCTACCCAGTCAGACTTGTGGCTGGCGAAATCTTCGTACCGCAGATAACCGCCATTGGCTTTCATAAAGCCGTCGATACTTTTAGCGATATCGCCTTTGTAAAAGGCGTCCCGTCCGCCTGTGGCTATGGCTTTATAAGTGGCTGCCAAATCCGGGTTCTTAAAGATCTCGCCTTTAGCTGGCGCTTTACCATTAATGGTAAAAGTACCAACAAAATCACCCGGCTGGTCTTTCAGACGTGGCACAGACCTGTCCCAGTAATACGCAATCAGCTCGCTGACCGGAAAACCTTGTTCAGCATAAGTAATGGCGGGTTGCAGAATTTGCGTCATAGGTAACTTGCCAAACTTCTGATGCATCTCAAACCAGCCATCCACGGCGCCAGGGACGCTGATCGGTAACATGCCATAAGGCGGGATGTCTTTTCGATCGAGCTTTTTCAGTTCTTTAGCTAACTGGTTATAGCTTAAACCTTTAGGTGAACGCCCCGAGGCATTTAAACCGTAAATTTTATTGGTTTTACCATCCCAGATAATGGCGTATAAGTCGCCGCCTATACCATTGCCCGTAGGTTCCATTAAACCCAATGCTGCATTGGCGGCTATGGCAGCATCTACCGCTGTGCCGCCTTGCTTCATAATATCTAAAGCAATTTGAGTGGCTAACGGCTGACTGGTCGCTGCCATAGCGTGGGGCGCTATCACCTCGGAGCGGCTGGCAAAATCAGCGCCGGTAATACGGTCATACGCCATTAATTGAGGGGATAATGCAATCAAACTGCAGAGCAGGAGTTTTTTCATTCTGGTTATGCCTCTGAAATACAGGAGTACTCAAACTAATCAGGACTTGTTGAAATTACCAGCGGCACGCGACCAAAACCCTGATTAGCTGGCTGAAATAAGATGTGCATTCAAGCTGGCTTTTTGTTCATTGCTGAGTAAGAGTTTTTGTTTGGCGTCAAAGTCGTATTGCACCAGTACGGCTTTTCCTAAAGCACAACACCGACCTTGCTGCCAGGCTTCCTGATGAATTTCAAAAGAACTGTTTCCAACCATGCTGATGCCAGTGCGAAGTTCGACCGGTAAACCATAAAATAGCTCAGCTTTAAACTGCACACTGATGCTGGCGAGTATTAACCGCCATTGTTTGGTATTGAGATCAGGTGTAAATAATTTGAAAATAGGGTCTCTGGCCCCTTCAAACCACTGCGTCAGCACTGTATTGTTGATGTGACCTAAGGCGTCTGTCTCGTTAAAACGCGGCTGAATAATTTCTTTAAACATAACAATCACCTAAAAACTATGAATGATTTTATTGAAGTGTTCGATGATGTATTACCCCGGGATTTTTGTCAGCAACTGATCACTTTATTTGAGCAAAGCCCTCATACAACAGCAGGGCGCACTGGTGGTGGCGTTGACACCAGCAAAAAGTTGAGTACCGACTTGTACCTCAATCAGTTTCAGGACTATCACCCGGCGCTGAGTGAGATTATTAAGTACACCACCAGTTATGTGGCGCAGTATTTTAAAAAGTATCATTTTGCCTTAATTGGCCCCGTCAGCATGACAGTTGCTCATCCGACTGAACAGCGGATGGTGACGGTGACTGCCGAAAATTATTCACAACTTGGTGTTCCTCAGGCCGAAAACTTTATGCGCAGTTTGTATCGGCTTGGCCCAATACAAATGCAAAAATATCAGCAAGGTAAAGGCAATTATGGTTACTGGCACTCAGAGGTGTATCCGCAGCTGCCGAATAATGAGCCCTTGCATCGTACTTTGTTGTTTATGTTTTATTTAAATGATGTAGCAGAAGGTGGCCAGACCGAGTTTTATTACCAGAATAAGGCTATTCAACCTAAAGCCGGACGTATGGTGATAGCGCCGGCTTACTTTACTCACACGCACAGAGGCTGTGTTCCTGTGTCGGATGATAAATACATTTTAACCAGCTGGGTGCTGTTTAACCGAGCCGAACAGTTATACGGCACAAATGCTTAGTGACCAGACTCAGCTATCGGACGAACCATCTCTAAATGCGGAATATCATCTTCCAGATAAGGTTCACTGCAGGCGATAAAACCAAAGGACTCGTAAAAGCGTTGCAGATAACACTGAGCAGAAATACGGATCTCTTGATCAGGCCAGCAACTGCTTGCTACGTCTAAAGCTTTATCCATTAAACCACGGCCTAACGCCAGACGGCGTGCTGTTTGTGACACACAGATACGGCCTAAGGCGGGGCTGTTTTCATAACTGACCCCAGGAGCTAATACCCGGGCGTAAGCTAAAATTTTGTCGCCTTTTTTCAGCAGTATATGCCGGGTTTGCGGATGCAGGTCTTTGTTATCCAGCTCTGGGTAAGGACAATTTTGCTCCACCACAAATACATTCACTCTTAATTGCAACATGGCATACACCGTATACGAATCCAGCTGATTAAAGCCCGCAACCTGCCATTCCATTTGTCTGTCCTACTATTTTTTATGATTCTGGTTTTACTATATCAAAGTCCCCCTGCTTTTGTCTGGTTGTCAAAAGGATGCGGAATCACAGCAAAAAAATCGGCATAAAGAGCAAACTTGCACCACACTTACTCTAGGCGTTGGATAGGCTGCGGTCAAAGGAGTTGGGATGTGGTTAAGTCAGATAGTTCAAAAGAAGCGCCACTGGCAGCAATTGCTTAGTCTGTTGGTTGTACTGCTGATCAACAGCAGCTTTTATGTAGTAGGTCAGTTACAGCTGCAACAACGTCAACTGCAATGGCAACAATGGCTGGAACTACAACCGCTCACGCATCAAGCCTGGCTGGTCAGCGAGCAGGGCCAGTTAAAACTTTTATCCAGCCCACCCAAGGCGGCAGCTGATTTTGTTGCTCTGGATGGCACAAATCCGGTGTTACATCTGGCCCCACAACTGGTGCAGAGTTGGACAGCTCTGGATTATCTGTTACTGAATCTGCCTTTTGTGATCTGGTTGGCGTGGTTAGTGTGGATCCGGCCTTATCAGCAACAATTCCGGCAAGAACTACAGCAGCTTGAGCAACAAACTCAGTTATTGCTGACTCATCTGGACTTACCTTTCCATCAGGAGACGAATCCTGTTACTCAGTTACAGCGAGTATTGCTGAAGCTGCAAAACTGGCAAAAACGTGACAGCGAAATTCGCCAGTTGGTGCGGGTGCAAGGCTTAGTTGATCACGAGCTGGCGATAGGCAACAGAGTATTTTTTGAAAGCCGCCTGAATCACTATTTAACTGAGAGTGAGGAAGTCAACAGCGGCGCTGTGTTTATAGTGCAGTTGTCTCACCCTGAAGTTCATTTATCCAATCTGATCAAACTACAGCGTTTAAGAGGTTGTGTGGAGTTAATCGCTGAACTGGTCTCAGCTTGGCCTGAAGCTGTGATGGCCCGGCTGGCCGAAAATGATGTCGCTTTGCTGATCCCAGGATTGAACGGGAAAGAGGCCGAACAACTGGGTGATCGTCTGGCTCAGGTACTGAGTCAGGCTAACTTTTTTGCTGAATGTCAGGATTTTGATTTAGTCCATATTGGTTTTGTGTTGTACCAGCAGGGACAGAGTTCTTATCAATTGATGGCGGAAGCAGATATGGCATTAAAAACTGCTCAGTTACAGGGACCTAACGCTGCTTATGGTTTTAACGATCCACAAAAACCAAAAATCAAAGGTTCTGTCTGGTGGCGGACTGAATTACATAATGCGTTGAGAGAAAATAGGTTTTTGCTGAGTTTTCAGCCTGTATTCTGTTGGCAGGATAATGATGTGTTGCAACACGAAGTGCTGGTTCGGCTCGCCGGTAGTGACGGAGAAAAATTAGCTGCGGCTGTATTTTTACCTATGGCCGCTAACTGTGGTTTAGCTGGGGCTATCGACCAGTATGTGCTGCTCAAAGTCGCCAAAATCACTGAAACCGAAGCCGTGGAGCACTGTCGTTGCAGTGTGAACTTGAATGTGCAGTCTTTGCTGGATGACAGCTGGTGGCATTGGCTGGCCGCACAGGTCAGTCAAGGTAGCCTGGTGACAGCGGATCTGGCATTGGAGTTTCACGAACATCACTTAATCAAACATTATAAAAACCTGAAACCCAAGTTATTACAATTACAGCAATGGGGCTTTGAATTGATTGTTGATCACGTGGGATTGAGTCTGGATACCACCCCTTATACCGATGAGTTACCCATCAGAATGTTAAAAATCCACCCTGCGATAGTACGCGGAGTCAATCATCAGCTGGAGCAACAGTTATTTATCCGGGGCTTATTGGCATCTTGTGTTGGCAAGGATATTAAAGTGATAGCGACAGGCGTGGAGCAGGATCTGGAATGGCAATGCCTGAAAAAATTAGGGGTAACGGGGGCTCAGGGGTATTATTTTAGCCAGCCGCTGGCTCGTCTTATTGCACAGAACCAGTTGTCAGAATAAGGCTCTGATAAAGCCTGTTTTCAGGCCGGATCAGAGCCAGGCAGCAGACCACGGTATGCCAAGCCTTTGAGTGCCTGCAAACCGCCGGTATGGAAAAAGCTCAAGCGGCTGCCGGGCGGAATTACGCCGCTTTTAATGAGTTCAAACACTGTATATAAGGCCTTGCCGGTATAGATAGGTTCTAATTGGACAGCCTGGTCTGTAAAGGACACACAAAACTGCCATAACTGCTGATCAAAGTGGCCATAACGTGGTTGATGCAACGCCTGGATTAACTTCCAGTCAGGCCAGGAGCGGTCAGCAGGTAAAAATTGCTTAATTTTGTCCGGTAAGCTCAGATCTTTCACCACAGCGATACCCAATACGGGCGTATTTTGGGCGCCATGGATCAGGCCTGCTATGGTGCCTCCACTACCAACAGCACAGATCAGCAAAGAAGCAGGGCCAGCAGGGGTATTGCGCATATCCAGTTCACTGACTCCCTGCACTGCGGCTGTGCAGGTGCCGCCTTCCGGGATCTGGAAATAATCTGGAAATTGTCTGGCTAATTGCTCTAACCAGGCCTGATCGTGACGAGAGCGATAAAGCTCTCTGCTGACAGGAAGCAGCTGCATGCCGTAAGAGCGGCACAAATCCAGCGTCGGGTTATTGATATCAACCTCTTCGCCCCGGACTATGCCAATACTTTTCAGATCATGCTCCGCTGCAGCCGCAGCTGTTGCAACTAAATGATTGGAAAAAGCTCCGCCAAAGGTTAGTAGTCCTGGATATTTTTGTTGCAGTGCTTGCTCCAGCTGGTATTTTAGCTTCAACAACTTATTACCGGATATGTCTGGATTGTTACAAGAGGTATAATGCAGCCAAAGTTCCGTCTGATACTGAGTTAAAACAGGATGTTGAAGATTTTGCCACTGTAAATAAGAGTTTAGTTTCATCTGCAGTGGTCAGTTTGGTGCAAAATTTCTATCATTTTTATCGTTTCTGCGATGATTTAGAGTTACAATAATTTAAAAAGCACAGTAGGTAGTATTTACCGTTATGTTAACAAAGCTATTGGCGCAGTTAAAAATCACCAAAAAATCAAGCGATGTATTTGCTGGCGTTCATTTATCTGCCAATAGTTTAAAGGTTGTTGTTGTCAGCCGGCAACCTGCAACTGAAACCCGGGTTGAACAAATGTTTCAGGAGCAATTTAGTTCCTCTGCACAATTATCAGCAGCTTTTAAGACAATAGCCGCAAAATTACCGCCTGATTGTCAGTGCACTTTAGTGATCCCGCCCGAACGTTATATGGTATTGCAAATTGATAAACCGGCTGTACCTGATGAAGAAATCTCTTTAGCTTTACCTTGGACTATCAAAGACTTAGTCACCTTGCCTGATGATGACATGGTACTGGACTATCTTGATTTGCCATTGCAAAACCAGTTACATGGCATCAAAGTGAATGTCGTGGTCAGTTCCAAAAGCTGGTTGGCTGATATTGTGGCTTTGTTTACACAAAATAAACTACAGCTGCTGGGCATTCAGCCGGAAGAATGGTTAGCACGAAATTTATTGCCCGCTAAAAATCAGGCATTGATGCTGGTGTCGCACCAGAGTGGACAGGAGTTGGCGGTACAAATATTGCAACAAGGCAATCTGTGTTTTTCCCGTCGTTTGCGTGGCTTTAACCGTCTGGATCAATACAGTCTGGATGAAATGCAGCAGGGTGTATTTGATAATTTATTGTTGGAGCTGCAGCGATCCATTGATTATTTCGAAGGACAGCTCAAACAAGCTCCGGTGAAAGAAATTGCGTTGTTGTTGGCGAATTCAAATCAGAGTGGTGTGGTGCAATTGTTTGTGCAAAATGGATTTTCTCAGGTGTTTGCAGTATCAGCAAAAGACGCTGGTGTGCAGATGTCAGCTGAGCAGTTTAGTCTGTATTGGCTGGCATTGGCCGGCGCTATTGAACCTCTGTGCGCGCAACGGGAGGTGAACCTTGAAGCTGCGGGTTAACCTTTATGTACAGTCCTTACAGCCTGTTAAAGAAAAAATCAGTTTAAAACTTTTGCTCAGCAGCACCTTTGGACTTTGTGCTGTATTGATGGCTGTTGGTTTGATCATGAATACACAAGCCGATTCGAAACAAGCTGAGTTAGCGGTATTACAGCAGCAGGTCAAAGCTCAGGAACAACAATTAACTCAGTTGCAGGCCACAGTCGGCAATCGCCAGCCTTCAGCCGAATTGGTCAGGCAGCGCACGGATTTGAATCAGATCATCAGGCAAAAGCAAAAGTTGCTGCAATTTGTGCAAGGTGAGCAGTTAAAAACTTCTGTAAAATATTCTCCGGTATTTAAGTACCTTGCGAGCATAGATCCAGAAGGGTTTTGGTTGGATGAGTTTAGCTTAAATGCCAGCTCCAGCCAATTCAGTGGTTATGTTACTGAACCTGAACTTTTGCCTAAATGGTTGAATCAGTTAAGTGGTACTGCATTTTTCACCGGCCATACCTTTTCTCAGTTTGAAATTAAACAAGTGGAAAATACCGAAGCTTTGGCTTTTAAAGTCACATCTTCTGCCGCTGGTACTGTGTCTGCGGAGGCTAAACCATGAGTGCCTGGCAGCAGATGTCTGAGCGCTTCAGTGCGCTAAAAGAACGGGAAAAGTACACAGCTCTGGCTGGTGCATTGTTGTTATCTTTGTGGCTTTTTATGCTACAGCTCTTGGTACCTGCTTTTGAAGAATTAAAAAAAGCCGATCAGCAAATAGCCAGTGCCACAGCGATGTTGCAACAGCAAAACACGACCCTGACGACGTTGCAGCAACAAGCAGGGATTGATATTGATGCCAATTACAAACTCGAACTGCAAAGCCTGCGACATCAGGAACAGGATTTACAGCAACAAATTTCTAAACTGACCAGCTACTTTATAGGTTCAGAACGCATGGCGTCAGTGCTGCAAGATGTGTTAAAAAGTAGCAATAATGTAAAAATGAAATCGGTGATTGCCAATCCGCCTGTTCCTTTAACCTTTTCAGAGCAAGGTACAGATAATAAAGCGGTTATTTATCAACACTCTACAGTTGTAGTCTTAACAGGTAATTATTTTGCATTAACGGCTGTGCTGGAACGGCTTGATACTTTGCCTTGGTCGTTGGGCTGGCAAAGTATTGACTATAAAGTAACTGAATACCCTGATGCAGAGCTGACTTTGCATTTACTGACTGTGAGTGACAATGAAAGTTATATTAAGTTGTAGCCTCTGTGTGGTTCTGAGCCTTGCTGTGCATGCTGCTTCAGACCCAACCAAACCTGATATGGCAATGGCTGTGCCTGTAAGTACGGCTGCAGATCCGGAACCAGTGGACCTGGATGCGAAATTCAAATTGGGTCTGATCAAAACTGTGCAGGGACAACATATGGCGTTGATTAATGGCCAATCAGTGAAGCAAGGTGATGAAATTGATGGCTATAAAGTGCTGAGCATTAACCGCAAACAGGTGGTGTTACAGCAAGCAAATGAACGTTTAACCTTAAGTTTGTTTAAAGCGATGAAAACTCAATGAATTATTTTAAGAAAAACTATTTTACATTAGCTTTCATCAGCCTGAGTTTAGCTGCTTGTCAGGGCTTGCAGGAAACTAAAGTGCCGCAGCAGGCGCAAGCTGCTTTGGCTGAATCGCAGAAACAGTCAAAACCTGCAGCACCTGTTGTGCCTGACAGTGTCACTCAGGATCTGTTAGCTTTGGCTACACCCATGCAACAAGGCCAGTCGATGCAGCCACGTTTTAATGTGGCGGCGGCTAATGTAGATATAGCTGATTTCTTTACCTCGCTGGTTGCGGATACAGATTACAGCGTTGCGATTCATCCTGCCGTGTCGGGACAGATCACGCTGGATTTAAAACAAGTGACATTAAACGAAGCTTTTGCGGTGGTTGAGCAGCTGTATGGTTATCATATTCAGCAGGTTGGTTCCATTTACAAAGTGATGCCTGGTGGTTTACGCACTGAAACTATCCCTGTGAATTATTTGCTGATGCAACGTTCGGGCAGTTCTTCGATTTCTGTCACTGCCGGTGGTATTTCTTCATCTCAAAACGGCAACGGCAACTCGAATAACAATAACCAAAACAATAACCAGAATAACAACAACCAGAACAACAATAATCAAAATGGTAACAACCAGAATGGTCAGAACGGCCAGAGTGGGCAAGGCAACGGCAGCTCAGTGCAAAGCTCCAGCGAAACTGATTTCTGGAAAGATTTAAAAGAAGCTATTACAGGGGTGATGGGCTCAGGTCCGGACAGAGCTGTAGTGGTAAGTCCGCAAGCGGGTTTAGTGACAGTTCGTGGTTTGCCTGCTGAAATCGAAGCTGTGCGTGCCTATTTAGGCCAGACTGAAGAAAGTTTGCAGCGTCAGGTAATACTGGAAGTCAAAATCATAGAAGTCACCTTAAATGATGATTACCAGCAAGGCATTAACTGGAGTCAGATCGCCGGAACCATAGGTTCTACAGATATCAACTTTAGTAATAACAGCTTTACCCTGGGTAATAATATTACTGCTCAGATTGGTGGCTTAGGCAGCATAGGTTTTGAAGGCGATGATTTTAGCGGAGTGATTAACCTGCTGGAAACTCAGGGGAATGCGCAAGTATTATCCAGCCCTAGAGTCACGGCCATCAATAATCAAAAAGCCGTGATTAAAGTGGGCTCCGACGAATATTATGTCACCGGCGTTACCAGCAGTTCCAACCTGACCGATACCACAGGCACCGGTACAGGTATCACCAGAGACGTACCAATACCGGAGCTGGAGCCATTTTTCTCAGGTATAGCTTTGGATGTTACCCCTCAGATTAACGTCGATGGTGATGTCATTTTGCACGTGCACCCATCAGTGTCCGAGACCACAGAGCTGAGCAAGTCGATCAACTTAGGCGGTACCAGCGCTTATACTCTGCCTTCAGCTCAAACCAATATCCGTGAATCCGATACTATTATTAAAGCTCGTAACGGTGAGATTGTGGTGATAGGTGGATTAATGCAATCGACCATCAGTGACAGTGAATCTAAAGTACCAGTGCTTGGCTCTGTGCCTTTATTTGGTAAGCTGTTTACCAGCATCAGCAAAGTCGAACGCAAAAAAGAACTGATTATTCTGATTAAACCTACGGTCTCGTCCGGTAATGCTATGCAGCAACAGCTGAAGCAGTCTGCCGATTTGATTGATCAATGGTATCCGAAGAACTGATTATGTTGTATTTACGCCACTTTGGTTTACAGCAAACCCCTTTCAGTTTGACTCCAAACACGGCGTTTTATGTAGATTTGCCCCAGCACCATGAAGCCTTAGAGGTGCTGACCACTGCTTTGAATGTGGGCGAAGGTTTTATCAAAGTGACAGGCGAAGTAGGCACAGGAAAAACCATGTTGTGCCGCAAGCTGATGAATGAAGCGCCAGACGATTGGGTGATTGCATATATTCCTGATCCTTATTTATCCCCGCTGGAGCTACGTTGGGCCCTGGCCTGCGAATTAGGCTTAAAGCAATCTGATACTATTGATAGCCAACAATTGGTGCAGTTAATACAGCGCCATTTGGTGGTGTTGGCAGGCCAGGAAAAAAGGGCCGTGCTGATCATCGATGAAGCTCAGGCTTTGCCAGACGAAACACTGGAAGCTTTACGCTTATTAACCAACCTCGAAACTGAACAACGTAAATTGTTGCAGGTGGTGTTGTTTGGTCAGCCCGAGCTGGATACCCGTCTGGCCAGCTACAAATTTCGCCAGTTGCGTCAGCGCGTCAGTTTTTCTTATTTGTTACGTGGCATGTCTTATTACGAAGTTCAGGCCTATGTCAGCGCCCGCATTGATATTGCTGGTGTTCGCCAGCCATTGTTTTCGCCCGGTGCGTTAAAAGCGATTTGGAAATACAGCAGAGGGATCCCACGCTTAGTGAATGTGTTAAGTCATAAAGGCCTGATGTTGGCCTTTGGCGAAAATAAGCTGCAGGTGGATACCAAACATTTACGTTATGCCGCAAAAGATACCGAAGATGTGCATGAGCCTATATCCGCTCTGAACCCCATAGTGGTTGGTTTGCTGGTTTCTTTATTGATGATTGCCGCCGCAGCTGCCTGGCATTTTCGAGGGTTGTGGTTATGAGTGTGATCAATAAAATGCTGCGTGATTTAGATAAGCAGCAACAGCAACAAAACCAGAAGGGCTTTGCCAGTTTTAAACCACAGCGTAAATCACATCTGTTGTTATGGGCCGCAGTTCCTTTGTCGTTATTAGCTGGTTGGTGCGGTCAGGCCTGGTATATGGAACGTTTTTCCATCAAAACCGAACAAGCAGCAACAGCAACTGAAGTGCAAAAAGGCCAGGTGCATCCGTTAGCCGCCGTGACACAATTGGTGCCACAGGCGCAAAGCTTAGCAGCGGTCACTAATCTGTCTACAGCGCAATTAGCAGAAGAACCTATCACCCTGCAGGATGTAGTCGCGACCCGTGTCTCACCAGAAGCGGCGGCTCAGCTTGCTAAGAAGGAAACAGCAGAACCAGCCGCAGTTACAGAATCAGGTTTGAAACCTTTTGTGGATCAACCAGTGGCCGAAGAGCGTGTTGTGCAAGTTGTTTTAGCTGATCCTGAACCAACTTCCAATACAGATCTATTGTTAGCTGATTCAGCTGAAACAGCCGAAGTTCAGGTTACAGAATTTGATCAAAGCGGAGACTTTGCCACAGAGTCGGAAACGACTGTAGAGCCGGATTGGAACGACGAGCCGCCAGTTTCGGACAAACCCCGCTCTTTGGCTATCGAAAAAGTACAACTAAGCCCGGAGCAGCAAAAAGAGCTGCTGCTGCAAAAAGCAAAAAAGGCTGAATCGGCAGGCAATTTGAATCAGGCGGTGGGGTTCTGGCAACAAGTACGTCAGCTTGACCCTTCCGGCAGCGAGGCTTATTTAGAGTTATCGCGTCTGGCTCAGCTTCAGCGCAATGATGCAGCAGCTGTGCAAATTCTGGAACAAGCCAGCGCGACTGGTGTGCAGGATCCTAAACTGTCGATGGCGTTGGCCGCTTTAGCTTTAAAGCAGCAAGACTGGACCAAAGCTCTGACTTATTTGCAGTACGAGCCTGACATTTTTAATTACACAGACTTTTATGCATTAAAAGCGGCTGCGTTGCAGAAAACGAATCAGCATGCGCAATCTGTGCAAGTGTTCCAACAACTGGCGCGACAACAACCTGAACAGGCGCGTTGGTGGTTAGGTATGGCACTAAGTTACGATGCGATGCAACAGAGTGAACAAGCATTACTGGCGTATCGTCAGGTGGCAGTCAATGGGTTTGGCTTATCTCCGGCCAGCCTGGACTATGTAAAAAAACGCATAGCAGCGCTAGAGTGAATTTATGTTAAAACCCAGACTGAAAATGCGACTTGGTGATCTGTTGGTGCATGAAAACATCATCAGTGAGCAGCAATTGCAGCAAGCCTTAGCGCAGCAGCAAAAAACTGGCCGTAAGCTGGGTAGTAGCCTGATTGATATGCAGTTTTTAACTGAAGATCAGTTACTACAGTTTTTATCGCAACAGCTCAAAGTAGATTTGCTGGATATCAGTTCGCAACAAATTGACCCTAAAGCTGTCGCCTTATTACCTGAAGTGCATGCCCGTCGTTTTCGTGCTTTAGTACTGGAAGACAGGGGCAGCTCCGTCTTATTGGGCATGAGCGATCCGGCCGATTTGTCTGTGCTGGACCAGATAGCGCCTATGCTGGCGCCGAAAGACATTTCTATTGCGATAGTGCGTGAAAGCCAGCTGATCAGCGCTTTCGACCGTTTGTACCGCCGCACTAAACAAATTGAGAACTTTGCGACTCAGCTCAAAGAAGAGTACGCCGAAACCGATATTCTTGATTTTGGTGCCTTAAGCGATCCAACAGATAACGACAACACTATCGTTAAACTGCTGCAATCCATTTTTGAGGATGCTGTGCAGGTGAGGGCTTCGGATATTCATATCGAACCGGACGAAAAACTGCTGCGTATTCGCCAGCGGGTTGACGGTGTGTTGCAGGAAAACGTATTAAAAGAAGTCACTATAGTGCCGGCTCTGGTTTTGCGATTAAAGCTGATGGCGCAACTGGACATATCGGAAAAACGCTTACCGCAGGATGGCCGTTTTCAAATTAAAATAAAAGGCCGCACTATAGATGTGCGGATGTCGACTATGCCGGTGCAATATGGCGAGTCGGTGGTGATGCGTTTACTGGATCAATCGGCAGGTTTACTGACGATGGAACAAACCGGTATGCCGGATGCGTTGCTGAAACGTTTGCGGCGCATTTTAAAAACACCTCACGGTATGATTTTGGTCACAGGCCCTACAGGTTCGGGTAAAACCACCAGTTTGTACGGCATGCTCAGCGAGCTGAATAAAGAAGGCAATAAAATTATTACGGTGGAAGATCCGGTGGAATACCGCTTACCCCGGATTAATCAGGTGCAGGTGAACCACAAAATAGGCCTGACCTTCAGTAACGTATTAAGAACCAGCCTGCGTCAGGATCCCGACATTATCATGGTCGGTGAGATGCGCGATCAGGAAACTGCAGAAATTGGCTTACGTGGTGCTTTAACAGGTCACTTAGTGTTGTCTACTTTGCACACCAATGATGCCGTCAGCAGTACCTTACGTTTAATCGATATGGGGGCTGCTGAATATTTAGTGGCCAGCGCACTGCGGGCCATTCTGGCTCAGCGGTTGGTGCGACGTTTATGCCCTCATTGCAAAAAGCCGTACACGCCGGACTCTTCTGAAATCAGCTGGTTACAGCATAAACATATAACACCAAGCCAGCAGTTCTGGCGTGGTGAAGGCTGCCAAAACTGTAACCACACCGGCTATTCAGGCCGTATTGGTGTATTTGAATTACTGGTCATGAACCGCGAACTGGCGGATGCGCTGCGCCGCAGTGATACCGAAGGTTTTGCCATTGCAGCGCGCAACAACGAAGGCTTCCGGCCTTTGGGCGATATGGCGCTGGATTATGCGATGCAGGGTCTGACCAGTATTGAAGAAGTAATCAAAGTATCTGAATACCTTGAATTAGAAGAACCTGTCGCTGTTTCAGAGCAGGACAGTCGCTAATGGCAACCTTTAGCTACACAGCCAGAGACCGTCAGGGTCAAGCGATCAGCGGCAGTATCGAAGCGGGTAGTGAAACGGCTGCTGCGGATATGCTGCTGCAACGCAGTCAAATTCCGATCAAAATTCAGCTGCAGGAAGAGAAACAGGCTGGTGCCGCTATCGTCTGGCCATGGCAACGGGTCAGCATGACCGAGTTGATTATATTCTCTCGCCAGATGTACTCACTGATGAAAGCCGGTATTCCTATTATCCGCGCTATTGTAGGCTTAGCAGAAAGCACCAGTTCTGCTGCTTTGAATACTGTGCTGCTGGATTTAGCTGAACAGCTGGAAAAAGGCCGCACTTTATCTGCGGCTATGGCGCAGCACCCGAAGATATTCAGCCGTTTGGTGGTGTCTATAGTGCATGTGGGGGAAAACACCGGTCGTTTAGATGAATCTTTTTTACAGCTTTCCAGCTATTTTGAGCAGGAAATGGAAACGAAAAAGCAAATTAAACAAGCAACCCGTTATCCAACCTTTGTGCTTATCGCTATCACTATAGCTATGGTGATCATGAACATTCTGGTGATCCCGCAGTTTGCCTCCATGTTTGCAAAGTTTAATACCGAGTTGCCCTGGGCGACCAAAGTGCTGCTGGCAAGTTCAAACCTTTTTGTGAATCACTGGAAAGTGATGCTGGCCATACTGATAGGCGTTGTCTGGGCTTTGAAGCTGTATTTTCAAACCGACAAAGGCCGTTATCAGTGGAGTTACTGGAAACTCAAAACGCCACTTATGGGCTCTATCATAGTGAGAGCAACGCTAGGACGTTTTAGCCGCAGTTTCTCCATGATGTTAAGAGCTGGTGTGCCTTTAACCTCAGCTTTAACGCTCGTGGCTGAAGCGGTCGATAACGACTATATGGCGGAAAAAATTCGTGAGATGCGTAAAAATATTGAACGGGGTGAAAGCTTGCTGCGAGTGGCGGTGCAAAGTGAATTATTTACGCCTTTAGTTCTCCAAATGTTAGCTGTAGGCGAAGAAACCGGTCAGGTTGACGATATGTTGACGGAAGTTGCCTCTTTTTATGAGAGAGAAGTGGCATACGACTTGAAAGGCTTGACTGCAAAGATAGAGCCTATTTTGATTTGTGTAGTGTCCGGCATGGTGCTGATTTTAGCTTTAGGTATCTTTACCCCTATGTGGGATATGCTAAACGCCTATAAGGGTGGTTAGTAAATAATCTGTAAAAATGAAAAAAAACGGAAGACAAGTTTATAATAGTGAGTAAAATAGGCGCAATTAGCGATAAACTAACAAATAAGGGTGTGGAGTTAACAATATGAAACGACAGAGTGGTTTCACTATTATCGAAATTATCATTGTAGTGATAATTTTAGGTTTATTAGCAGCAACAGCATTGCCGCGTTTTTTGGCAATTACTGATGACGCTGAAGACGCATCTATTGATGGTATCGCAGGTGGTTTTGCGTCCGCAGTAGGTTTAGTGCGCGGGCAGTGGGAAGTGGAAGGTCGTCCGGCTGGTAACTTTTCTACAACTCCTGCAGATGCAAATATGAGTTTTGTTACTGTGGACAGCACTCGAATTGGTATAAATGCCACGGGCTTGCCTTTAACAGGTGGCGAATCTTTCGGTTTCCCAACTATGGCTCCTGTAGCAGCCGGTGATTCGCGTGATAATGCGATGACTGATGCAAAATGTCAGGAAGTGCTGAATCTGATTTTACAAAATGCACCACGTTCTATAGCGCAAACTGCAGCAACTGATGTAACCCTTACTCAGATAGCGGGTAACACTCTATTTGTGCAAGCAAACACTCCAGCCACTGCAACAATTTGTTATTACTATCAAACCAATGGTTTGGCTGCTGTCCCAGCAAGAGGCGCGACAAATCTTTTAAACGGATTCAGCTATACGCCATCAAATGGCACAGTGTCCGTATTCAAAAACAAACCAAATTAACAGATTTATTTTATAAACAGAGGTAAGAAGTATGAAAACTATCAATAAAACTCAACAAGGTTTCACCTTAGTTGAACTGATTATCGTGATCGTGATTTTAGGTATCCTGGCAGTTACTGCAGCACCACGGTTTTTGAATTTCCAGGGCGATGCTAAAGAGTCTGTAGTGCAAGGTGTTGCTGGTGCAGCAAGAGCTGCAATCTCTATAGTGAATGGCAAAGCTATCATCGCTGGTGTTACTAATGAGTTGCCAACTGCTGCAGGTGATGCAGACACTAATACTTTAAATACTATCGAAACAGTCAGATTAACTTACGGTTATCCAAAACCAACAAATGGTGGTATTCGAGCTGCTATTGAATTCCCTACTGGCTGGGTCACAAGCTCAGATGCAACGACTAACCCTGCTCCAGCTGACGTAGGTTTTGTTGCAGAAACTTTGGCAGGTACTGCTCCTGCAACTTATGTTACTTCGGGTACTATTCGTATTGCCGCAGATTTAGCTTCATTGCGTAACGGTGGCTGTTACGTTCAGTATGCAGGTGCTGGCAAAACTGTTGCAGCTGGCGCTACTGTTCCGCCTGTTGTGACTGTTGTAACTACTGGTTGTAATAACTAATAGCGAGATCTAGCCGTGAAAAACTCTTACGGCTTTACTCTGATAGAGCTGATTATTGTAGTTATTTTACTCGGTATCATCTCTGTCACTGCTTTGCCCAGATTTTTGGGCAAAAGTGGTGTTGAAGAAACTACGGTGCAGGATCAGATGATTTCTGTACTGCGCCGTATGCAAACTCAGGCTATGCAGCGAACCGACAATAACTGTCATAGTTTACAACTTACTTCGTCACAATTGGTCCCGGCAGGCTGCACTCAGTCAACTGATGGATTAACCCTACTATTGCCTGCCGACTCTGTGTTAAGTTTCTCTCCTGTTACAGCGTTAACTTTTGATTCGTTAGGCAGATTAAGCCCTGTGCCCACAGCTGTTACCACTCTTGTGATTTCTTCTTCTGCCGTCCCTGTGGCTAACGTCTGTATTGAAACTGAAGGTTATATCCATCCATGCTAAAACCCTCAGGTATTGCCTCACCAAAACAACAAGCTGGGTTTACTTTAATAGAGCTGGTGATTGGTATAGTGGTACTGGCGATTGCTCTAACAATTGTTACCAGTGTTTTAGGCCCTTTGTATCAACGTAGCACTGATCCCTGGCATCAGGTTAGGGCCGCTGAGTTAGGCCAGAGTTTTATGAATGAAATTATGGCGCGCTCTTTTGATGAAAATTCTGACAGGGCAGGAGGCGATTATCGTTGTAATGCAACACCCAGCATTGAACCAGGAGCCACCCCTTGTACAGTTATGCCTGTGATTGCAGAGCCCATTGCGTGCAAAGAACAAGTTGCTCAGCCCCCTGTGTGTTCAGGTGGCAGCTGCTGGGGGTCTGAATTAAATGAAACTGCTCGTGATGATTATGACGATGTAGATGATTTTCACGGCTTTGTCGGTACAGGTTTGTCCTTGCTAAATATTCTGGGTACTTCAATGCAGGACGAATATCTGAATTATAAGGTATGCATAGATGTGCGTTATGCAGGAGATGAATTAACTGGAAGCGGCTCTGATATAAGTGCAGCCAAAAAAATTACCGTCAGTGTAGTTGTGCCTTCGGGTCAACAAATTGACTTCAGTGCCTACCGGAGTAATTGGTAATGACCTTACGTCGCGCTAGAGCACAAGGTTTTACTCTGATTGAACTGATCATGGTTATTGTGGTTTTGGCAATAATTGCCACTGCAGCCACTAGTTACCTTGGTATAGGAGCTCGGATGTATGCAGAAGCCTCTGATCGCGAGCGTTTATTAAGTCAAAGTCGCTTTGCAGTGGAACGTTTAACCAGAGAGTTGCGCAACGCGTTGCCGAATAGCGTCAGAATTCATACGTCATCCACCCAAAAGTGTGTAGAGTTTACTCCTGTATTGGTTGCCACCCGATACGCAAGTCTGCCGTTACTCAGTGCTCAACAGACTATGCCACTTTTCGGTTTGACCGAACAGTTGGCTGAACTGGTGACTAATGAATCCAACTATGCGGCCGAAGGGCTCAGGGTTTATGTTTATGCTACTGATTCAACTCAAATATACCAGGCATCGGAAAGCAACCCCGGTGTTTTTTTTGCATTGGATAGCTCCGATCCATACAGTATTACAGCACTTACACCTAGCGGCTCGGGTTTTGATGTTAGTTTAAGTTTTGCCAATAGTGCGAAGTTTAGCCGATCTTCTCCGAGCAACAGACTATATATAGTGCGTCAGCCAGTTGGTTATTGTGTACAGGCAAATGGGCAACTTCGCAGGTACAGTCAATATGGTTTTAGTAGCACAACTCCGGCTTTTTCGTCTGGCGTATTAATGGCAGAAGGTCTTAACTTTAATCTGTCTGCATTCAGCGTCGACGAAGCTGTGCTAAGCAGGAACTCGGTAGTACACCTGATGCTGACCTTTCTCTCCTCCTTTGGAGATGAGTTGTTTTTTAACCAAGAGGTTCATGTCCCTAATGTACCCTAATCCACAATTATCCTATAAACAGCAAGGCAGCATGTTGGTTATTGCCTTATTTATTATTGTGGTGATGTCGTTACTTGTAGGTTCTATGAGCAAGCTGCTACAAAGCTCGTCAGAAACCATTTCGCTGGAAGTGCTGGGTACCCGTGCATTTTTTGCGGCTCAAACCGGTATGGAACGTGCAGTGGCTTTAATTTATCCACTGGATATCCAAGATGTTAATGATTCAGTTACTGCCTGTACCAGCCCTATTTTTGCGACTACGTTTAGTCAGGCACAGGGGCTGCTGAATTGTAATGTAACAGTCAGTTGTTCTTCTCGCGAGAGTACTATTGAGGCAGGCGTTTATCACTTCTGGTTAAGTAGCACTGGCAGTTGCGGTGGCGGCGAAACAACAACCCTCAGGACAATCGAGATGGAAGTATGGCAGTAGAAAGGTTAACTAGATGAAAAATAACTTATTGTTAGTGCTTCTGATGTTTCTTTCATTTGAGGTATTTGCTGCGGCTGGTTCGATCACTACATATAACCTGCCATCAATAATACCTAGTGGCTGCACCCGGGCCATTAATAATAGCCAGGTTGTCAACTGTCCTGGAGATTTAATTCTTGGTCAAAATATTACAGTCAATGTAACTGGTGCTGTGGTGATGAACATCACAGGCAGTGCAAACCTCAGAAACGCAAAAGTGAATTTGTCGGGAAATGCTGCAAATTTGACTATTAATATCGGCAATGATTTAACCACTGACAGTGATTTTCAGGCTAAAGCCAACATTATCGTCAATGACGAAGCTAATTTAAGCAGTTCTAATGTGCTTACAGGCGATATAACTGCGCGAGTGTTGAACACTAACAGCTCTACATCTATTAACGGCAATATAAATGCAGCTTTTGTAGACATAGGTTCCGGTAACACTGTAACCGGAAATATCAGTACTACTAATTATCTTGAGATTAGTTCAAGCGGCACAATCGTGAATGGCAATTTGCAATCGAATCTGGATGTTTTCATAGGAAGCAATGCTGTTATCAATGGCTCAGTGACCAGCGGTCGCGACTTATTAACCGATAGCCCTATTACTATTAACGGGCCTGTAAGTGTTGTCAATAATTTCAACTTGAAGGGCAGTAACAGTACCGTAAATGGTAATGTGACTGCTGCAAACCTCACTATGGCATTCTCAAATGGTCGAATTAACGGTGATGTTACTGTCGAGCAGATTTTAGTTGTTGGTGGCAGTAAAATTGTAGGTTCAGTCTTTGCCAATCAAATTAGTTTGCCTGATGGAAGTGGCCAAATTGAAGGTGATGTCATGGCCAATGAGAGTATCAAAATTGGCTATGGTGGACAGGTTATTGGCGATATAACTTCGCCTCATATAGAAAACAATGGTGCTATTACTGGTTCAACATTTTGTGATACCTCAAATGGCCAGAATCCAGCAACTTGCACTGCTGTAAATAGTAATTTGTCATGGAATTTTAACGAGAGTGCCTGGACAGGCGCTGTTGGGGAAGTACTGGATTCATCAACTAATGCGTTACACGGCAGAGCAATGAATGGAGCTTTTACTGCAGACATAACACCTGCAATAGCCACAACTAATGGTTTAGGTACTTGTGGGTATGGTAATTTTGTAGGCACTGGGGCTTCTGCAGGATCCAGCTTAGTTACAGCCCCTAAAAGCTCATACATGAATAACGCAAATAGCTTTTCAGTGGCTTTTTGGGTTAAGTCTTCAGGCGCAGCAGGTCACATTTATCTGGCTTATGGCAGAAACAACAACACTATAAATAATAGGTTTTTGGTCTATCGGGATGACAATAACAGATTAGCTTTTAGGGTAGTCATGAGAGACGGAACGTTCAGGACAGTTACACGCACAGACTCTACAGTGTCCAACGGTGCCTGGCATCATGTTGTTGCAGTATATAGTTACTCTAATTCTGAATTATCTTTGTACTTAAATGGCAATCGGCAGTCATTAGATTTTAATCATGCAAACAATAATGCAAGAACCCCAATAGATATCAGTGCTGACTCCGCAGCAGCTTTTGGTATGGGGGCGTACCCTGACTCTACGTATGGCATGACAGGACAAATGGATGAAGTCCGCTTTTTTAATCGCGTACTAAACACTACAGAAATAAACGCCTTGCGAACCGAAACTTCCAGCTGTATCAGTGCTGCGCCCGTTTTGTCGTGGAATTTAAACGTGTCAGCCTGGACTGGAGCTGCCAGCGAAGTACTTGATACCTCAGGTAATAGTTTAAACGGCCGTACATTCAACAGTCTGTTATCCTCTATCAGCGCTCCGGCACTCACTGGGGACCCTGGTACCTGTGCCTTTTCGCAGTTTAATGGCAGTAATCAGTATATTGCAGTGGCAGATAACAACAAGCTGGATATTACTGACGAATTAACCGTGGCTATCTGGGTAAGACCGAGAGCTTACCCAGGTTCAGATTTAATGACTATTTTGTCAAAAGATACTAACTATGAATTCCATTTAACGCCTGCAGGCAAAATATACTGGTGGTGGCATGATCAGGACGGAGTCGAGAGAACTCTAACCAGTAACGGCAGTATTCCGCTCAATCAATGGACTCATGTGGCTATTACTTATAAAAATGGTGCGCAGCGCATTTATATTAATGGCAGTACAGATATAAATACCGGCAGTTATACAAAGAAACTTGCAACTAACAATCTGCCTATGGAAGTTGGCCGTGATAACGTCGCCAATCGTTATTTTAATGGAGACTTGGACGAAGTGCGGATTTATGCCAAAGCACAGACCCAAAGTAAAATTAACGAAATTATGCAGGAGCGTAATAGTTGTAGCTTGATTGCAAATTGTTTGCTGACGGAAGAGTTTACCGATTATGCACAATGGTATAGAACTGTTCGTAGTGGCGCAGTGCCAGAGCTTGTGAATGGCCGTCTGCAGTTAACCAATAATGATCCAAACCAGTCCACATCCATCACCTTTAAGCAAGCCTTTCCCACTGCAGGCAATAAGTTAACTATAGAATTCGATCATTTTGCCTATGGTGGCAACGGTGCGGATGGCATAGCTTTGGTGCTGTCTGATGCTACTAAGACACCAGTCCCTGGAAGCTTTGGCGGAAGTTTGGGTTATGCACCGCGAACTAATGTGAGTCCTGTGCAGCCTGGTTTTGCTGGTGGTTGGTTAGGTATTGGTTTTGACGAGTTTGGTAACTATGCCAAAGCAACAGAAGGCCGAACGGGTGGTGTGGCAACTAATATTGACAGTGCTCAGGCTATAGGAGTTCGCGGTGCGGGTTCTGGTACTAGTGGTTACTCTTGGTTGGGCTGGAGCGGTAAATTAGCGCGCAGTCTGAGTATTAGCGGTAGTACTCCTGGCCGAGGGGACAGGTTCAGAATTACTATTGATACTGCTACCAATGCCAGCCAGGTTGCTTTTAGCCTGGAGAGACGGCCAGCTGGAACCAATACTTTTACTGAAGTATTAAATTCATCGAATGTGAATTTAACGAATCAGCCCGCAATGCCTACTAATTTTTTGTTGTCTTTTACAGGTTCTACCGGCACCAATACTAATTTTCACGCTTTGGATAATGTCCAGGTGTGTAGTTTTAAAACTCCAGTTCCTGTTGCTATAGGCGAAGAAAGTATCCATCATTTTGAGCTTAGCTATGGTAATTCGCTGACATGTAGCCCAACTGAAGTAACGGTAAAAGCTTGTGCAAATGTAGATTGCTCGCAACTTTATGCAAATCAGGTTTCATTGCAACTGACCGCAAATAATGGCGCTGTTTTTGAGTCTTCAGGCAGCATCACCTTTACGGGGAGTCAAACCATTAATTTAGTGAAAACCGTTGTGGGCGCAACAACTATTGGTATTCAGCCCGGTTCTGCTTCTGTGTCTACAACAAATGCTCTGCAATGTAAGCAAAACGGAGTAACAAGCAATTGTTCTCTGAGTTTTGCCGACAGTGGTTTTGTGTTTGATGTACAGGATATGATTGCGAACCAGTCGCAAAATGTATTGATCCGCGCTGTGCGCAAAGATGATTCCAGCCAACAATGTGTACCTGGTTTTAGAAATGTTACCAGGCCGGTAAAGCTTTGGTCTGACTATATAGAGCCAAATGCAGCTGCCAGACCAGAAAGTCGCTCTGTGCTAGTGAATGGAATAGCTATACCAAAAAGTTATGACCTTAATGATCCGAATCTTTCCCAAAATCTGTCGTTCAATTCGAACGGTCAGGCGACTATAGCGCTGAATTATATTGATGCAGGCAAAATGCAACTGAATGCCCGTTATGAAGGTTCTGCATCAACCAGTGACAACGGGCTGATCATGATAGGTTCAGATCAGTTTGTGTCCAGGCCCGCGGGTTTGTGTATCAGAGAAGGCAATGGACTGGCGGCCGCATTAAGCTGTTCTTCGCCTTATGAAACTTGCAATATATATAAGAAAGCAGGTGAAGATTTTAATCTGGCTGTGATAGCTAAAGCTTCCGATAATGATGGTGATACGAATCTTTGTGCTAACACGGAAGTGACGCCTAATTTTAGGTTAACCGATATTCCTGTCAGCCACTCTTTATTAGCGCCCACTGTAGCTCAGGGCGGTAGTCTTGGTGATATCAGTACGGATGAGTATGACCACAGTCCCTCGATAAATGCAGTCAGCAGCTTTGTCCAACAGGTATCTGAAGCCGGAGTCTTTAGTTTCAATACACCAGCCTTAGACTATTTGGGGACAACAATACCAGCAGCTACCAGCCATGCTATAGGTCGTTTTATTCCTGCCTACTTTTCTGTGGACACCAATACGCCTGTGTTAGCGGCAACTTGTGGTGCTTTTAACTATCTGGGTAAAGAACTGACCTACTCAACTAATCCTCTTGCTACTTTCACCGCGCGGAATATGACAGGTAGTGTGACCAACAATTATGGTGGCGCGTTTTTCAGAGCCAGTGCTCTGGCGACTACTGCCTCTGTGCTGAATACGCTTTACGCTACTACCAGTCCGACTGCTGCTATGGCTGGTGTTAGCAGGGGGAGTTATGGTTTGACGGGCCAGACGGACTATGATGGACAGTTTAGCCTGATCTTAACCTCTGACACTGTGAATTTTAACCGCACAGTTGAGCCGCCTTATCCGGATCCTTTTGTACCGGATTTGCGTTTAGAATCTCCTGACAGCTTTATAGTCGATTCGGATGCTGTGTGTATCAGATCCTCCGCTGCGGGTGTATGTGAAGATCTGGTATTTAACGACATCACAGTACCGCAGTTGCGTTATGGTCGTCTGGTACTAAAAGGAGGTAATGTTGCAGATGGTGCTGCAGCCGGAGCAACTTTAGTTCCTTTGACTTTTAGTACTGAATACTGGTTAGGCACAGCTTTTATTCTCAATACAGATGACAGCTGCACTCTGATTAATCCTGTTGATGTCAGCTTTGATGCTGTTGGTCAGGCAGATAATTTAACGGTTACAGGCAGCAGCTACACGCTAACTGCGGGCTTGAAGGGAACTGCGGCAGGTCTGAATGTCAGTATTCCGCTGCCAGTACCTGCAAAACGACCTCTGAATGGCATCTGGCCGGTATTTTATGCCGCGCCTTCCTGGTTGAAGTATAACTGGCAGAAAGAAAGTGGTACCCAGATTGCGGATAACCCATCCTCCGAAGTCAGTGTTGGCCGCTACCGTGGCAACAAACGCCAAATCTTCTGGCAGGAAAGGCTGAATTAACACAGGCGGATCAGTTAGGATTAAGTGGTTATTTGGGGTGGGCTGGGACAAGCCCGTGCCCTTACTACTTATATTCTCACCACAACAAAACTTAAGCTCATCTCTCTTGTCTGACTATGAAACATTTGGCTTTTCAATGGCTTTGGTTTAATTTGGTAAAAACTAAAGATAAAGCTATTTTCTTGGCGTTTTGTTACTTAAAATAAGCACCATTTCGTCGGGCACCTTGTGTCACCACCTCTTAGTTAAAAG